>Ga0115000_10003937_pt1 | contig 12280 bp, 10 predicted proteins | sample ArcticOcean_MG_C_6_FD_89690 | JGI IMG/M metagenome (GOLD analysis project Ga0115000, IMG submission 89690) | Marine microbial communities from western Arctic Ocean - ArcticOcean_MG_CB8_128 | ecosystem: Environmental > Aquatic > Marine > Oceanic | place: Arctic Ocean: Canada Basin | collected... | reverse complement strand
GGGGAACAATTGGGTTGCTTCCAGCGGTGGGCTTCTTTTTTCATTTTCAGTATCCATATGGTATGAAATTCTTCCTCGGATACAAAATGTTAACAATTAGCTCTCTAGTGATCGTAAGAACTTAATTCTTCTGCAGTATCTTGGTTCAATTGCTGTCGTTGAGGTAGTATCTTTATCTTCTAGATCTGAGTGAGTTCATGTTTATTATTTTTTAAAGACTCTGCGAGAGGTGTATGGGACCATTCAAGACAAAAGTGAAAGCGATTCATCAGAACATAAGTTTGATATTAAATGGCCGAACGATATTTATTTCGGTGATTCGAAGGTTTGTTCGTGACGCAATAATCCATACTATCACAAAAAAGTTCTAGATAGGGGGTGTACTGTGCAACTCAAAGTATAAAAATGGTAGGTTTGATGTCTCAGTAGGAATTGGTTTAAATTTAATGAATGAAGTATACTCCTTTTAATCCATATAGATATTCTATGATTTCTTTTGAAGGGTAGGTATCAATCAATTCAGAATATCCTGAAAAACTCGGCTAAAACTCGAGGAGTAAATGCTGAAGGTGATTTTACTTTATATTTATGCACACAATTTTGCTAAATAAAATCTCAGAGGTAAAGAATGCAAAAACAAAAGCAAAGCACATTTGATATTTGTAGTGTTTTCAGATGAGGAAAGAAGTACTGCTTGGAAAAATTCTCGGTAATAATAAACACTTTGGCAGAATTTAGATGGTAAAGTTCAAGCGCAGAAAAATTTGAGGTACTAATCCAAATACTGGACTCAAGAGGTTTCGAAGCAATCAAGGTTATTTTATGCTTGTTTTTAACAAACTGAATACATCTTTTCGCAGATAGTTTATTTGACGTATTGGAAACATTCTGGTCAAAAGATTTCCATATTAGAGACAGAAGGAAATGCAATCAACAGATTTGAGTTAGTGATTGAAGGTTTGACAGATAATGGCTATCTTTTAGCAAGTAAGTAAAAAACCAACTACTTTTGTTAATACTGAGCAGCTGAGCTGCAAACTAATTACTTGCAACAGTTGACAATAACAGGCAATACTATGAACTTCATCCGGATTGTAATAGTCTTGATTTATTCGAAGGTCTCATTCGGAAAAAAGTCTATTAGGGATTTCCTCGAAAACTTGGAATAGTCTTTCTTATGTATTTTTGTAACTCGTTGAAAGTTGCACAAGTAAAAATATCGAGAACTGAAACTTGGGTGCAAAGTTCTTTAGAAAGTGCACGGGAAACTTCAGCCAGGACTAGGGAGTCTGCACCAAGTTGCATCAGCGCTGTATCTGGTTCTTCCAATCCCCTCGCAAAATAAATTGAAAATACTTTATTTAATATTAACTTAGCATCAAGAGTATTGATTCCAAGTAACTCCATTTTTCCATTCTGAAGAGGGGCATCTTTTGTACTCCGTTCCTTCGATTTGAGACTGGTGTAAAATTTTCTACAAATATTCTTTGCAGGTGACTTTGTATATTGATAAATATCTCCATCATGCCCTCTGAATTCATCATTGTAAAAGAAATTGAACGCTCCCCCTTCAAAGAGTGACGCACTTGAAGTTGCTGGTGAGCTTGGTATACAAGTTCGCAATTGTTTCAATAAAAAATTTGCAGCTAATAAATTTTTATACTTTCCCATTTCATTGATCAGCAAAGGAACAAATCTTTTATATTCGAGATCAATGAGTACATTGGTGAAGTATGCAGGTATTTCAAATGCGAAGTTTGAAATTACTCTTTGATTTGGGAACTCTTGAATGCGATTCACATTTTTGTCTAGACATCCTGCTACTCTGGAAGAGAAGGGACTTCTCGATGGATTATCAAAACTAATGTTACCCCCGGGGAACCTTACTATTCGCGTATCGCTTACTACGTCAATCGTGCGCATAATCTCATGACACGAGTTATTCAAAAGAACTTTGGCTCGAAGTTGCATTTTGTGGAGGGGAAGAGTGAAACGCTTTTTTTTTTCTCGCGAAAAAAAAAATATGGAAATGGCGTGTGGCAAATCTCAAAATTATAAAAAGTTATCATCAATCTTTTTGTCAATCTATTTTGACCATATATTTCCTCTGTGTGGGTGTTAGAGTCACAACCCTACCTACCCTAAATACAGATTATATATTCATAAGAGAGTGTATTTCGCAGAACTATTAGAGCACAGATCAAGAAAAATAATACTTCTGTCTTTGTAATGAAACAAATTACACACAAACCACAATTCACTTATTTACACTTATTATTTCAGAATATATTTAATCACACAATCTCACACCTCGATTTAGGGTATTCTCAGTGTTAGCCACGACACCGTTTTCAGTGGGGACCCCAATGCCAAAAAGGGCCCTTGTCTTATTTTTTTTGAAAAAAAACCACCTCCTGCAATGCTAACAAATTCTCTGCTAAAACTTCCACGTTAAACTCTATTTGTCTTCAAAACTCTTTTCTATACCCCCTCAAACAACATATTTGCTTCGTATAGCTTCACGTTTATTTCAACATAAATTTCTTGGAACGTATCCTATCGTCATCGAATCAGGCACAGAGTTCCTGAAGTACAGCCGGTAGAAATCCCGATGGAGGGAACATGTGCTGAAGTTCCTCTGGAGTTTCAGCGCGGAGTGCGGGCTTGCTTGAATTGCAAGTTAATTAAAACTTTTGAACAAGTATATATATATATCGTTTCATGTAAAATTAAATGCTTACGATGCTCTTTCTTGTGAAATAGTTCTTAGAAAATGGATGCGATAACTGCTCGACGTTGTCCTTTACCGATTCAAATGCTGTTGTAAAACAAACGACCAGCAACTATTCTGGGTAAGTCAATATTGTATTGAACTTTTTGAGACTGACTTTTCCTAATTTTGTGTAAATTGAAGCGTAATCACTGTTCTTGAACCGAAGCAGAGCTGGTCCGCACGATGGCTTCATCTAGGCATGGGATTCTTATTTGCGTATTGTAAAGAAAAAATAACTCTTATTTGTAGGATCAGTAAAGCCTGGATGTTATGCTTTAGAACTCAATGAAAAAACAGGAGAAGCAAATTAGAGGAAAAACGAGCGTTCTTGTAATTCCTTTCATTGAATTAGGAGTGAATCTAGTACGAGTCCAGAATTATACCTTTGGAGGAGGAAGTGAAAGGGACTGTTAGCAGTTTGGGTCCACTTATAGATGGTGTGTACACTCATATCCTTAAAATCATAAACATGCAGTCATATTCTTTTCTACATGGACTCAATATTACGAGTCAAAATGTATCTGTCACACTCGTTTCATAGCATTTATATTTTTAATTCTGTGAAATAAAAAAATAAGCGTATACGAATACCAATACTTTTGGGCTAGCTTACAGTTGTAAGAAGAACCTTCTTTCTGTACACATCCATCTGCGAATAATTACATCTATTTCCTATTTCCTATGAGTACAGTATTTAAGTTAAGCCAATGTAATAATATGAATCACGAGAAGCGTTTAAAGTGCCTGTTAGTTTCATAGTTCATATCATCCATAATCCAAACTGTGTAACGCAGTTCTTACAAGTCTTCCAGAATTAACATATCACGTCTAGATTCATATTATGTACCGGTGATAAACCAAGGACAGCCCTAAAAATATTTTCCAGCATTGACCGCTGCTTTGCTAGTGCGTTAACAGTAGACATTCCCGGGGGAACAAGGGGAGCTTTAGTGAGGTAAGATAGTAAAGCTGAGCATGAATGAAACGGTCGGAACTCAGAACCATTCTGTTGCACCTCTATTCTAGTTATCAGTTCAGCAAGAAGACAAAGGTCCAGTATGATAGGAGCTGCTAGCAAAGAATCTTCACAGGTATTGTGGATAGCGAGGGTATTTTTACCATGCATAAAAATATCGCTTACATATTCATCCATTGCCCGCTTACTATCAGCAACAGAAGGAACATATTTTATGACAATAACATGATCTGGACTTTCATCATCTTTATACAATATAGGATTTGATCGAACCATGTCGTCTAACACACTTGATTTTGAAATTTCTTTCGATCTGAATGTGTTTGGATTACTAAGGTTTTTCCCATCATTGTTACCAAGATGATTGTATGAAACCACACTTGTTGGTTTAATTCCAGCGCTCACTAAATAATCTACAAGAACACTTTTTATCTTCGTCTGCCCGGTCTTAAAATCATCACCACCGATTAAAATGTTAAGTCTAGTAGCTGCTTCAATCAAGCCAGGTACAAAAGTATTTTGAGGACTTCCGTTTATAAAAGGGACACCCTCATCCACACAAGCAAGAGCCATTATTGTACTCGGACTTATCTCAGCTTCATTATTTGCCAGTGCTGCTCTCAGGTTCACTTCGCTGTCGTGTACACCTTTTTTCACTTCCGTGTATCTCTCTGTGTTGGCTGTCCATACTACAATTACTCTCTCGACGTCACTCTTAGCTTTGAAGTCCTGCAGATCCTTCCGAACCGTTTCCATTTGCTGCTTTTTTGTCCCCACAATAATATTATCTGCCCGGCTTTTTTGATTGGAAGCAATGAATGATTCATCATAAATGCTTGGCCGAGGCTTGAGGTGCTTTAAATACTTCTCGAGTTTATTTTGTAAATCAAGATCGAGAACGCGCGCTCTCTTGGTAGCAGCAGCAATATTTAGTGAAGAAATGTCCCAACCATCTATAACTAAATCATTTGGATCAACCATGGGGAGCAGTGACTTAAAAGGGACATATACATCTTCCTTACATATTTTGCCAACGTAGCAAGTTGATGCTTGTGTTAAACTTCCCCAATAATTGGGATCCATTTTACCATCCTTGGTGTCCCACGAGATACCCTCTCTATTTGCAATCAAACTTGCAGTTAAAGTAGTACCATTATTACCTCCCCAGCCAACGAGCATCAGCCCCAACTTTGGGACTTTTCGTTTGAGTTTAAACCTGTAGTTGTACTCTACTGGCTCAACTATCCAACAACCAGATGTCGCCTTACTTAGTTTTGTATCATGATAGACATATGTGCTTTCTATGTAGTCTTCTGAATATTTAACGTTCGAGGAAAGCACTTCAAAACTATCTATGAGCATTTTGTTGTGGAACCCTTTTAAAAAAAGAAGAGTACGTAAAAGTAGACTGCTCTACGTAAGGTTTCACACGCGTATGGAATAGATATGAATGAAAAGAACCCCGCTAATCAGGTAATCAGACCCTTTGCGTTTTTGATCAAAGTTGCTTCGGTAACCGGGACCGGGAAGAGTGGAAAAGTTTTTGGCACCTAAACCATCGTATGCGTTTTTTTTATTTTTTGGGCGGGTCCATCCCACAACATTCAACAGAAATAGAAATTCTGTCCTTTTGCTTTTGTGATTTGTGTGTAATTTGTTTCATTACAAAGACAGAAGTATTATTTTTCTTGATCTGTGCTCTAATAAATGATGAAACAATTTACACAACAAAACACAACAGTACAACCCAAACATCAGCTCAAATTCAAATTAATGTATAGGTTGCAGTGACATACAGGCATGGTTTGTTAACATTATGCTTCAGGCTCTTTGCTAAGTTGCTACCAGTAAGTCAATAAACGGACGTAAAAAAGCTTTCTGCTCTTAGAAGATCCTTTCGCTACCTCTATTGCACGCACGACATTATTTGTAGGCTTTCATTCTGTGAACCGCATCCAAAAATCCCGCTTTGCCGAGCATTTCAATAAAGATCTTTCGATCACGGGATCTAAGTTTGTACGGAGTGAATTCCGTTCCTGGAAACTCTCCATTTCTTACTTCGTTTTTGAACTCAGTCATAGCCTTCTGTATAACTTTACCTACTTGTGCATATTGCTTACAAAATTTTGGAGTTACTTTTGCATGATGGGGGTGTTGCATAAATCCAAGAAGATCGTGATAAACTAAAATTTGTCCACTTGTATTAGAACCAGCTCCTATTCCTATTGTAGGAATATTTATAGATGAAGTAATCGCTGCAGCCACACAATCAGGTAAGCATTCTAGAACGATTGAAAAGCAACCAGCACCCTCAAGCTCTATAGCTTGCTCAACAAGCTTTACAGCAGCTTTTGCACTCCGCGCTTGGGGTCGAAAGCCACCTAAAAGACTTACCGATTGAGGAGTTAAACCGATGTGCCCCATAACAGCAATACCAGCCCCAGTCATCTTCTGAACAGCGGATACACGACTGCGACTTCCACCTTCAATTTTAACAGCATGCATTCCTCCTTCCTTAAGTATCCGAATAGCATTCTTCAAAAGTTGTGCATCGTCATTTTCGTAGCTTCCAAACGGTATATCTCCGACTAATAGAGCGCTCTTTGCCCCCCTTGAGACAGACCGACAATGTATCAACATTTCATCTACTGAAATAGGAAGTGTTGTGTCGTGACCGTGCACTACCATAGCAGCAGAATCTCCCACAAGTACTATATCTATTTTTGCCAAATCGACCTAAAAACTGCAATTAGTATCAAACATCATTAAGTATATAGAATTACTCACGTGCATTGCACTAGGATAGTCATATGCCGTGACGGCAGTCAGAGCTACTCCACGTTCATATTTTTCCTGCACACTTTTCAGTGTGGTTGTCTTTTCATGCTCTCCTATTTTACATCCATAAAGACTATCCGAAACGCTGGTAGTCGAATATCTATAGAGATTATATACTCCTCTCACTCTTTGAACTTTCGACGAAAGATGCTTCGTATATAAGGCATACATCTTTTAAAGTTATTTTGAGAGATGTGATCAAAGTCCGAACTGAACAGTTATACAGTTTGAGAGCTAAGAAAAACGTTCTACAAACCTGCAACGTGCAGCTGTACGGCTCTGTTTTCTCTATTTTATATTTAAGATATTGAAATCGTGTCGTACCGAACTACCATAGACATGCAAATTGAGAGTAAGATATAGGTTCTTAGCGTTCTAGTTACGGAGGTCGTTGTTTCACACTATTTCTTCTGTATTAACATTTTATAGTGTTGCAGTCAGGCACCTCAGGCAGTCAGGCAGTCACGCAGTCCCCCAAGTCGTCAGGCTTTCAGGCATTCAGGCAAACAGGCTCTCAGCACACGACAAGGAGAGTTCATTTTTTTTTTGATTTTTTCCTTTTTAACTTAAACATGATTATTTCCTTGGTTCTTCAATTGGTTCTTTTTATTTCATCATTAGAGCACAGATCAAGAAAAATAACACTTCTGTCTTTGTAATGAAACAATTTACACACAAATCACCTTAAAAATTCTGTCACTTGTGGTTTGTGTGTAATTTGGTGTTGTGGATTGATTACAATTTTCTATGTGCGGTAAATAGTACAGATGAAGTATGAATAAAATAAGTTTGAAGTTTGAATAATGCTTCTATATATATATATACATATAGTGCTGTGATGTACGGTACTATATATATAATAGTGTGCAAAGTTTTGCTATAAAATAGATAGAAGCGAAAAGGAATTAAAATATTATAGCAAATTTATAATGCTCAAAACTTAAAGTTTGAATCCATCGTTCCTACTAAAAAACGCAAATAGGAACAGGTAAAATGCAACTAAAAACAGGAGACGTTCGAAATGATAATAAGATGAATCAACTCAAAGAAAGATGGAAAATGTTGTTTACAACGGAAACAATACAAATTTTTGAGAAATACGAGAGTTCCGATCGTGCAAAGCCCAAAACGAGGCGGATAAAAGTACTCCTTTCAGTTTGAATACGGGTGAATCTAACAAACTTTGCAGGTGACTATTTCGATTCCGACCGATGTTGAAACTATATTCCACATACTTCTTGATCTCAATAGCACGAGAAAGACATGGGATAAGGCATTCCGTTGGGGTAATATTCTAAATAAAGTAGACAATGACAAAGATATCGTTCAGATTCATTCAAAACCAATATTGTTGGGCCGTAAGGTTTCTCAATTTATTTTGATTATGTATTTCGGCTTCAAGAATTCAATACCGATAGGTTCCGTTTCAAACCGTCATAGCTAAAAGAAGTTGGAAAAAATTTCAAACAACAGGACAAGTTTTGATTCAAACAGAGTTCATCAGGAGTAACGAGGTTTGTTTATTTGAATTCATGCCTATTTTTTTTATATTTAGTTTTTAAATCAGTTGGCTTCTGAAAGTCAAAATATAGATTACATGTACAATGATTATACATGGATGATATCACCTTCCCAGGGACTTCTTGAGAAAGAGAACAGATCTTCATTCAATTCGACAGTGGTTTATCATATTGATACTGGTCAGTTGAGAAGAGGGGAATATTCACGTAAGTTTTTACAAAAATAAGTTTTTATAAATGAAAATTTTTTGTCTATATTAGCTCATATATGCTCAGAGGATATTCGGTTCTACGTTCTCGAACTAATGCGTGGTCTCGAAGCATATTCCGAAACCAAGTCAGTTCGTCGGATACCCATGCTCTTAAATCAGTTTGACAGTCCTGAAAATAGTACTACTAGCTTTGGATCGCTTACGAGTGTAATATTACAGTATCTTCTTCTTCACTCCTTATTTGTGCTTCTAGGGAGAACAAAGTTTGACAGAAAACATTGCCTATGCTGAGAACAATTGTTGGTATTCTCCAGAATCCAAAAACTATATGGTTAGAGGGAAATCATATCTTGCAGATGGTATTAAAGTTCCTGCACAATCGAATTTGGGTAAATTGGTGGGAGTCGACTGGTTTATCCATAGTGAACGTATCGACAATGTTTGCTCGCATACGTGCACGAACGAATTGGTATTTCTTTCTGTCTACTTGGTAAAAGCTTTTCACTCAATAATACATCGTAGGAGTTGCATGCCAGAATTAATAATAAATTTATATTTGCGGTGAATATTCAAGTTCCTGGATCAAAGCATTTTTCAATAGTATTTTACTATCTAATACCTTCAAGTTTTGATAAGGTGCAGATTTGATTTTTTTTCCCTATATATTATAATTAGTGGTTCTATTTTCCTGTAGAATTCGGTTTTTGGTAAATTTATTTATGGCGATGATGAATATCGTAACGCGCGGTTCAAATTAATACCAAATATTCCGAAGGTGGTTGGTAGCACTAATTTCGCTTGATAAAGTAACTGATATTTGAGCAGGGTCCGTGGATTGTTCAGCGTGCAGTTGGTAATAAACCACTGATAGTGGGTGGTGCACTCAAGGTAGAGAAATAGTTCGAACTTTTTTTGTTCTTTGGGGTTGAGGTGAAAAAACATAGGCTATGTACATACGTACTGGGCGTTATTTTGAAGTTGATATTGATATTGGAAGTAGCACAGTTGCTAACAGTATTGTAAGATTCGTTTTAGGGTAAACCTTTTGCTTTCTCGGAAATGTTATTATCATAGAAATGCTATTAGATATGTAAGAAATTTGGTTGTGGACTTATGCTTTCTGGTTGAGGGGAAATCAATGTCCGAGTTACCGGTTTGTTTCTTGGGAAGTACTTTTTCATATACTTAAGATCAATTTTCAGGAGGAACTTATCGGAACTTCAAGAATTTCTCATCTTGATCCGGATTCCGCAAAGCCCTTTTCTCCATCTTTTAGATTTTAAAACCATGCACGGACTAAGTTATAAATTTGCAAAGGTAAAACTTCTTTTATCATCATCAAGGTACCAAATATTTAAGCTTGCATATTCACGAAGACATTCGTCAAGAATCTATTGTTTTGTATCAATCAAATTAGAATGTTTAGTCGTTTATTCGTCTGAATGTACTTACATTTTGAGAATATCCTTTATTAGTAAGGATCGCCAGTGCTTTTTCATATGATATACTTGGAGAGTCATTCCTGTCAGCCCATTCTCTTAATGCCTGTGAGTTCTTGTTGAGAACGAGTTGTCTTACGAGATTCAAAAGCGCACCATATAGCTTGAAGTGACAGGATCGTTTCCAATTTTATCATGCAAAACAACATCTTCTAAGCTGACCTAAATACATGGCAAGGAAGTGCTGATAAATTCGAGTGGGAAAACACCAGTGATCTATTACCTTCGACATTTTTATCAGCCGAAGGGCTTCATCTATATCGTCTTCTGATACCTGGGATGGACCATTAAGTGGACAACTTTCTTATATCGAAATATACAAACCTTATTAGACCATTTTAGTCGGGCTAGTGCTGTGGCCAATCGAAGAATTGAGTGGAGGGTACGAGCAGTCGTGTACCCCTATTTGAGATGTGTTCAATAAAATGAGTAGAAGTAGAAAAAAAACTTTACCATAGCATTTTCTCCTGCCTTGCTTTCATGCAGTCGCATTTGTACATACACGTTCACTATATACTCCGTCAGTTCATTCGGTATTTCCGGTTGAAATCTCCGTGCGTAAGCTACATATGCTCTGAGCATCTCTGCTGAAATAGGAGAGAACTCACGTTCCTAGTAAATAGAAAATCTAATTAGAAATAGGAACAATTTAACAGTACAACCCTTACTGGAGGTATACCAAAACGATGTACATGTATGATATGATGAACAAGAGCTATATCTCCATCAACATCCGGGTTGTCAAGTATAAGCCACATCAAATCGAACCTGCTCAGTAAAGCAGCAGGTAAATTAATGTTCTCTTGCGGACTTAACTTCACATCATATCGACCATATGCGGGATTAGCAGCGGCCAAAACACTTGTTCTTGCATTTAAAGTAGTCGTTATACCAGCCTGTCTCACAAAAATATATAAAAAGTGATCTACAGAGGAGAAAGAAGATATGGCAAACCTTAGCTATACTGACAGTCTGTTGCTCCATAACTTCGTGGATTGCAGTTCTATCATTTTCGTCCATCTTATCAAACTCGTCAATGCAGCATATTCCATTATCAGCTAACACCAAGGCACCTCCTTCCAAAACAGTTTCACCAGTTATTGTATCCTTCTGGACTGATGCAGTCAACCCTACTCCACTACTACCACGACCCGTGGTATATATACCTCTGAATAAAAATTTAAATAATTCGGAGATGTCTTACACGCCCTACCTTGGAGCTACTTTTACAATATGCTTCAGAAGCTGAGATTTAGCAACACCCGGATCACCCATGAGACAAATATGCATATCCCCTCTTACTCTAACACCATCCGGAAGATTTCGCGAAACACCGCCACACAAGAGCAGTAAAAGTGCTTTCTTTATGTCTTGGTGTCCATAGATCTCAGGGGCAATAGATTGGGCAAGCTTAGGATAAAATTCATCCTCCTTTCTATATTTTTGAAGATCTCGGAAGGTATCTGGCATTATATCCAAGTCTGTGTAGCGCTTTTTGTTTTGCTTTATTGACATAACATCAATAAAAGTGCTTGAAATGTGCCCTACGCCAGAAGACTGAGAAAGGAAATAAGAATTCTCAAAACTGATTGAATATCATCACCTTAAATTTAAGATTTGGGCGCGGTAAGAAAATTCCACTGATATCGACAACATCACCAGGACTGCAAGAAACAAGAAGTGGTGAGAGCCATTAATTCAGAGTGAAGCAAATGAAAACCTCAAAATCCTGGTAAGATCCCCTTTTATTTGTGCAGTAATAGAACGAGGTATACGACCCACGGGAACGTCTTCAGACATTTCTTGAATTCTTAATTCCTGCAGCAAAAAAGATGATCTGAAATAGAATGGCATTTGGGAGAAAAGCGAAAACCTGATACTTTGTAAAAGTAGAAGATCTTGTTTCAAGAAAGAGATTGCGAGAAGCTAGCCATTTCGTTAATTTGTACATTAAAAAGCAAAATTTCACTTTATCCAATTACCTTTGGCACTTTTTTTTGAGCAATTCCTACAAGTATTACATGGAATAAAACTATCACTCAAAACGTCCTACAACATTACTTAAAAAAAATTGTAATATTCAGAAAAAATAATACCTGAGTAGTTATGTCTCTACAACCTTCACACGTGTAATGCGCAACCTCAATCATAGGCTTAACGTCTCCAACACGAGTGCACAAACCCTTTTAGAAGAAAATCATAAGAAATCAAGTGTAAAGAAAACTTTAATTAGAACCTTAAAAGTAACGTAAGTGCCGATATGTTCCGCCCGAATGTCTCGCATCTTTATTAGGGAGTAATCTGAATAAGGAAGGAAGAGCACACGAGGTCGAGGAGGTGAATTAGCCAAATGCGAATGAAGTGTTCGATGTGACGTGTTTCCTTGCCTCTCCTGCTAAAAAAAGTGAGAGGGATTTGAAAACTAAAGAAAAAATCCACCTGATTTTCTAAGATAGAATTTG
>Ga0115000_10003936_pt1 | contig 12280 bp, 8 predicted proteins | sample ArcticOcean_MG_C_6_FD_89690 | JGI IMG/M metagenome (GOLD analysis project Ga0115000, IMG submission 89690) | Marine microbial communities from western Arctic Ocean - ArcticOcean_MG_CB8_128 | ecosystem: Environmental > Aquatic > Marine > Oceanic | place: Arctic Ocean: Canada Basin | collected... | reverse complement strand
GCAGCATCAGCATTTTGGAAAAAATCTAAAAGTGGGTTAAAGGCGGAAGATTATAATTCTTTCTACACTACTATTGGCAATGACTATCAAGAGCCAATGTTCTATATTCATACGCAAGCTGAAGGAGCTTTAGATTATACGACTCTTTTTTACATACCGAAAAAGGCACCCCAAGATATGTATCAACCTGACTATGCTGCCGGAGTAAAACTCTATGTAAAGCGCGTATTTATCACAGATGATGAAAAAGAGCTTATGCCAACCTATTTACGTTTTTTAAGAGGAGTAATTGATACTGAGGACTTACCATTAAATGTAAGTCGTGAAATTCTTCAACAAAATAAAATTTTATCTAAAATCCGAACAAACTCTGTAAAGAAAGTATTGAGTGAATTTAAGTCAATGACTAAGGATGTTGAGAAGTACAACACTTTTTATGAAGAGTATGGACGTCCAATTAAAGAGGGATTATATCAAGATCAAGAAAATAAGGAAACCTTGTTGGACTTGGTTCGTTTTAAGAGCACAAAAAGTGATGGGTTAATTTCATTTTCTGATTATACTAACAGAATGAGCGGTGATCAAAAAAATATTTATTATATAACAGGAGGGAATGAAGCTACATTGAAAAATTCCCCATTGTTAGAAATGTATAATAATAAAGGAGTAGAAGTCTTAATTCTGGATGATGATATCGATGAAATAATTATTTCTGCCGTACCTAAGTATGGTGATTATCCACTTAAGTCTGTAACTCATAGTGACGCTGCAGAAGATATTAAAGACGAAACAGATAAGAGTGTTGAAAAAGCTGTTAAACCTCTTATAAAGAAAATTAAAAAGGTTTTGGGGGAACAAGTTAAAGATGTACAATCATCGACTCGATTGACTGAGTCTCCTTCTTGTATTGTAACCGATCAAAATGATCCAAGTATACAAATGAGAGAAATGATGCGATCCATGGGCCAAGCAGGAAATATGCCTGAACCGAAGCCTATTTTAGAAATTAACCCTGAACATTCTATTGTTAAACGATTAACGAAAATGAAAAAGGGAAAAGCTTTCGATAATATTTGCCAATTATTATTAGATCAGGCATTGTTGATTGATGGTGTGAAATTAGAGAACCCTGCAGAATTTGTAGGCAGGCTAAACTCTGTATTGGAAGAATCAATTTAAGGGAGAAAAATGTCAGAATCATATTCACCTTTTGTGAAATTTACATATACAATACTTGACCCTGAAGGACTACCTCAGCAGAAATCTTGGTTGCTCAATTTATCGTATGTAGTGAGTATTGAATCTAGTAATAATAATGATTTAAAAGTTTATATGAACAATAATCAAATTATTATTATTGAACTTGGCCATGATTATATAGCCACTGATATAATGAATGAAATCTTAGATTTATCTGCTGAGGGAATAGACTATAGTGTGTATAAAATAAATAGCTTTGAAAAAAAGTAGAAAAAAACTAAAAAAATATCATCCAATAATAAGCTTACTTTTTTATGTAAGTATTGCCCCTCTATTCACGTCTTGTGTCTACTACAACACCTTTTATAATGCAGAAAAGTCATTTGATAATGCAACGCAAATAATAGAAGAATCTCCGCTATTAGAAGATAGTGAGGTTCCACCTCAGGCAAAAAAACTATTAGATGAATCTATTGCTAATAGTTATATCGTTTTAGATAAGTATTCAGAGAGTAAGTATGTAGATGATGCTTATTTTATTATTTCAAAAGCTCACTTTCTAAAAAGTGAATATCCACTATCCATCGATTATTTAGATAGATTAATCAGTGAATTCCCTGCTAGTGAATACTTAAATGAAGCTAAAATTTGGAAAGCCTATTCTCAGTTTAGAATGGGGACGATTGATTCGTCTAAAATTGAATTAAATTACATCTTAAAGAATTTAAAATTAACTCAAAAAGAAAAACTGATAACTCTTAAATTCCAAGCAGAAATAGCTCTGGAAGGTGGGAATATTCCACTTGTTCTATCTTATTATGAAGAGGCTATTCAATTATCGAGAAAGACCTCAAATAAAGTGGCTATCTATATGAAACTAATAGATATTTCTGAAAAGAATGATTTGCATCCTCGTATAATTACCTATTTAGATAAATTATCTCAAGTTGCCTCGAATAAAATAAAACTAGATGCTAAGATGGATTGGATAAAGTATAGTCGCCAACTTGGAAATTATAATGAAATTATTACTGAGATTGATAATCTTTTAGGTCAATCTGAATACCAATCTATTTATATGGAATTAAAGTTAGAGCAGGCAAAAGTATATTTAGATCAAAAAGATTTTGAATCAACTAAACTTCTACTTAGCGATTTCACATCTATGTATCAGCGTAAAAATGAGTCAGCGGAAGCATTTTATTACTTGGGTTACATTGCGTTAATGGAGGATTTTGACCTTCTGCTGGCAAAGGATTATTTTGATTCAGCAAAAAAAGAAAAATCAAGTTCAAAGTATGGAAAAAAAGCTAAAGATATGAAAGTTGTAATTGAACAGTTTACTGCATTGCAAGAAGAATATGAGTTCAGAATTAAAACCCCAGAATCAGAAGAAGTTATTGTAGATACGATAGTCATTGAATCAGAAGAATTAAAAGAATCAATTCCTTTTCAAAGTCGTGAACGTATGAGTATGCCTATGGGTAGAAGTAAAGTTGATGCAACGCCTGATTCACTTCTTTTTACCATCGCAGAAAAATTGATGTTTGATTTCAATAAACCTGACTTTGCCTTAGAAAAATTTAAATTATTAGTTGAGACGTTCCCAAACTCAAAGTTTAGATCCCAATCGATTTTTGTATTATCTAATTTTTTTCCTGACGATAGCTGGAGGAGAATACTGTCCAATGAGTATCCAGAATCATCTTATCTAGATATGGTGGGCGCCTCTTCTGACACACTAAATACTATTCTTTCAAAGAGGGATGAGATTTGGGAATATATTTCAGTATCTATAGATTCAACGGCAAATTCTTTTTACAATTTATATTCGGTGGAGAATGATACCCTTTCATTATATTATTATTCATTTATTTTAGACTATTACTTGAATGATTTGCAAGGGGCCATCACTCATTATCAAGAGTATGTATCTTTTGAAGGTACTGATGACTTTACCCCTATTGCTAAAAATAGAATAGATGAAATACAAGAAAGTGTATTTATTGAAGCAGAATTAGTTCGCCAAAAGATGGATTATTCAAATGCTATAGAAATTTACTTTTCAGGTGAATCAATTGATTCTGTCAATTCTATTTTAGATCTAGTATTAGCAAGTCGCCAATCTAATTATAGAACTTCTGCACAACGATTAAAGTCTGCATTCTCAAATATTAATATATTTAATACCTTAATATCACCTGATTCTACCGGTCAGATAGATTCCCTTGTACATATGGAATTAGATTCAATCTATTATAACTTAGGTGATATTTTTGACTATGATTTAGGTTTACCTGATTCAGCTCAACATTATTACAAAAAGGTTTTAAATGATTTTGAACAATCAAACTTCAGATTTGAATCAATGATGGCCATAAATGAGTTAGATCCTGGCGGAGTATGGGGAACATTGATATCTATAGAATTTCCAGATAGCTTGGATTTGGGAGATTCAACTAGATCGGTAAAAGGTATTATTACAGATTCATTAAATGAAAATTTTATTGAAACTCAGAATGATTTATTAATTCTGTTGGCGGACGCTTCAGAAAATTTTATAAAACCAGAGATTGATTCTCTTTTCCTAGAAACTGAATCTGATTCAATGATGGTAGAGTTTTCAATTCAAGAATCACCTATGATTCAAGATATATTCCCTGAGGTTTTTGACCCCATGGAGTTAGCGGAAGAAAATATAATCTCTCTGGTTCAAGAGGATTCCCTGGAACTGGATTTACCTGACACGCTTTCTAGTAAATTAATTAGTAATGATACAAATTCCGTTGTGCAAATAATTTCAGAATTTCCAGTAGATAGTACATGGGCTGAGTATATTATTTTATACGGCGAGTCTTTGCGAAGTATATCGAAAAAAGAATTCGGCTCTGAAAATTATTGGAGTTTGATCTATGATTGGAATAAAGAGGTCTTGGGTGAGAATCCAGCATTAGTTTTTCCATATCAAATATTAAAATTACGCAAACCCATATCTTATGAAATTGAAATTGCGAGTGATGATTTATATATTGTTTCAAAAGGAGAAACTCTATGGAGCATTGCTAAGTCAATTTATAAAGATGAGTATGCATGGTCAATTTTATTACATGATAATAAGAAAAATTTAGAAAATCCGGATAAAATTTATCCAGGGTATCCATTGGTGATTAGAACACATTTAGTTGAATAGAGGAATTATAATTGATACTCAATGAGCATGCAATAGTTGAATCTACAGAAGAAATTGCATTTAACACCTTTCAGACATTTTTAAAGTCCCCCAAAATTTCCACATCTATGAAACCAGGGCAATTCATAAATATTTTACCTACTAAGAATTGGGGTGAAATGATGCGTAGACCCATGAGTGTTGCTAGCCAAAAAGATGGTATAATTAGTATTATTTATAAAGTTGTGGGCCAAGGTACCCAATTAATGAAGGATTGGGCTGTAGGAGATACCGTTGATTTGATTGGTCCGCTGGGAAATTATTGGGACGGATATACTGATAAATTTCCAATTTTAATTGGTGGCGGTGTGGGCATTGCTCCAATTTTAAATTTATATAATCATCTAAATCATTTAGATGAGGATAATGTACTCATTATGGGTGCACGAAATTCCAGTGAGCACTTCATTAACCATAATCCAGAAAATGGAAACTATATGACTACTGATGATGGTAGTTTAGGAATTCATGGTAATGTTTTAGAGCCATTAAAATTAGCTCTGGAAAATCTTAACTTTGAAAATACAAAGATTTTTGCATGCGGCCCTCCAGCAATGATGGAAGCGGTTCGGCAATTTTCTATTTCTAAAGGTATTGAATGTGATTTGGCCCTAGAAACCTTAATGGCATGTGGCTTTGGTATTTGCCAGGGCTGTACAGTTGAGTTTGAAAAAAAGCAAGTAACTACAGAGCATAGTTACCGCAATCGATTTGGATTGATTTGCATGGATGGCCCCATTTTTGAATCAAAGGAAATTAAATCATGTCATCTGTAAAATTTGGGAATATAAATTTTTCCTCACCAATATTGGTTGCAAGTGGAACCTATGGTTATGGACATGAAACAGCATCTATGGTGGATGTGAATGGTATAGGTGGAATTGTAACTAAGTCTGTAACTCGCCACCCTCGAGAGGGAAATCCACCTCCACGTATAGCTGAAACTACATCTGGAATGCTAAACTCTATTGGTTTAGCTAATGTTGGTGTGAATGAATACTGTAAATCTAAACTTCCATACTTGAATAAGTTAAATACAAAAATTATTATTAATATTGCAGGGACAGCAGTAGAAGATTATGTCGAGACACTGCAAATTTTAGAAACTGCTGGTGGGAATCATGTAGGCTATGAAATTAATATTTCATGTCCTAATGTCAAAGAGGGTGGAATGTCATTCGGAGTAAGTGCTAAAATGACAGAATCACTTACAGCAGAATTACGAAAATATACCTCTAAGCTACTTATTATGAAATTGAGCCCCAATGTTACCTCTATTGAGGAAATCGCTTTGGGAGCTGAAAATGGGGGCGCTGATGCAGTTAGTGCAATTAACACGTTGGTAGGAATGGGTATAGATATAAAGACACGAAAGATGAAAATAAATACTACATTCGGAGGTTTATCGGGGCCTGCTATAAAACCAGTCGCCTTGGCAAATATATATAAAGTATTTAAGGCTGTAAGAATTCCTATTATAGGTTTAGGTGGAATTAGTTGTGTAGAAGATGTAATAGAATTCATTTTAGCTGGCGCAGATTTGGTCCAAATTGGAACACTTAATTATAAAGAACCTGGAATCGCTATACGCTTGGGTCATGAGTTAGACAATTATTGTAAGAATAATAATTTATCATCAATCCATGATTTAAAAGGATTAGCGGAACCACATTAATAGAATGATAAAAAGTCTAATACTATTAATGTTGATATGGGGCTGTACTCCTGCACCTCGATATAAATCTAGTCATCAACGGCCAGTATCAAATAAAACTAAAAAAAGTAGTAAAGTGAAATTTATTCCTGTAACAAAGGCACCTACATTGGCTGAGTTTGACACATCCAAAAAAGTATATAAAGGGGTATCATCATATTATGGAAAAGCTTTTCACGGAAAGCTTACTGCAAATGGTGAAATATTTGATATGTATGGAGTGACTGCAGCCCATAAAACCATGCCCTTAAATACCGTAGCCAGGGTTACCAATTTAATTAATAATAAATCACTCATTTTACGAATTAATGACCGAGGTCCGTATGTGGAAGGGCGAATATTAGATTGCTCCTATGGTGCAGCCAAAAAATTAGATTTTCTTGATACGGGAATGACAGAAGTAAAAATTGAAGTTATTGAGTGGGGTGATAACAAATATATGCACCACTAGAAATAAAGTATTTTAGAAAGAACCTGTTACAAAAATCCTATTTTCTATTTACAAATAGATTTATACATTCAAATAATGAATTATGGAAGGAAGTTTAGGATTGAAGCAATTTTATAGGATATTATTTTTTTGCATTATAGGTATTATACTACCTAATAATATTTATGTAGCACTACAAATGCTTGATAAGGTTGCTGTTATAGATATGGATTCCCCTCAACAGATTAGCTATATTGATGTTCATCTTAATGATACTTTAGATTGTTCATTATTTGCAAGTGAAATGGATTGCTTGATGTCCCCAAATTGCAATTGGATGAATGATCACTGTATGGAATCTGAGGATGATTGTATAGCTATAGATGATGAAATGAGTTGTGGCATGCTATCAGCCTGTGAGTGGAGCATGAATATGTGCATGGAATTAGATAATGGGGGAGGTATGAGTATGAGTAATAACACCCCTCATTTTATAGCAATAGATGAAATTAATGGTTATTGGTTCGTATCAACAATTGCCAGCGGTTTTATTGGTAGATACAATTTAGATAACAATGAACTAGTTGATAAAGTATTCTTAGCTGATTCACCTGCTATTCTAACCCTGAATGAGCATAATAAGAAAATATATTGCTCACGTATGATGCCAATGGGCGGAATGATGGAAAGTACAGAATCTACCATCATTCAAGAAATTGATTATTCAGGTGATACAATGGTTAATTCTAATGAGTTTATTCTCCCTTCTCCAGCGCCACATGGAATTTCCATCAATATGGATGGAACTGAAGTATATGTTGCTAGCAATACGGCAGATTGGATTTATAAAATAATTCCTCAAACAGGAGAAATTATTGGAACTGTAATGGACCTTGAAATTTCAAACCCCTCAGAAATTGAAACACATCGGTTAAAACCTATTCAATGCCTTTCAGTTAATGATAGTCTCTTATTTATTTCCTGTTCAGGTGGTTTATGGGTTGATCCATGGACAGGCCAGCAAGAACAGATTCCAGGCCAAATTCAATTATGGAATTCGAACTCTATGGATCTGATTGATAGCTATGAGTTTAATTGGAACTCATCCCCATGGCATATTATTAATTCCCCAATTTCTGAAAAAATATACGTTGTTTTATCAGGTGACCAATTATACGATGGAAGTGCTGGAGTCGCTGAAATTTCATATTCTAATTTAGCATTATCTCAAAATTGGTTTACTTCTGAAAATATATATCAATCCCCTCATGGTATTGATATCTCTGAAGATGGTGAAACTATATTCATAAGCGGCAGAGTAGATGGTCATCTACATATTATTGATACTGAAACGGGAGAGCTTCAGAATTCAATTCCTCTATCGACGAATCCATCTATGGTGATGGCTGGGGGGGTGGCTACCGTAAAAAATTCAATATACTTATTGGGAGATGTTAATAATGATGATATACTTGATATTTTAGATATTGTCTTAATGGTGAATTATATTTTAAATGCAGAAGCTATTTTCAATCAGATAGCTGATATGAATGGTGATGGTATCATTGATATTTTAGATATTGTTAATATGGTAAATATTATACTTCAATGAAGTTTACTGTTCAATTAATATTATGTTGTGCTTTACAAAGCCTTATTTATTGCCAATGTGATAATACTTTATTAGCCGATCATAACAATGATAATAACTTAGATGTTTTAGATGTGGTAGCTATGGTTGATTTAGTGATGATAAATGATTTATTTACTGATGAAATATTAGATTCTAATGATATTAATCAGGATGCAATTATCGATATTTTAGATATTATTAAGCTAGTAAATAAAATCTTATGGCCAGAACCTGATTCAGTTTCAATAAATAATATTGATTATTCATTAGAAAACATAAATATAGAATGGAATATTTCAAGTTCTCCTAATTATTATATTTATAGAATTTACTACTCATCTGTAGATTCTATAGAAACTAGAGAGCTTATATATGAGGTATGGGATCAAGGTATTAATCAAATTGAAATTGCTGGATTAAATTTATACAATGATAAGTGGTTTTGGGTAGATGTTATCGACTATTGGAGTTGTGCTGCAGAGAGTCCATCATATAAAATTGATAATATTGAAAAATCATATGAGTTAGATGAAACTGGAAATATAATCCATTCTGAAATGATTATTGAAGATTTTGAAGCTTCAACATCATGCATTCAATGCCATGAAAATTATGTACAAGAATGGTCAGATTCAAGGCATGGGCACGCCATGAAAGGGCCTTTATTTTTCAGTTTATGGAATACAGAACAAAATAGCCACCCTACTACAGGTGAACGGTTTTGTATTCAATGTCATAGCCCTGCAGCATTCGTTACGGGTGAAGATTTATCTGGATTCGAAACGGTAGAAGATTTTCAGCTATCTAATTTGCCAACTCAAGTAAAGGAAGGTGTTACATGTACAGTTTGTCATTCTGCGACAGGGTTATCCTCAACTTATTTTGCTTCTGATGATTTAGTCCCTAATGCTGATTACCACCTTTATCCGGGAGAAGGAGTTTTCTTTGGACCAATTGAAAACCCCGAACCTAGTTCATATCATGAGTCAGCATACAGTCCCATGTTTGAAAGATCAGAAATGTGTTTACCCTGTCATGATTTAGTTATAAGGGATGTAGAAGCAGAAATAACTTTTACAGAATGGAACAGAATTCCAGGGCTTGCAATGTCTGGTGCAGCATCTTGTCAAAGCTGCCATATGCCAGAAAAAGAGGACGGAACTCATGATCATTCTTTTATTGGTGTAGATTTGGATTTAACCTATCCTATTGGGACTGCACCGCAACATGATTCTGTTCAGTCTATGTTAGAAACGGCTGTTACATTAGAATTTGGTGCACCTGGCTATATCTTAAACTCAATGATTCAAGTTGGAGAAACGTTAGTAGTTCCTATAACGGTCACGAGTTTAACTCCACATAATTTACCATCAGGTACATCCTTTGCTCGAGAGGCATGGTTAGAATCTATTGTTCTACATGATGGAGAAGTAATTTATTCTTCAGGGAAAATCGAGACTAATTCTAGTTTATTAAATCGAGATGAAGAAAGTTTATTGTTATTCACCTCATTTTTTTTGGATGAGTTTGCTGACACGACTATGTCAGTTACAGATACTTATGATATTATTAATGAAACATTACCAGCTCTAGGTACAAGATACCATATCTATGAGGTTGAATTGCCGAATGATATTATAGGAGAGATTCAGATTGATATTAAAATGAGATTTAGGGCGCTCACACCATTGTTATTAGCAGGTTCTCATGATGATTTATTAGAGAACCAACCCATATTTGATATGGCAAGTATTACTACACAAATACAAATTGTTGGAGATTAATTTGAGATTGCTGCCTATAATTATAAGTATATTTTTTTTATTTGCTAGAGAGCTAGATGTACAGTTTATTTCTGAAGAAATGTGGCTCATGGGTGTCCCCGTTGCTGGTGGAGAAGCTTTTGATAATGGAATAATGTATGGAATGGGACTCTATGGAGTATCTTCAGTAGCTTCTTTTGAAGCAGTTGATGTAGATGTAATCTTTTCATCTCATCCAGATAGTACATCAGTAGCCTATGTATACTCAGCATCAAATTTAGGTGAACCACTAGGTCTAGGTATATTTCCTGGTTCAGTATGGGATGTAAGTAACCCTGGAAATCCACGACGATTGAATGTATGCTTTTTTGAAACTACAGATGGTGACTATTTATGGAATCCTATTACTGTTTCAGGTATGGATTTAGAGTATCTTTTAATTATGTCTACAGATTATGATGCGTCGGGAGAGTACTATGCTGATATAGATATAACCACCTCAGATGTTCAATATTTCTCATGGTTGCGGCGTAGGGCTGGAGAATCATGGTTTTCCTCTGAGCCAGCAGTGCTCCAATATAGAAACTATTGGGAATTTTCTTATTATGATGTAGTAGCTACAGACAGCAATCTAAAATTAGAATGGGAGCATGAAAACCCTCAAGTTGAATTAGAGCAAATTACACATTATAAGGTAAGAATTAGATTAGAAGGAACTGAAGAATGGACCTCTGAAATTGTTACTGTTAATAATAATGAGTTTGAGTTTACAAATTTAACGAATGGTATACAATTTGAATGTCAGGTATTGGGTCTGAATAATGATTTGGGGTCTATTGAAATGGAGTCAGATATTATTCTTTCAACACCCATGCCTACAGTGTTTAATACGGAGTTTCTGGCACAATGGGATGAGGCTGAGGAACCATTAGTAGGCGCTTCAAAATATAATGACATATGGGGATTCACGGCATCTAATGGTACAGAATTTGCATTAATAGGGCAATGGAATGGCACGTCTATTGTAGATATATCTACTGACCCAGAAGTTCCATTATTAGTAGAGTTTATTCCGGGGAGCTATTCTTCGCATAGGGATATTAAATCATATGGAAATTATATTTATATAGGTACTGAAGCTAATCGTTCAGATCCATATAGTGAAGATTTTAATATTATTGAACAGGGTGTGCAGGTGGTGGATATGACTGATATAAATAATCCCCAATTAGTAAATGAATGGGATGGGGTTGTTCAGTCACATAATATTATGAATGAAGACGATCCATATTTATATGTAATTGGTGCAAATGCAGATGATGATGCCTGGGGTGCTGCCGATTTAATTATTTTAGATTTATCTTACCCTGAAAATCCGGTTAAAGTGGGTGAATGGAATGGTGGATATCTTCATGATGTATGTTTAGATGGAGATATTTTATATGGGATGGGAATCTATACCGATTCGATTCATGCTATTGATGTATCAGATAAATCAAATCCTGAATTAATAATTTCTTGGGGCGGAATCCCTAGTTCACATGCATGTTGGGTATCAGATGATGGACATACTCTTTTTTCTGCATCTGAGACTTCATATGGACATGTTATTTCATGGGATGTAAGTAATCTATCAAATATTAATTATTTGGATGAGTGGTATCCTGAATTTGGTGAAGAATGGTCTGTCCATAATATTTTCTATAAGAATGGATTTATTTTTGCAAGCCACTATGCCTTTGGGTTACAGATTATAGACGTTAGAAATCCATATGAAATGGAAACTGCGGGCTTTTTTGATACATACCCCTATAGTGGAGCTGGACTTTTTGATGGAGCATGGGGAGCATATCCATATTTCAATTCTAATCGTATTATTGTATCTGATCGTAGTAAGGGGCTATTTATTCTTGAATTTACTGAAGAAAACTGGACAGATCCTTTTCAGATGGGAGATATAAATGCAGATGCAGAGGTTGATATTTTAGATGTTATAATGATAGTTTCATATATCATCGATGATGTGAGTTTAAATGAATCAGAGCAGTTTGTTGCAGATATGAATATGGATGGAATTATTAATATTTTAGATATAATGAGTATTGTTTATTTTATTTTAGATGCATAATTTGGAGATTTTTATGAAGAATTTTTTACTAGTGGCTTTATTAAGTTTTGGATTTTCAGATGCTTTAAACGTACAGATCCTTAGCTTTTTACCTTACGATCAAGATGCTTCAGATATAACAGGATTTGCTCAAAATGGGAGAGAGTTTGCTGTTATGGGATTATTAAATGGAGTAACCTTTGT
>Ga0115000_10003935_pt1 | contig 12281 bp, 7 predicted proteins | sample ArcticOcean_MG_C_6_FD_89690 | JGI IMG/M metagenome (GOLD analysis project Ga0115000, IMG submission 89690) | Marine microbial communities from western Arctic Ocean - ArcticOcean_MG_CB8_128 | ecosystem: Environmental > Aquatic > Marine > Oceanic | place: Arctic Ocean: Canada Basin | collected... | reverse complement strand
CTATATAAAAACTTTTTAAAAGTCTCAAATCAAAATCCTACATGGATAAATAGGGATAGATTTATTCTTAGCCCTGGTCATGGATCAATGTTGTTGTATTCATTACTTCACTTAAATGGATTCAATCTATCTACTGAAGATTTAAGAAATTTTCGCCAATATCACTCAAAAACACCAGGACATCCCGAACTTGATTCCACTTTAGGCATAGATATGACAACTGGACCTTTAGGACAAGGGTTTTCAACAGGAGTAGGTTTTGCAGTTGCGGAAAAATATCTTTCCGAGCTTTTAGGGAACGACATTATTGATCATTTTACTTATGGGATAGTTTCAGATGGAGATTTGATGGAGGGTGTTTCATTTGAAGCTGCAGAGTTAGCAGCTGTGTGGCAACTTGGTAAGCTAATCTATATATTTGATAATAATAATATTTCTATTGATGGAAGAGTATCTAAGGTTTCTATAACTAATCAAAAAAAGAAGTTTGAAGCAATTGGGTGGCATGTTCTTGAAATAGATGCACATAACGAAGATGAGATAAATACAGCTCTGGAAAATGCGAAACTTATTACAGATAAGCCATCACTTATAATGGCTAAATCTATTATTGGAAAATTTGCACCAAATAAACAAGATACAAGTGGTATTCATGGTTCTCCACTCGGAGCTGAAGAGATGGAAGAGTTTCAACAAAATCTTGAATGGCAGGGAGATGTCTTTAAACATGATGCAGATGTTTATGACTATTTTGCAGAAAAAAGAGCTCTCGACAATTCTTCATTTTCTGATTGGGAGAAAATATTTAAAGAAAAATATAATAATGATGAAGTATTTAAAAAAAGTTGGGATTTACTTACTTCTAATGAAATATCCCTAGATTTTAATTCTGAAAACTCTTCACAAGCAACACGAATTGCAGGATCAAATATACTAAGCCAGATTGGCAAATCGTCTAATAATATTATTGGTGGCTCAGCAGACCTTACAGCTTCAACTAAGCAGATAGTTGGTAACTCAACATTTTCAGCTTCAGATTATTCAGGAAGAAACATTGAGTACGGTATTAGAGAACATGCAATGGGTGCAATTGTAAATGGAATCACTCTACACAGTTATTTAATTGGTTATGGAGCAACTTTTTTAGTTTTCTCTGATTATATGAGACCAAGCATAAGACTTGCTTCCCTCATGGAGACTGATTCAGTGTATATATTCACTCATGATTCAATATACCTAGGAGAAGATGGACCAACACATCAGCCAATAGAACATTTAATGGCCTTACGACTGATTCCCAATTTGGATGTAATCCGTCCGTCAAATAGTATTGAGGTTGAGCATGCATATAGATATGCATTTACAAAATCTGGCAATCCAAAAGCAATAATTCTCACAAGGCAAAATCTTGAATATCTTGAATTTGAAAATAGTTACGAAAATTTTTCAACTGGTGCCTCTATAGTTTCAGAAGGAAATAAAATTACAATTTTTGCCTCTGGCTCTGAATTAGAACTTGCATTTGGGGTTAAAGAATACCTCAAAGAGACATCTGTGAGGATTGTGAGTATTCCAATATTAAATAAATTAGAACATGTGGACTCGGAAACACTTAATAGTCTTAAGATAACGAACTTGAATTTCACTATTGAGCTAGGAAGATCTATTGGATTGACAACATATCTAGGAAATATAACGAAGTCTTTTAGCATTGATCAATTCGGGATATCAGCCCCAATTAAAAATTTACAAGAAGAGTTTAAATTTACTGTTGAAAATATTGGTAGTGATATTAGGAAGTTTTTAACCTAACAACCTGTATATTTTTTCATCTCTGATTTTGTCCTAGCTCCCGCAACACCATCAGGGATGAGACCAACTTTTCTTTGGAAGGCTTTTATCGCTTCTTTTGTATACGAGCCCATTTCACCATCTATAATCCCGGGATTAAAGCCATTATTTGAAAGATAAGTTTGGATTCCCTCAACAGAGTTTAAGTTTGCAGAACTGTTATCACGAGCAGCACATGTATTAGATACACATCCTGTATAAGCTCTCATAGAAGCTTTAGTGTTATTGCCAACGACACCATCTGCTAGTAAACCATTAATTTGTTGAAAAGCTTTAATTGCCGAAACTGTCTTTGGGCCAGACTGTCCATCAATTGGTCCAGGTTTAAAACCATTGTTAGTTAGAAATTGCTGTATATCTAGAATATTTGTTAATTTAGCATTTGAATTATCTTTTGCAACACAGTCATCGTTTCCTTCATTAGGATTGGACACTGCTGTTTGGGCTGCTGTTCCCACTTCTCCGCCAACTGGCTCCCAGCCACTTTGAAATGGTGTTTGACTATATACCTCCGAGTTAATTAAAGATTTAGTAACTAGTTTATTAACCATAAAAGAAACTTCTCCTATGGATGTTTTCCGACTAGGACAAAATTTATCAGCTAAAGAACTACAAGCTGGAATGATATCATTAGCTGCAAGTGTATAAATGCTGCTTGTCCAGTTACTTCCTCCTTCATCTGAATAAGGATCAGTACTACCTGTAAGATTGTTTGCAGTACCAGCTTTTACAGCTTTCGTTAACATGCATGCAAACTCATCCCTTGAGACAGATTCTTTTGGTAGGTATTGAAAAGGACTACCAAAGCAAACCTGCATCCCATAATAGGGCATACCATTGATGGCCTTTTGATAGATACTTTGATCATCATCACTATAAGCATTGGGAGCATCTAAAGGAATCCCACCAGTCACTGCTACAACTGCGGCAGCTTCTTCTCTTGTTATAGTTTTATTTTGACAGGCTGTTGAGCTTTGAGAACATTTGTCCAGTAAGCCAGCTTTACTCAGGTAAAGTAGTCCACTTGTTGAAGTTGCATACTGAGCAGTATCTCCTGTAGTAGTCACTACACTTCCACCATTTGAGTTACTGGAAGTAGATGTTGTATTAACAGTTACTGGACCAACATTTAAAGTTGAAACATCAGAGGCACTTGAAGTTTTAAAATAATGTGAACTAAATCCAAGTTGAGATTTTATATTTCTACCAGATTTTGTTACAGTTTTAGCAGCTCCATTTCTATATCCTTTCATTTTTATTTCAGTTGCAGCACCAGACGATGCAGCAGCTGATACATAGATATCTGTAATAGCATCAAAACAAGGAATATCTCCACACAAAATATTTTTAGACAGTTGGTAAGTAGTAAAATCATATGACCAGGCAGACTTCGGATTTCCCACTCTATTATCAATTGACCATGGGTCATCGACAGTTTGTAAATATGGCCATACAGTTGATGATCCAAAACCTACAGCATTGTCATTAGTCTTACCTCCCGTAGAGGAAGAATAAAATGCCTGAATAACTCCACTTCGTGTATAACCACCACCATAAGTAATAACTTTTCCAGATGTGTTATTTACTGCTTGGACCCAATTAGGTCCTGCGATTTCTTTTAAATATCCGTAATAATATTGACTTGATGCAGTTGATCCAATATGACACCAACAGTATGCTTTTTGTTTTTCAGATAGGCCTGCATCGTAAGCTGTTTGTTGGCTAGGAATATTTTCATCTAAATAATGAAAAACTGCGTAGCTTCTGCCAACCAATGCTTGTGCTTCTAATGCCTTTATATTCCAGTGAGATGGCATTTCAGCTAACCCATAAAGATATTCTTCTAAATTTACAGCTAGAGATACATGGAATCCTGTAGATACTGATTTTGACCTAAGCTTAAGTTCTCCGTGCTTATGCTCCCGAGGACCGACTCTAATCCTTCCTCCTTCAGACCATTTTATTGTCATACTACAACTTGCAGTTTGCTTGGAAACAAGAGGATGACCAGTAAAATAACAACCGTTACTATTGTTAATAACAGATATAGTTGCACCACCACTAATTTTTATCGGACCCCAAACAGACTCACAGACACCATCACCAGTAGCATCACTTTTAATAGCAGCAACAGTAGCATCATTAATCGCTCCTGATTGGTTTATTCCCTTAGAAGCTTGATAGGCCCTGATTGCATCGGCTGTTTTATCTCCGTAAGAGCCATCTACTGGTCCTGGCTCAAAACCCCTCGATGCTAAAAATCCTTGAACACCTGCAGTTTGAGTAAGACCATCTTGACATATAAATAATGTTGGAGGACTTGAAGAAGGAAGAGTCGTAAGAGAAATATTTTTTGCATTTCTTGCAAGACCAACCCAAAGTGCTGATTTATCAGTAGCTATTTCTGGAGATGATAGTGAAAGTTCAGAAAGTTGCTTATCTGAAGTATCTTTGAAATAATAGTTAACTACTTCATCTGAAGTACATGAGCTTGTATTGGCACAAAAAGATGCACCAAGTTCTGTAAGTCCTTTTGCACCATATTGGCTTAATCCCACTCCATGACCCCAACCACTTCCAGTAAATGTAAAAGACTCTTCAGAGTATGAACGCATAGCTTGTTTTGTAGCAGGGCCCACTACGCCATCTGGAGTTAAACCAGATGCTGCTTGAAATGCTTTAATAGCAGATGTTGTCCTACCACCTGTTGCACCATCGATAGGTCCAGGGTTAAAACCATTACAATTAAGATATGTTTGTAAATCTTTAATGGAATCAAGTGGTGCAACTGCATTTGAAGCACAGCTAAAAGAATGATTTGGTACAGGCAATGTTTGGGCAAAGGAATTATTTTGTCCAATTATGAGAAACACGAAAGTTAATATTGAAATAAATATTAACTTTTTAAATATGCCCTGAATCATTATTCTATTTTAGGTAAAACTAGAGCAATTGTTCGTTTTAGAGAGAACTTTTCCACCTTTTATACATAAAATCTCCAAGCATTATTGAGAAGTAAATTGTAAATATTATATAAGTAATTGGAAAAAGCTCACCCTGCATACTCGTAAAAACTTTAGGTGAAAGAAGGAAGATACTTCCAAACATTAGAACCGCTAAATATTTATATTTTGCATAAGCTTTAAGAGCAAAGAATGACAATAGGCTAAAGATTAGAAGAGAGATAAAAAAATTTTTACTAAACATTGTATCAATTTTTCTTGATCCGGTTATTAACAGTATCCCCATACCTAGAAGTGTGGCTGTAAATATATCTTTTTTATTTTTTTCATTGGCCATATATACATTATTGTAAAAGGAGTATGAATTTGAGTACATTTATCTATCTTGTTTTGATAATGAGCATTCCTTATTTTTGGTATATCAGGAACTCAACTAATCCTAAAAAGGGTTTCAGCATTCTCTTTATTGGGGTAATCTCAGTAATTTTATTAATTAACTTTAATTTTTCTGTATTAGTGGGCTTTTTAATACTTGCCTCCGTATTGCTACATACTAATAAAATATTATCTAATACTTCCTTTCTTCTTAGCTTTTTAGTATTAACTATTGATGCATTCAATTTAATGGGGAAGAATCTAACTCAAGTTATTTTACCAATAACTCTAGTTAGTGGAATATTTGCTCTTATGATGATAGGCCATTGGTTTTTAGTTGACCCCACTATCTCAAGAGATGGTATGAAAAATATAGCAAAATCATCGATATTTATTGCAAGTATTCTTTGTTTTCTTATTTTGATAGGGCTGCTCTCAGGTGAAATATCTAACTTCTACAGGAACATAATACTTGGCCTCTATGTTTCTTCTGGGATACTCTCATTGGGGTCATTGAAATCTTTAAATGAAAGATCTTACACGGGAGTAATGGCTGCAACAGGTCTTAGTTATCTTTCATTGCTGGTTTCCCTTGGGGGCACTGGAACACTTATACTTTTACCATAATACTATGCTGATATTGTGAAAATCTATACAAAAAATGGTGATAAAGGGAATACGAAACTTCTTTATGGTGATTCTGTATCCAAAGATAATATAGCACCAGAAGCTTATGGTTCCGTAGATGAACTTGTTGCATCACTTGGAATTATTAGAGCTCACACAGACTTGTCTGTTGGAACTAAAGAATTGATATTAAAAATACAAAGAGAGTTATTCATTGTTGGAGCAGAATTAGCAACTTCAAAAGATAATAGAAAAAAACTAGAATCTGGTAAAACACTAGTTGAAGAGGTTATGATTATAAATCTTGAAGAAAAAATTGATGCACTAGAGGAGAAAAATGGCATTCCAAATTTTTTTGTAGTACCTGGTGAAAATACAATCTCTTCAAAAATAGATTGGTCAAGAGTTGTTTCAAGAAGAGCTGAAAGAAAATGTGTGACCTGGCAGAAGGCATACGAAATCGAAGACTCTAAAGTTGTAAAGTATCTAAATAGGCTTTCAGATTATCTATGGATGCTTGCAAGAGATTTTGAAAAAGATTGGACACCTAGTAAATAAATGAAAATTGATATATTATTTTTCAATGAAGAATTTGCTAACAGAGAAGAATTCATAGCTGATTTAGATTCTTTTAATGAATACATCACTACACATAGATTTGATGCAAAATCTAAAGATATTCTCTTGATGCCACCATCTTTGTCTCACAGGGGAAATGAAACAATTCTTGTTGCTTATCAAAACCTAAGTCAAAGAGAACTTATGGAGTTAGGTCACTCAATAGGAAAAAAAATAAAAAGTAGTGCGATAATTGATATCCTCAACTTCGAAGGTAGTAAAGAAATTTTAAGTTTAGGAATTATGTTTTCAACCTATAAATTCGATGCTTATAAATCTAATAAAAGTCAAGAGAGTATTGAAATAACTTTTTCTGAGAAGATCCCCACTGAAGGCAATTTATTAAAAAAAGATGCTATTTTCTGGGTTAAAGATATGATCAATACACCATCTCTTGATAAAACACCTGAGTTTTTTATAGAAAAAATAAAAATTCTCAATAATGAAATAGATATTAAAGTTCATGATCAAAAATGGTTAGAGGTTAATAATTTTGGAGCTGTTTTGGGTGTTGCTAAAGGTTCAGAGAGAAAGCCATATTTTTTAGTAGGAGAATATAATAAAAATGCAAATATTCAGATAGCACTAATTGGAAAAGGTGTAATGTTTGATTCAGGAGGCCTCTCTTTAAAATCTCCATCAGGAATGGACACAATGAAAACTGACATGGCTGGGGCTGCAACTGCATGGGGAGTCATGAGCTTAATCTCAAAAAATAAAATAAATGTAGGTCTTACTGTATTAACCCCCATTGTAGAAAATATGCCTAGTGGTAGTGCCATTAGGCCTGGGGATGTTCTGACTGCAAGAAATGGTAAGACAATTGAAGTTCTTAATACTGATGCAGAAGGAAGATTAATTATGGCAGATGCCCTTGCCTATGCTTCCGAAAGAAAAATAGATTTAATTTGTGATGTAGCGACGTTAACAGGTGCTTCATATGTCGCCTTGGGAGTAGACATAGGGGCTGTTTTTTCCAATAATAAAGAAATAGAAAACCGATTTCTTGAATCAACAGAAAAATCTGGAGAAGATTTTTATCCACTTCCACTACATAGTGATTATAAAAAATTAATTGAATCTGATATTGCAGACATGAAAAATACCGGAGGGCGTTTTGGGGGAGCTATAACTGCTGCATTACTTCTTGAAAATTTTGTTGAGGAGATAGATTGGATTCACCTTGATATTGCGGGACCTGCTAGAAGTACCAACAGAAAAAGTGCTACGGGATTCTCTGTTTTAACACTATTCGAATTTTTTAGTGATTTAGCTACCTAAGAATCATCTTGTGAGTTGGCAATAATAAAAATTAGGGTGTCTCCAGTAGAAACTGTTCCACCTTGGGCAACGTTTGTTCCAATTACTTTACTCTGACAATCTGGAATTTCGGATTCTTCAAATGAGTTTTTTAAGAATAAGATAACACTTGTTTCCCGCATAAAGTCTTTGATCAGGACTTCTACTTCATCTTTTGTATAGACACATGGAGGAATGTTTGGAATTTCAGCACTAAACTTTGTACCAGACACTTCTAATACAACTTCTGTACCTTCAGGCATTTCCTCACCACTTTCTATGCTTTGGGTAAGAACTAAGCCAGGTGCTTCTTCTGAGTCTACTAGTTTTATTATTGGTAAAATATACCCCGAAAATGCAATTTCCTCTGCATCTATAATATTTAGACCCAATAATTGAGGTATTTCGATTGTTGGAATTTCGTAGTATTTTTCTATATCGCTTGGGTCAGCGGGCCATTCCTCAATTGGTAAATCTTCAACTACTTTTTCCATAAATTCTTTCCAAATGGGTGCAGGTACCCTTCCACCAGAAACGCTTGCAACAACCTCACCATTAATTTCAACATTTGTAAGTGGAAGCTGTTCTTCCGCAAAGCCAATCCATACTGATGAGGTATATTGTGGAATAAATCCTATAAACCAAGCTTCTCTAAAGCCTTGATGTGTACCTGTCTTTCCAGCAATTGGCCTATCGTCTAGTACAGCTCTGGTTCCAGTACCAAATTGTGCTGCAACCTCAAGAGTTTTTCGTACAGCCGCAGCAGCTGCAGGATCTGGAATAGTTACTCTTTGGGATGTAACGTGTTGATAAAGCACCTGTCCATTAACATCAGTTATCTTTTCAATTAAATATGTAGGAGCTAAGTATCCATTATTTGCAAAAGAAGAGTAAGCAGAGGCAATTTCAATGGGTGTTACTGCTCCAGCTCCAAGAGTTAATGAGATTACAGGATCTAATTTTGATTCTATACCAATTCTGTTTGCTGTACTAGAAAGCTTCTCTCCACCAAGTTCTGAGGCAAGTTGGGCAAATACTGTATTTATAGATTTTCTAGTTGCCTCCTCAAGAGAAACCATTCCGGAAGTATCTAAAAGCTTAATAGATCTATTATATTCTGACTTATCCTGACAGGGCTTGAAGATAAATTGAGTTTCGCTATCAAGATCAATTTGAATAAGATTATCTTGTTCTTCAATTAAAAGAGGATCATTGATTATTACCAAATTTTCCCCATCTTGGTCTTTTGTAGAAATATTTTGGTTCTCAGTATAGAGTACGGCACTGCCATCTTCAGAGTATTGTTTTAAAGCAATACCTATCGCTAATATTTTTTCAGATTCCTCTTCAAGTTCATCAATCTGAGATGAAATAGGAAACTGGTCTATAAAATCTTTGTTCTTTAAGTCTTCAGGATGAAAGCCAACACACTGGAGTTCAATTGCTCTATCTTGGGCTGAAAGTTTGTTTATGAATCTGTCAGCTTTTATTGAGGTACCATAGTTTCTAACAACCCATTTAGTACCTACACCATCAGGAGCGCATGGATATCCACAATCTATTTCAACTGGGCTTCTTGAATCTCTAGTACTATATAGTTTTGCACCAGATTCTAAAGCAGCAAGAAGAGTAATTGGTTTAAAAGCAGATCCTGGGTTTCTTTTTCCTTGAGTAGCAAGATTATACTGTTCATCTTCAAATGGTAATCCTGAAGCCATTACTTCAATTGCACCAGATTTGTTATTAATTAATGTAATTACCCCTGTAGGTTTTGATTCTGGTTCTTCAAGCTCTGTATCTAAGATTTCTGATGGAACCCATTTGTTCAGTACCTGATTAGCATAATTTTGTAATTCTAAATTTACAGTTATTTCTATAGTTAATCCGCCACCACCAGTACATGTTGTATCATCTGAAGGGCATCCAAAAAGAGCCTTTTTCCTTTCCTTATTTGTTGATCCAAGAACAGCAAATTGTGGATTATTGAGCAGTCTTCTTTTAACCTCAGCAGAAACATGTTCAGCTTTATTTGAGAGCGTATTGGGCTCCGAAATTGTCAGTGGTGCTAATTGGGCAGATCTATGTTGAATATCTACTATAAAACCTTCTTTAAGCATTGCGTCTAAAACATCATTTCTTCTATCTAGAACTCTATCAGGATATTTACGTGGGTTGTAATATGCTGGACTCCTTATAATTACAACTAATGTTGCTGCTTCATCTAGTGTTAGTTCAGAGACATTTTTATCAAAATATTCAGATGATGCAGATTGAAGACCATAGGCACCAGATCCCCAATATATGGAGTTAATATAATATTCTAAAATTTGATCTTTTGAATATCTTCTTTCCAATTCAGCTGCAACTACAGCTTCTGCAACTTTCCTTTTTATTGAAATTTCATCACCAACAAAAGACTGTTTAGCTACTTGTGAAGTAATAGTTGAGCCTCCTCTCGTAACTCCTCTTAAGTTATCCACAACGGCACTTAGTATTGCTACAAAATCTACTCCCTCATGTTGATAGAAGTTACTATCTTCAGCTGCAAGAAGAGTATTGATTACAAATGGAGGAACTTCTGACAATTTAATTGGATCTCTGTTGAGACCGTCATGTAACTCATCTAATATTTGATTATCAGACGTAATGATTACCGAGGGTTCTGATAGAGATACAAAATCTAAAACCATACCCTCCGCTCTAGGTAAAAATTTTTCTTCCAAAGTAGTTACAATTTCCATCGCGGATTTTATGGGTAGAAATGTAAAAAATGCAAACCACCCTGATAGCATTAAAGCACTTACTAGCAAACCAAAGCCAGCAATGTATCTAATTCCAAACCTGGATTTATTTTCTAAATTATGGATTTGTGCCATTTGTCAATTCTAGTATCTATAAAAATCAATTTAACATTAGCAGTATTTATAGGAATGGATGTAAAATGGATTAAATATGGATTACTCACCTGGACTTAGAGGCGTAATAGCTGGAGAAACTGAAATCTCTACAGTTGGAATGGAAGGAACCTCACTAAGGTATCGGGGATATGACGCTATAAATCTAACCAAGTCACACACCTATGAAGATGTTGCTTCCTTAATCATTGATGACAATTTGGATGGAAAATTATTTAAAGAAACATTTATAAAAAATTATGAACAATTACTAGATGATCAAGCTTTACTTAATCTAATTAAGAATTTAAGAGTTAGCCTACATCCAATGGATGTTATGAGAACAGCAATCTCCTACATTGGTCAAGCAGATGAAAGTAACAAGTTACATGCTGCAAGTAAAGTTACCGCAATTGCTTGTATAGTCATTGCTTCCTATGATGAAGAGCCAACTAGTGATATAAACGATGATTATGTTGTTGCAAGCTCACTTTTAGCAAACACAGCAAGCAATGAACAACTTGAAGCCTTAGATGATATGTTAATTCTTTATGCAGAGCACGGATTTAATGCATCCACCTTTGCAGCACGAGTTACCGCTTCAACAAGATCTGATTTAACAAGCGCCATTGTTAGCGGCGTAGGGACACTCAAAGGTGAGTTGCATGGAGGTGCTAATGAAGCTGCTGTGCAATTGATTAATAGTTTTGATACACCTGAAGATGCTGAAAAAGGCGTATACAAACTTCTTGAAGAAAAGAAAAAAATTATGGGATTTGGACATGGTGTTTATAAGATTCAAGATCCAAGGAGTCCTATTGTTAAAAACTGGGTTGAGGTATTGTCAAAAACTGAAGAGGCTATTAATAGATTTGAAATAGCAAAAACTGTTGATGCAATAATGGATTCAGAAAAAAATCTTTTTCCAAATGTAGATTTTTATGGAGGACTACTTCTATCAGAATTAGGATTTGCTGTTGATTTATTTACACCAATTTTTGTTACAGGCCGTTCTGTTGGATGGTCTGCCCATTACTTTGAACAAAGAAATCAAGATACTTTAATAAGGCCAGCTGCAAAATACACAGGAATTAAAGAAAGATAGTTCAAAATTGGATAATTTATCTTTCGACAAGCTAATTGTCGATTATCTTAAAAAGGAATTTTCTTTAGATAAAGAAACTTTCTTCTCTGTAAAATTGGCTCTCTTAGATACTATAGCTTGTATTTTCGATGCTGCTGCAAGTACACAACCTGTGTCCTTTGCAACTACAGGTAAACATTCAAAAATAGACAATCCTTTTAAGTTTGCTAAAAATATTACTGTTCCTAAAGAACTAGGAAAATTTTTTACAACATTAATCCGGTGGTACGATTTTAATGATACTTTTTTAGCAAAAGAGTGGGCTCATCCATCTGATAATATTGGATCTATATTTTCGTACTTTATGTCTAGAGGAGGTTCATTTATACATTTCTGCGAATCTATTGTTAAGACATATGAGATACAAGGAGCTCTTTCACTAGGGACATCTTTAAACAAAGAGGGTTATGACCATGTTTTTTTTGTCAAAATAGCATCAGGAGCTGTTTATGCAGATTTAATATCAAATGGAAATAAAGAAATCATTACCAGAACAGTTAATAATATACT
>Ga0115000_10003933_pt1 | contig 12282 bp, 7 predicted proteins | sample ArcticOcean_MG_C_6_FD_89690 | JGI IMG/M metagenome (GOLD analysis project Ga0115000, IMG submission 89690) | Marine microbial communities from western Arctic Ocean - ArcticOcean_MG_CB8_128 | ecosystem: Environmental > Aquatic > Marine > Oceanic | place: Arctic Ocean: Canada Basin | collected... | reverse complement strand
CTGAGCGCCTGCAACGGTGTGGTCGTCACGGCGCGAGTGGGAGCAGTGGCGGAGGGGTCGGGGCAATCGAATGTGTCCAGGATGGCGTCGCGTTCCCCGCGCGGCGAGAAACGATAGATCGTACGGCGATCAAACTTTGGACCCTTCACCTCTATTGGATGGTAATAGCGCCCAGCGTTGAAATGGATTTCCTTCACGTCCTCGTAGCTCGGACCGCCTTGTTGCGTGTTCAGCATGCCGGCGGCTTGCAACAACGAGTCACGCACCGCTTCACCCTCAAGGCGCTTCGGCGTAAAGCGCCAAAGCAATCGATTGTCGCGGTCGTGATCAAGCGCATCCGATCGCGAAGCAGACGATTTGCGATACGTCATCGAGGTGACGATCAGTCGATGCAGCGATTTCAGACTGTAATTGTTTTGCTGAAACCAGCCGGCTAGCCAGTCGAGTAACTCGGGGTGGCTGGGCCTTCCGCCACCCGCGCCGAAGTCACTTGGTTTCTTGACTAGTCCCTGACCGAAATGATGTTGCCAAATGCGGTTCACTATCACGCGACTGAACAGCGGGTTAGCTGGGTTGGTCGTCCAGTCGGCCGCTGCCTTGCGCCGCTCAGCGTCGCTCGCTGCGGAGGTTAATTTGAAATCTGCGTTCACACCGGCCAAGGCAGAGACACCAGCCGGCGGGACCTCTTGGCCAAGCGAAGCAGCGCTACCGCGCAGGTGGACTTTCATCACACCAGGATTGGCGATACGTACCGAATGCATTCCATGTTGTGCACCATGCCATACGCCGGCAAAAATCGCCGCCATCGAGTAGTATTCCTCGGTGGAAATCGGATCGGTCTTGTGATTATGGCAACGTGCGCACTGCACCGTCAGCCCGAGGAACGCCTGAGTTACCGTGCCGACGATCTCGCCGAGTTCATCCTGCCTCGCTTGATTTTTCATCAGCGGGCTAGCCCCAAGCACAGTGTTATGTGTTCCGGCGACGAGAAAACCAACAGCGGCAGCGCCCTTGGGTCCGGGCAGCAAAATGTCGCCAGCGATCTGCATCCGGGCGAATTCGTCATATGGCATGTCGGCGTTAATCGAGTCAATGATCCAATCGCGATACGGCCAGGCGTTGCGGCGCGGTTCGTTGTACTCAAAGCCGTTGCTCTCGCCGTAGCGCGCGACGTCGAGCCAATGTCGCGCCCACCGTTCGCCGTAACGCGGCGATGCCAACAGGCGATCAACTAGTTGATGGTAAGCTGGGTCGGTGGGATTTGCGCCAAATTCAGCCACCGTATCCGGCGACGGTGGCAATCCGAGCAGATCGAAATGAAGGCGGCGAATCAGCGTTCTCGGTTCTGCCAACGGCGATGAGGCCAGGCCCGCCTTTGCCAAGCGCTGTTGAACGAAGGCGTCGATGGGGTGCTTGGCCAAGCCATCCGACGGCAGATCAACCTTGGATAAAGGTTGCAATGACCACCAACCTTCCGCCGCGACATAGCCCTCGGCTGAAAGTAGCAGAGCCGCCATGCCAACGCTGAAGACAACGCGATAGATTCGATTTTTTTTTATGTTAAACTTATTCAATAATCTAAGAGGTCAACCACAGGATGGTCGTGGTACGACACAAAAAATCCAGCTTTTATCGCAGAAGAGTTGTCACTTCGATAGAAGGTGCGCTGCACTAAAAAGTACTAATAATTTATTGATCTAGGCCGATCTCTCGGAAAATCCAGTCGGCAGCCATTCTGTCTGCTTCCTCGGGAATCGTGTGGCCGCGTGGCTCAGGTAGAACATGCAGCGTTACCCTGCTGGTTAAATTTAGTTTTCGCGATTCCTTGGAAATTTCCCTAGCCAGTTGGACAGCATGATTGGTGCCCACCCGTTTGTCCTGGTCGCCAATGACGATCCAAACCTTCCGGCCCGCGAGATCCTTGGCCCGATTGATCAGGTTAAACTCCTTGACCAGTTGGCATTCGCTGGTTGATTTGAATTCGTGCAGGACGGACAGATCCGTCACTGGGGCAAAACCGGCAACGCATTTAACCCGTGGATCGTGAATGGCCGCATGAAGCGCAAGAAATCCACCGCGTGATGTCCCGCAAGCGGCGATTTTCTCTGGATCAGACACCCCTTCCTTGACGAGGTGATCAAGAACCTTCGACAGGCGATTGTTGAATTCTGCAACAAAATCCGAATCCCGAGCTGCGCGATGACTCCAACCGGACAGACCTTCGGGTTCCCCGTCAATCCGTTGATCACCATGACAGGGCAGGTTGATTGAAATACAAAGATATCCGCGCTTGGCCAATTGGTTGCCGCAGCGACGGTAATACACTGAGTTCAGTGTGTTCTCTATTGTTGTGGCCAGTACGATCAAGGTCGGAGCCGGTCGTTCACGCTTCGTGTTGCCCCAAATGCCAAACTCAATCCCATCAGGGGTATGCATCAACAGTACTTTTGGTTCGGCCCCCTCAATGACACTCACCAACAGCACGGCTGCTATTGTTTTAATTAGTAAGTGTTTCATTTCACGATTGTTCAAAAAGTTGAGAATAGGATATTATAATTTTCACCCAGCGCAAAGCCCTTCCCAATCAAAGCATCATAAACTAGAACCTCCTTGCCTCGGCCTCGGTCACCGCGTTGTTGTAGTCCTTCCTGAGAAGGGTCTAGCTGGGATCAAATCTGAACCCAAAGTCCTGTCCACTGACGACGGCCCATAGAAGGGTAATGACTAGATCAAAGAAGTGTCCTAATCAGCGCGAAGGCTTCGCAAAGCAAAATAGATGTTTATTCCCACGCAGGTAGATGGCGTCGGCGACGATGGCAGGCGACGCATAGAACGTCTCGTCCAGTTCGTTGATCGCCAACACTTTAATTTCAGGGCCACGCTGAAGAACGACCGTTCTGCCTGCCTCGCTAAGTAGGTAGATACGGTCCGCCGCTCCGACTGGCGAGGCACTGAAGTTGAGGTTCCCTGGCAAACGTTGTTTCAGGTAACGAAGAGCGCCATCCTTAGCGCCGAGACAAGAGAAGAAACTCCGGTCTTCCAACAGGTAAATCTCCTCTCCCCAGAGCATCGGGCAGGGCACGTAGGGTACACCGCGACGGAGCGACCAGACCACACTCTCGCTACCGGTCAAGTCACCGAGCTTGCCCAATGCGATCGCCTGAAGCGCATCTTTCTTCCAACCGCTGGCAGTGAAAACCAAGCCGTGGCCGACCGCAGGCATGGGGATCGCGCTCGCGGTATGACCGCCACATCGCCAGATCAGTTCGCCCGTGGCCAAGTCGTAGGATCGTACTGTCTTTCCGTTGACCACCACCTGGCGACGACCCGCGTGGGTGAAGATGCGCGGCGTGGTCCAGTTCGAGGTCTCGTCACGATCCTGCTTCCAGATTTCCTCGCCGGACCTCTTGTCGATCGCCACCACGTACGACTGCCGTTCCGTATCAACGACGATCACCAGCGTGTCCCCGAAAAGCGCCGGCGAACTGCCTTCGCCCAACGAGTCTTCCATCGCTTGCGGTTCAAAATATTTTTTCCAGACGAGCCGTCCCTCGAAGTCGTAACAATAGAGACCGAAGGAACCGAAATAGGCGTAAATATGCTGGCCATCCGTCACAGGTGACGCCGAGGCATACCCGCCCTTGCGGTGATGCCCCTGGTGCGGCATCGCCTCGTGAACGGTCTGGCTCCAGAGCAGCTTGCCGGTGATCCGGTCGATGCACACGATCACAAACTTCTGTGGTTTCCACGAATCGATCACCTGGGGATGCAGATTTATGTTTGGCGTGCCTGCGGGAATGACGTCCGGAATGGTCATCTTCTTGTCGAGAGCGATCGCAGTCAGCAGAAAAATCCGTTCGCCCCAAATAATCGGAGTCCCCCACCCTTTGCCATCGACAGGAGTCTTCCAGCGCAAGTTTTCCGTCTCGCTCCAAGTGATTGGAGGGTCAGCTTGCAACGCTACGCCGTTCCAGGTTGGCCCCCTCCACTGCGGCCAGTATTTCAGGGCCTCATCCGCCATGAGCCGTGTGGAAGCCAGCCCCACCAAAAGGACAGTTGCAATTGTTGTTAGTAGGAGGTTTTTCACTACCTGTTGGCTCCCGGCATTTGGTTTGGTTTGATATCAACTTCCTTGATCAGTTTCTCTAGAATTTTTTCGGTTTGTGAAGTGGCTCTGGCATAACTGGGCTGGCCGGCAAGATTGTTCATTTCATTTGGATCTTTGCCCAAATCATAGAACTCATAGTCTGTTGTGCCAGGAAATCGTACTAGTTTGTGTTGGCGGGTACGAACGCCCCAGTGGAAATGTCCGGTCGCCCAGTAGGCATACCAGATTCCCTTGCGCCAATTGGTCGGGTGGCGTCCCTGTAAAAGTGGACGCAGACTCACTCCCTGCATGGCCTTGGGAACCGGAATCCCGGCAACACCAAGCAGCGTAGGTGCAAAATCCACATTACTGCACAACGAATCATTGATTGAGCCCGCCTTGATCTCCCCAGGGTACCTGACGATGAAGGGCATCTTGATGGATCCTTCCAGAATAAGCCGCTTGTCATAAAGGCCGTGCTGGCCAAGCCAGTACCCTTGATCACTGGTGTAGATAACCATAGTTTCATCCTTGATATTCTCCTGTTCCAGAAAATCCATTACCCGCTTGATATTGTCATCCACAGCTCCCACCGCACGAAGATATTTATGAATCATGTGCTGATATGCCGCTGAAGTCTTGCCTCGAGTGGTACCGTCGTGCGGCCACATGGGAGGATCCTTGTCCGTTTCGTGTCGGCCAAAATAGCCGTTTCTACGGACCATGTGCCAGGTGTGCACGCCCTTGAGCCGGGGACTGGTTTTTTCGACGTCCTCGTGGAGGCTGGGCGGCCCCGGTATGAGTGTGTCTTTGAGGTAATCCTTCCAGCGCTCTGGGTACTCATAGGAATGATGCGGTGCCTTGAAATGCAACATCATGCAGAATGGTTTCTTTGCATCACGTGCCTTCAACCATGCCAATGCCTGGTCTGTGTAGATATCTGAACAATAGCCGGTGTGTTTTTCGCCTGGCACTGTTTCACGTTTTTTCCTGCTGCCATACCACTGCCCATTTTGGGTATAAAAAACCGGATCGAACCATGAACCCTGCCCACGAGTGACCTTGTAAGTGTCAAAACCCGTTGGGCGGGAGGTAAGATGCCATTTACCAAACACCGCTGTCTGATAACCGGCCTTTTTTAATCCCACGGCCAACTGCGGTGAATCTTCACTGATGGAACCGTTGAGATTTGGAACCCCATTCTTGTGGCTGTATTGTCCAGTCAAAATACTTGCACGACTGGGTGAACAGATGGAGTTGTTGCAGAAAACATTGGTAAATCGCATGCCCTCTGCAGCCAACTGATCAATTGTGGGCGTGGGACAATATTTTTTTAACCATGAGCCATATGCCCCGATCGCCTCCAGCGCATGGTCATCAGACATGATAAAAATAATGTTGGGCCGCTCTCCAAAAACCAAACTCGAAGCGGATAACATGGCTGCAACTGTTGTGAGTAGAAGGTGTTTCATTTCAATTCTTCAGCCGTCTTGGCGCCGTGCTTGCGGAGAAAGATGGTTCCCTGACGGTTCTTATAAAGAGCAATCAATCCTCTACAAAAAATAAAACACCTTGAGAGCCACTTTAATCATCAAGGGTGCGGTGCTGGCGGCCACATCCATGCGCAGGGCCGACTTTTTACAGGCCGCCTAAGGCTGGGTTCAACCAAGGCGTCCCAGCGTGAAACCAGAAGGGATCCATCGCCTCAACATGCCCGTCGGAGAGCGAGTTGACACTGCGCCCGCCATGACGCAGGTGCGGGCCACCCCACCACGGGTTGCTAGTGCCGGTCATGCAAGGGGGGCAACCGGAGCCTTTGATCATGACAGCGGGATCACCAATCATAAATGCACCCAACTTGGTGCGTGAGTTGACATCGACACTCGGGTTTTTACTGGCGTTGGCTTGCACACCGGAGTCGACAAGATAAACCACCTTGGAATGATTTTTCACGCTGGAATCCTTGGTGTGTACATAATTGACCCAGTGGCTCAACTCGCCGCCGAGCACGTGGTTCATCGCGTAGTCGGTCGCCACGGGATAGGGGAAAGGCGTGCCGCCGACGTGGGTAGTCTTGATGCGTTTGCCCTTGCGCGACGGGCAGACAAGGATGTTGGTCGTGTTCAGGTACGGATCGAGCAGCTCATACCAGGTATGGAACACTTTTGAAAAGGGCGGATGGACGAATATCACGACATTTTTGTCATCGTTGTCGGAGGTGTACATCTTACCAGCGAGGAGGATCTGCTTGTTGTTGTTGACGCAGTACGCCTCCTGCGCCTTGGCCTTGGCACGCGACAATGCCGGCAGAAGCATCGCAGCCAGAATCGCAATGATGGCAATAACCACCAGTAGTTCAATTAACGTGAAGGCTCTTGTTGTTTTCATAAATCCAACCTCGACAAAACTCCAAAGTTACTCAGGCCGATGTCCTCAAAAGAAACATTGACCCAAAAAAACACAAGTCATATTTGCTCGTACCGGCAAACGGCATGTTGCGGAAAAGTCGGATTCAAATCGTTAACCAGCCTTGATTCACTTGATTCTACTCAATCTCACGTCGAGGGCCTTGGCAAAGCGGGACACGATTTTGGCATAGTTAGGCTTGCCAGCGAGGTTGGTCCATTCGTGGGGGTCGTTTTTTCGGTGGTAAAGTTCCTCGCTGCCGTTGCTGTATCGGATGTAGCGCCAGTTTGTGCCGCTAATGGCGTGGTTTCCTTTGTCAAACGTGGTGATGGCAAGACGATTACTGATGGCTTCCGGGTTCGTGAGTTGGGAGCGAAGTGACTGACCATCGAGACGGTGGACCTGTTTCAATCCGCACAGATCAACGAGCGAGGGGTAAAGGTCGATGAGGCTCACAGGGTTGTCGCAGGTGGCATTTGTGGCGAATCGACCTTCGCTAAAGCTTGGCGGGAGGATGAGCAGAGGAACCTGCGTGGAACGCTGCCAGCCGGTCCATTTGCCCCAGTGCTGTTTTTCGCCGAGATGCCAACCGTGGTCGCCAAACAAAATTACCCATGTGTTTTTGCTGTGCGGTGTCGAGTCAAGCACATCGAGGATGCGACCGACCTGTGCGTCGATGAAGGTGACGCAGGCAAGGTAGGCCCTGACCGCCGCCTGCCATTGTCCATGTTTGACCGTTGTGGCGTGAGCCCCAGCAGTAACGGCCTCAAGGGCCCACTTGCTCGCGACCGGGCTGAGGTCCTCAAGGTCATCCTCGCGGACTAGCGGCAATTTGATATCGATACCGTCGTACAGGTCAAAATATTTTTTTGGCGCGTATAATGGAATGTGCGGGCGGTAGTAGCCGACGGCCATAAAGAAAGGCTTGGCTGCGGATTGCCTCCGCAAATTCTGAATCGCCCATTCGGTAATTTTGCCGTCGCCCATGTCACCGTCGGCCACGTCCAGCGACGCCCAGTCAAACGACTCACCCTTGGGATCGTTAGGGCTGCGGTCGCTTGGCATTCGATTGAACGGCAGCACGTACTCACGGCCATTCATGCGGATGACATGGCGTGGGTTGTCGCCGCCCTTGCCCGATAACTCGGCCTTGGTGTACTTGGCTGACTTGCCGGTGAACGGGCTCCAACGTTGCTCGGGGAAAAACTCACTCTGAAAGACACTACGGCTGCTTCCGTGCAAAAGTTTGCCGGTGCCAAAAGTTTTGTAACCGGCGTTTTGAAATACTTGAGGAAGCAGCAGAACACCGGGGTTTTCCTTATGCCAACCCTTGTCGTTGTTACTGTACATGCCGGTATGGAACGGCTGGCGCCCGGTGAAGATGGCGTTGCGTGACGGTCCGCAGAGTGGCGCGGCGCAGTGGGCGTTGGAGAAGAGTACGCCGCGCTTGGCCAAACGATCGATGTTCGGCGTGATCGCCTGCGGGTGTCCGCCAAAACAGCCCAGCCAATCGTTCAAGTCGTCGATTGCAATGAAAAGCACGTTGGGCTTTTCCGCCGCCTGAACAGGCAGCTTGGCAAAGGGCTGGGCTGCGGCGGTTAGGCACAGCGCGAGCATTATCGTAAGCTTGCGACAAGTCATTTGCTTGGTCGGCAGACAGTGCATCTGGCCATGCCGTCTTTCAAGTTTTCAGTTGCACCATTACTCCGACGTTTCTGCTGGCCAAGCGGGTGGTCTTCAGAAAGACTTTCGGCGCTTCAGGGAGCGCAAGTCAGAGGATTGAATATCATTCAGATCACACCTGGCGCCGGGGGCATGTATTGCGGGAATTGTTTCCGCGACAATGCTCTCGTGACGCAGCTCAGGCGGATGGGCCACCATGCGCTGATGATTCCGCTGTATCTTCCACTCACGCTGGATGAGGCGGACCAAAGCGAGGGCACGCCACTCTTCTTCAGCGGGCTTAATGTCTATCTCGCACAGAAGTTCAACTGTTTCCAAAAAGCGCCGAACTGGCTCCGAAAATGGTTAACCTCCGGGTGGCTACTCAACTGGGTTGGTAACTTCGCCGGCAAGACCCGTGGCTCAGAAGTCGGCGATCTGATGCTCTCGATGATGCGCGGCGAGGCTGGCAATCAGGCGCGCGAACTCGAGCAACTTATCGTCTGGCTAAAGGAACACGAGCAACCGGATGTCATCTGCCTGTCCAATGCGTTGATCGCCGGCCTGGCGAAACGTATCAGGCAGGAGATTGGCGTGCCAGTAGTCTGCCTGCTAGAGGGCGAAGATGCGTTTCTCGACTCGCTGCCCAGCCCGCAGCGAGAGGACACTTGGGCCGAGCTTCGTGAGCGCATTGCTGATATCGATCTGTTCATCGCGCCGACGCGCTATTACGCCGACACCATGGCCCAGCGCGCCGGAATCCCTGCCGACAAGCTTGAGCACATCCACAACGGCATTAACCTTGAGGGCTTCGAGCCAAGCACTCTACCGGACAACCCGCCGGTGCTGGGCTACTTCGCCCGCATGTGCCCGGAGAAGGGACTAGATACACTCGTCGATGCGTTTATCCGTTTGAAGCAAAACGACCAAGTGCCGGGGCTCAAGCTGGCCATCGGCGGAGGCTGCCAACCGTGTGACGAAGCTTTCGTCAAAGAACAAAAAAAACGGCTCCGGACCGCCGGCCTGCTCGGCGATGCAGACTTCCTACCGAACCTTGACCGCGATGCGAAGCTAGCATTTTACCGTGGACTCACCGCGCTCAGCGTGCCCGCAATGTTTGGCGAGGCGTTTGGCCTGTATGTGGTCGAGGCGATGGCCAGCGGTGTGCCGGTGGTGGCACCTAACCACGCCAGTTTCCCGGAGATGGTTGAGCAAAACCAAGCCGGTGTAATCTGCGAAAAAGACAGCGCCGCCGCCTTGGCCGATGCGATCGGGCAGTTGCTGCTCGACCGCGAGCGCTTGGCCAAGTGCGCTGCCGCCGGCCGCCAAGCCGCCGTACAAACCCACAACATCGAGCGCATGGCCGAGTCGTTCGTCACCCGCTTGGCCAAGCTGCGCTGAGCGTTAAGAGCTAAAGAGATTGGGAGACGGATTTTGGGGATTCAAACGGATTTCATCCTATAAATCCTTTTGAATCCCTGAAATCTGCGTCCCCGATCACAACTTGAAACTCCTTTTCCGGCTTTGCGGCTCACCGGACAGGCCGTAAGGTTGCCCGCCGTGAAAAGGCACCGACCCACCTTGACCTTGTTAAGCGCCACTCTGGCTGGCTTCGCCTTGACCGGCTGCCAGCCAAGCGGCGCACAGGAAGACACCGCCGCCGCTCCGGCGCAGACCAATCCCGCCCCACCCCAGCCCACCGTAACCGTGACTGAAACCAAGCCTCCCCAGGAGGAACCCAAGCCAAAACACACCAACCGCCTGGCCAACGAGGCGTCGCCCTACCTGCAGCAGCACCAGCACAACCCAGTGGACTGGTACGCGTGGGGTGAGGAGGCGTTCAAGAAGGCGCGCGACGAGGACAAGCCGGTTTTTCTCAGCATCGGCTACTCGACCTGTCACTGGTGCCATGTGATGGAGCGCGAGTCGTTTGAGGACGAGGCGACGGCGAAGGTAATGAATGAGCATTTCGTCTGCATCAAGCTCGACCGCGAGGAACGGCCGGACGTGGACAAAATTTACATGACCTTCGTTCAGGCCACGACCGGTAGCGGCGGCTGGCCGCTCAACGTCTGGCTAACACCAGAACTCAAGCCGTTTTACGGCGGCACTTATTACCCGCCGGAGAGCAAGTTTGGCCGGCCGAGTTTCACCGATGTGCTGTCACAACTTGGTACGGCGTGGAAAACCCAGCGCAAAGAAATTCTGGCCTCGGCCAACGAAATCAGCCAAAGCATCGATGAGAGCATAACGCTGAAAGCCAAGGCCAACATCAAGCTCGATCCACTCTGGCTCGACAAGGCGATCGGCCAGTTCAAGTCGCAATACGACCCACGCTTCGGCGGCTTCGGCAGCGCGCCCAAGTTCCCGCGGCCCAGCCTGCCACTAATGCTACTGCGCCATGCCCACCGCACCGGCGACCAGGATGGCATCCGCATGGTGCTGAACACGTGCGACCAAATGGCAGCCGGCGGCATGTACGACCAGATCGGCGGCGGTTTCGCGCGGTACTCGGTTGATGAGAAATGGCTCGTGCCGCACTTTGAGAAAATGCTCTACGACAACGCGCAACTGCTCCACCTCTACCTCGACGCCCACCTCATCAGCGGCGAGAAAAAGCACGCTGACGTCGCCCGCGATATCCTCCGCTACATCCTGCGCGACATGCGCCACAAGGACGGCGGCTTTTACTCCGCTGAGGACGCCGACAGCGAAGGCAAAGAGGGCAAATTCTACTGCTGGACCGAGGCCGAACTGAAGTCACTGCTCACGCCGGACGAGTTCGCCCTGGCCAAACGCCGCTACGGCATCACGGCCCACGGCAATTTCGAGGATCACAGCGACCCCGATCCGCTCAAGGGCCAGAACGTCCTCAGCATCGTCGATCCCAAGCTCAGCGGCGACGAGCGCAAGCTACTCGACTCGGCCACTCAAAAAATGTTCGACGTCCGGACCAAGCGCGTGCGGCCGCATCTCGACGACAAGATACTCTCCTCATGGAACGGCCTCATGCTCGGCGCGACCGCCCGCGCCGCAGTCATCCTTGGCGAGCCGAAATACCTCGAAGCCGCCGAGGCGAACCTCGCCTTTTTGCGGCGCGAACTGTGGGACGCCGAAAGCAAGACGCTCTACCATCGCTGGCGCGAGGGCAAACGCGACGACGTGCAGTTGCTCGACGCCTACGCCTTCCTGATCGACGGCGTGCTGCACCTGTACGAGACCACGCTCGAGCAGAAACATCTGCAGTTTGCCATCGACCTCGCCGGCACAATGAAAGCCAAGTTTTACGACGAGGTCAACGGCGGCTTTTGGCAGAGCGTCCACACCAAAAACCTCATCATGAAGGTTAAGGAGGACTACGACGGCGCCGTGCCCTCCGGCAACTCAGTCGCCGCGCTCGCGCTGCTTCGGCTCGGGAAAATCACCGAGCAAAAGGACTTCACCGATATGGCCGAAAAGTCGCTGCTGCTCTTCAGCGACAACATGACCAACGGCCCAAGCGCCGTGCCGTACCTTTTGCAGGCGCTCGACTTCCTCGTGCACGAACCGCGCCGCGCCGTGATCACCGGCGACCCCAAGTCCGCCGGGGCGCGCGACCTCATCGCCGCCGCACACGCCGCCTATCAACCGAACAAAGTCGTGCTCGGCGTCACCGGGCCGGTGGAGGAATTCGCCAAAACATTGCCGGAGGAAAAAGTGTCGGCCGTGTACCTCTGCACCGGCACCGCCTGCCAACCGCCGACGAGCAACTCACTCAAACTGCGCGAAATGATGGCCTCGAAAACGCTGCCGTAACCGACGCCGCTTGGCCAAGCGACCAACCCCATGCACTGCATCGTCACCGCCGGACCAACTTATGAGCCGATCGACCAGGTTCGCCGGTTGACCAACCACTCGACCGGCCAACTCGGCACCGGCCTGGCCAAGCGCTTGGCCGCCAAAGGCCACGAGGTAACCCTGCTGCGCAGCCGCTCAGCCACCCACACAGAACAGCTTGAGGGTGTTGAGCTTAAACAATTTACTACAACAGCTGACTTGGCTGAAAAACTGAAGCACTCGACCGAAGTTGACGCAGTTTTTCACGCGGCTGCCGTGAGTGACTTTGCCGTTGGCCAGATTTTTCGACG
>Ga0115000_10003931_pt1 | contig 12283 bp, 12 predicted proteins | sample ArcticOcean_MG_C_6_FD_89690 | JGI IMG/M metagenome (GOLD analysis project Ga0115000, IMG submission 89690) | Marine microbial communities from western Arctic Ocean - ArcticOcean_MG_CB8_128 | ecosystem: Environmental > Aquatic > Marine > Oceanic | place: Arctic Ocean: Canada Basin | collected... | reverse complement strand
TTGAAAGGCTATCAACAAACTCAAGGCCATCTTCAACGAAAGGCGCCCAAGAAGTTAAGTCTTCTGGAATAGCTTTAGCTTCTGACAAGCCATGTCCTCTTTGGTCAAGTGCGTATATGTTAATTTCAGAGTTAAATTTTTGGTCTAATTTATTTAGAAGAATATTGTAAGTTTGAGCATTGAATCCTGTGGCGTGAAAGAAAACAAAGTTAATAGCGTTATCTTTTATTTCATTCTGTAAATAAGAAAATTGCTCGCCCTTACTATTAATATATGATGATCTTTCCATTGATTCTTATAAATATTTGTTGGTAAAAAAAGCAATAGCATGATGCCGCTATTACGTGAACGCGGATATTATACATAAACAAAATACTGTTTATGGAGATTGGCTTTTAGGACAACTTAAATTGAAGGAATTGCATTAATATTGAAAAATTATTGGAATGGTATAATGATCATTTAGCAATAAAGAAGGTACTTAAAAAATGAATATAAGCGATAGACCTGTAGCAATAATCACCGGTGGCAGCAGAGGAGTTGGAGCCGCAACTGCAAAACTCCTGGCTTCAAAAGAATGGAACGTAACAGTTACGTGCACAAGCTCAATAGAAGATGCAGATTCAATAGTAAAAGAATGCGAAGCATTGGGTGTAGAGGCACTTGCTTTATCTGCTGATGTTTCTGATGACGAAGCTTGTAAAAATACAGCTCAACAAACCTTAAAAAAATGGGGCAGAATTGATGCGTTAGTTAATAACGCTGGAACCACTAAATTTGTTTTTAATCATGGCGATTTAGATGGATTGGATGCAGAGGATTTTCTTCATATATATAAAGTAAATGTCGTTGGCCCCTTCCAAATGGTTAGGGCATGCAAAGAGTCTCTTCTTGCTAGCGACAACCCAAGCGTAGTTAATATCTCTTCAATCGCTGGTATCAAAGGCGTAGGAAGTTGCCTGGCGTACGCCTCTTCCAAAGGAGCTTTGAATACCATGACCAAGTCCATGGCAAGGAATCTTGGCCCCATAAGGGTCAATGCAATTTGTCCAGGTTTTATTCAAGGAGAATGGTTAAGAAAAGGCATGGGAGATGGTATGTATAATGCTGCTTTAGAAAATCTGACTCAAAATACCCCACTTGGTCTAACAGTCACTCCAGAACAGGTAGCTCAAGGTATTTATAGCTTCATAGACATTAATAAAGTTGTCACTGGAGAAACCATGCTAATGGACGGTGGGCACCATCTAATAATTTAATCTATTAATTAGATTCAGTTTTAAAGCGTTCCCGGAGTAGATTTTTTTGAATTTTACCCATTGCGTTACGAGGTAAATCTTCTATGAAATAGATTTGTTTAGGAACTTTAAAATTCGCTAACTGATCCTTGCAAATGGAAATTATTTTTTCTTCATTAAGGATGCTTCCGTCAGAAACAATCATAGCAACGACCGCTTCTCCAAAATCTGAATCTGCCACCCCCACAACCGCTGACTCAGTAACCCCTAGAATATCATCAATAACCAGTTCAACTTCTTTGGGATAGACGTTTAAGCCCCCCGTGATAATCATATCTTTTTCTCTTCCAACTATTGAAACGTAATCATCTGAATCAATGGTGGCTTTATCGCCGGTATTAAAAAAACCGTCTTCAGTAAAATCCTCTGCAGTTTTATCCGGCATGCGCCAATAACCTGAAAAGACATTTGGTCCTTTAACTTGTAAGTCTCCGGTTTCATCATCAGTAATCTCTTTGCCTAATTCATCTACTATTCTTACGGTTACTCCTGGTAAAGATGGACCAACCGTTCCGGCTTTGCGCTTTCCTTTCAACGGGTTTGATGTGTTCATACCAGTCTCTGTCATGCCATAGCGCTCAAGAATGGTATGCCCTGTTTGCTCTTGAAAATTAATAAAAGTTTCACTTAATAAAGGTGCAGAACCTGAAATAAAGAGTCTTGTGTTGGAGCAACATTTTGCATTGAATCGATTATTGGCTAATAACCGAGTGTAATAAGTAGGAACTCCCATCATCACGGAGCAATCCGGTAATTTTTCTATCGCTTCTTCGTCATTAAAACTCTTGCACCAAGTCATACTCGCACCGCTTAATAGAACGGTATTCAAACCTACAAACAATCCGTGTACATGATAAATTGGGAGCATGTGCAGTAGTCGATCGGATGAAGAAAAACCCCAGGTATTAACTAAGGTCTCTCCGTTATGAAGTAGATTGTCATGACTGAGCATAATGCCTTTAGGTTTCCCGGTAGTCCCTGATGAATAAAGCAAAGTTGCAGTTTCAGATCCTATGCATTTCATTATCTCAGAATGGCTGCTTAAATTAGAAGCTTTATCCATTAATGTTCCGCTACCGTCAGCTTCCAAGGTTAAAAGAGCTTTAATGCCCTCTTCAGGAAGAACGGACTCGATGGCATTGAGCGCATCATTAGAGCAGACGATTATGGAGGGCTCTGCATTTTCAATAAAAAAAGAAAGTTCAGAAGATTTGTACGCAGTGTTGAGAGGGTGATAAACCAAGCCAGCTCGAAGGCAGGCTAAATAAAGAAATATACTCTCTACAGATTTTTCTACCTGAACGGTAATCCTGTCTCCAGGAGAACCTCCTAAATCAATAAGACAATTGGCTATACGAGCAGAAGTTTCATCTAATTCTTTATAAGATACTGGTCTTCCATCTGAAGTGACTAGAAATTCGTTGGTAAGATCAACGGGAAATTTTTCTTGGAAATTAGAGTAGAGATTGCTCATTGGTTACTAATGAAGAGTTCTAGGTCTCTCAGTTTTTATATTCTGCAGTTGCAGACATAACCAAGGCTCCATGATGATTTCTTGCTTCAAGAATAGTGGCCTCTTGATCTTTTATTAACAATGTTAAAGCTTGATCCACGAAAGTTGGTGCTGTTCCTCTGAATGTAAACTTATGAAGCGTTTTATTTGGTTGACTGGCTTGAGCCATATTCATAAGCAGCGTGGCTGTTAAAGGTCCATGCACAACTAAACCAGGATAACCTTCTACGTCTCTGGTGTAGTTATGGTCGTAATGAATGCGATGACCGTTAAAAGTCAGCGCAGAGTAACGAAACAATAAGGTGCTGTCTGGGACAATACTTAGTGAATCATTAGAATTCTGAAGTTCTTCTGAGTCGGTCTGCTTAAACGCTGATGGCTCTCTGTAAACTATAATCTGTCTGTCTTGTATAAGAGTCTTATTGTCTTGAGAATAGACATTGTCCACATGAACAAACACCAAGGGACCGGAAACAGCGCTCTGCTTGAAAACAACGTCAGCGATAGTTGATGTCTTTTCTATTGGAATGCCAACGCCGGGGCTTTCATTAAATTCTATTTTACTAGATGCCCACATCCTTCTTGGCAAGGGCACTGGTGGCATGAAACCTCCTTTTGCGGGATGCCCATCTTCACCTAAACTGTCTCTAGTCTGACTGGGCTGTGCAAGACACCAATGAATACCGAGAGGGAGTTTCGTATTTATTTTGGTATAACCACTCAAAGTTGCATTGAATCTTTTTAGCAGCTCAGGGGTAATGATGTCTGTTTGATGATCCTCTTTACCTATCCACGTTCGCAAGTGATCTACTGGTATTTCATCTAACATTTAGATCCTCTAAAATATTTAATATAAGCTAGCATCTTACATTGCATTGTAGCAAAAAATTAAGATGATCTAAGTTACTTAACTGGCAATACCTTGATTCTATAAATTAAAAATAAAGAGAGATTCATCTAGATTTAGGGTTAGAAGGAAAAACTAAGAGCAGCGTTTGATGGTGGTTCTTACGATGGGCTTATTTAATAATTTATAGCCGCTAGTAAAGAGGCAAGCAATCGTCAGCCAATAAATACCCTTTTTCTTCTGAAGATTCGATATTACCCCAAATACGGCAATACATGACTCCGTCTGTTCTTTGCTCAAATTCCAATTCTGAAACTTCAATTTTATTAATGACTTGGTTACTGCCGCTCTGGATGATTTCATAAAACCCTCCTAAATATACTTTTTTGCCTGCTATCGACGACGCATAATGCATTTCCATGTTTTGATTAGATATGAACATAAAATCCGAAGCTCCAGTCCATTGGGCTCCTTTAAGTTCTTTAGTTCCAGAACATGAAACTAAAAAGACTAAGAGTAACAGGAAAGAGCTAGTCTTTTTTTGATGTGCGATAGTCACCAAATTCCTTATCCCTCTTTGTTAAGGCTTCCTTTAGTCCAGAAGACAATTCCTTTAGATGATCTTGGGTTGATTTAGAATGCATGGCTAAAGCCTGCATCTCTGTACCAGCCCTTATGCCTGTCCTCATGCCCATTGCTTCCATTTGACGGTGAACAGCTCTTTTGTTTATAGCTTGAAGATCAGCTGGCACTTTAGCGACCTTTTCAGCTATCTTAATAACCTCCTCATCTAACAAATTAATATTAAAAGAACGATTAGCAAAACCTTGCTTTACGGCAGTCTCTCCATCTATTGATTCGCCTGTTAGCATCATTTCCATGGCATGGCGCATGCCCATCAACCAAGGAAATATTTGATTATCGGGAGGACTCATGGAACGGACAACTGGATAGCCAATCTTTGCATCATCAGCCACGTAGACTAAGTCGCAAGAAGCGGCTAATTCTGTTCCTCCTGCCAAACAATATCCATGCACTTGTGCTATTACGGGCGTGGCTAAATCCCAAATTTTAAATGCTCCTTCAACCACATGTCTTGGCCAAAAACCATCGTTCTTACTGGAGTGATATGGCATGTCTTCCTTGTTGTTATAAGAAAGATCATAACCAGCACAAAAACAAGACCCCGCTCCAGAGATAATTATCACTTTCACTTCCGGATCAACATCTGCCTCTTCTAAAGAGGCAAAGAGTTCTTGTCTCAGCGGATTGCAAAGTGCATTTCTTTTGTCCGGTCTATTAAGACTGATTTTTCTTATGCCCGGTCTAGAATCTTCTATTAGAAGATATTTAAGTTTTTTTTGCATGTGAACCTCTGGTTTCTATTCTAATCCCTTTCAAAGAAAAAAATTATTTCCTTTGTCATTTAAATGAATCATTACTGACTTCTATCGAAGTGCCTTCTACTCTTAACTTAAATGTCTTTAGGTCTTCAAATGCTGGAGGCGATTGAACTGATCCATCTGTTAAATCAAAAACAGCTCCATGCAAGGGGCACGTAATGTAATTGCCTTGTATTTGACCACCGCATAAGGGGATCATGGAATGAGTACATAAATCTTCAACAGCAAAGAAACCCTTATCGGTATGACATATTAAGATATCAACATCATTTATATTTACCGATTGAGAATGTCCTAACTCTATGTCCGTCGTGTCAGCTACTGGTAAAAACTTCTCTTGTTCAGACATCCGTTTTCTTATTTGATTGAGCTGCCTTGTAACCGGTTACAGATAAAAGCAAGGCAAGCGGTAAAGCTGCCCAAGAAACTGACAAAGTAATTAATCCAAAACCTACGATCCACCCGCCAGTTAAATCTCCTGTTCTGGAAATAAACGTATCAACCAAAACAGTTGACTTGTATCGATCATTTTTTTTCATGTTGGCGTAATAAGTCTCTCTGGTTGGTTTATTTAGTCCGTATTCAAATAATCTTTGAACGATAGTTATAGCAAACACTGCCGCAATTACTGGAAATAAATAATAGATTGAAAAAGCAATAGCAAATAACAGGCCGTAGAGTATTAAGATTATTGAAGTACCAAAGCGTCTCATTAAATAAGAGGAAAACAAGAGCTGCATCAACAGCGTAAGAGGTATAACAATTTGCTCAACAAGCGAGAAATACGATGTTCTTTCACAAGGATCAGAGGACCAGTCTCTGACAATATCCAAAGACATCATCCAAGCTATAGTTGCCAATGTAGTGAATAACAGCACATAAAGGCCTATGTTTCTTACTTCTGGTACTGAAATTAGACTTTTAATTGCATCACTTGCAGAGCCTCCAATTTCCTTATCTTCTGAAAGTTTATTGTTATCGGTTAGATGAAGATCTCTTGAAAGAAAAATTGATATAAGAAGACAGATAATAGAAAAAACAATCAAGAAACTTGGTCCGGAGTCAGCAATGTCACTTCCGCAAACTTCTAAAGCAAAATATTGCGTAACGCTTGTACCAAAGAAAGCTCCTAAAGATCCTCCCGCACTAATAATACCGAATAATCTTTTTCCATCATTGCTATTAAAGAAATTGATTAACGTTGCCCAAAAAATGGAAACTACAAATAATGAGTAAACGTTGAGCCAAACATAAAATACGTAGGCAGTCCAAATCTTTCCTTGATCTTCGAGAAAGGTCCAAGCCAGAAGAAAAAATATGAAATTGACTATAAAGAAGGAATAGAAATAAAGGACTACTTTGCTGGCTTCAATTCTTGAAATGACATAAGAATAAATAGGATTCACTGCTAACATCACCAGGGCCCCAAGAGTGAGAAGAAGTGCAATTGGATTTACTGAAAAACCTAGAATCATTAAGTTTTCATATCCAAATTCAACGGCTAATTCATTTCTAATTGGACGAAGAACATACCATGAGGCTAGAACAAAAAAGAAGAAGCCAAAGGCTTTCAAAAGAGGAATGTACTCTTCTTTCCTTATAGATGGAAAAAAACGTTCTGAAATAGTATTCATTTCGTCATTAAATTTTTCTTCATTATAGCTAGGAAGTTGAAAAATTTGTTTGTAAATTTAAAATAACCTTATGGAAGCAGAGCCATTCACAATTTTAGGCACTTATCATGTGATAACCCTTCTTATTATAATCGTGCTCGCTGTGATATTTCCTTTGTATTATAAAAACAAAGCCTTAATTCTAAGAGAAAGGATGGCCGGTGTTCTAGGGTTAGGAATTCTGTCATTAGAATTCTTAAAGCCCTTTATATGGCACCACATTTTTGCCTATGATTGGATATTAGTCATTCCAATTCATATGTGTAACCTTTCTGCCTTGCTCATTGGGACTTTCTTGTTAACAAAAAAAAGATTGCTCTATGAAGTGGCTTTCTTTTGGGGTATTGGCGGTGGAATGATGGCCTTAATTACACCTAACGTCGAATATACCTTTCCTGACAGTGAATACATGATGTTCTTTTTTGGGCATGGACTTCTTATCATTACCATAGGTTACGCATCAATTGCATTGGAAAATCGACCGACCATTAAGTCCGTAAGCAATGGAATAGGAATATCGCTAATAACCCTGCCGGTGATATATCTTATTAATGTAGCTTTGGGGTCACCCGCAAATTACTGGTATTTAGGTGCGAGACCAGAAGGTAACAATATTATGAATTTTTTACCTGACCCACCAATGCACATTCCGCTAACCATCCTTATAAGTTTTATTTTTTTCTGTTTAATTTATCTTCCTTTCTGGTTGTACGATAAAGCTAAGGAAGATGCTGAATCAACAAGGTAGGAACGTTGCAAGTATCTGACTTTACAGTACAAACCAGGGTATTCTTTTTACGTCCTTCTCTAACTGACGATACCTCTACACCTTCTTTTGCTAATCTTTTCTGAGTTGCATCAATGTCTTCTACCGTCCAAGCCAATCCCCATAACTTATCAGCAGGGTCTTCTTTATCTATTTTTCCTATCACTTCTATGGTGGTGTGATTGAGTCTAAAAAATAACATCCGACCGCCCCATTTCTCAACCGTCTGGTCTAAGGCCAATCGAATACCAAAAACTTCTGCATATAAGTGCTTAAACCCTTCTGGATCATTTGTATTAATGACCACGTGATCAAGTTTATTGATTGTTGAGGAAGAGCGACCATGAACCATAGGAAGTTCGCCATTTTCATGCTGGATGATAAAGGCAAAAAGACCTCTGGTAAGAGAAAAAGGAAGAAATAAATTTTTCCAGGTTCTTTTTAAGCCTTGGTCATTATCCACTCCTTCTCCTAAAGCAAGATCTTGGAGTTCCTTTGAATGTTTTTTTAGTTGGGATTGAACGGAAGCTATATTTGAGGTTCCCAAAACCAAACCAGAAAGACCTTCCCCGTTTAGTTCAAGCGTTGCTTTAACCATGACAGCGCCTGCGCCTTCATTGCCATTTGCAGCTAAGAGTTCAAGGTAAGTGTTGTCTACTGAAAAGAGCGCGTTAGCTGTACCTAATTCTGTGTGTTCCCCTTTCCAAGAAGGTCCAAAACCAAATACTTTTGTGTAACTCTCTACGGCTGCATCTAAATCTTCAACAGCAATAATGAGATGATCTAATTTTTCAATCAAGGTCACTAAATAGCATACAGCTCTTTGTTGGACGAAAGCTCATTGAACTGGTGTAACAGATTATCATCACCCATTCTTTTAAATAATGTTGCGAATTCCTCTGTTCTTACCGCAACGCTTTCTTTATGAACCTCTTCTCCGTGCCATTGAATCATTTTTTTCCACAATGGGTCGATAATTTCAGAGCCTTTTTTCTCCTTTCCGTCCAAAGTTTTAAAAGTGTAAGTTCGCAGTTCAGATACCAATAAATTTAAGTACGCTACGTGAATTGCTTCGTCTTGACGAATGCGTGAAATCATTTCACAGGCCAGCAATGCATCTTCTCTCTTATCCAAAAATACGTCATCAGATTTAGTCAGATTCATGCAGTATGAAAAAAAACTTTCTGCTCTAATTTCTATCATTAAAACTTGCATTAGTAATTGTAAAATACCCTCATGTTCAGCTGGAAGATCAGGCATCTCCCTGCCTTGCTCAGGTCTTCCGATGGAATCAGGCACTTCAGGTATAGGGTATGCGTCTTTACCAAACAATAAGTCTCTAGCAGCAAACCACATTTGGTCATGAGCACCTTGGTCACTATCAGGATTTCCACCTTCATCAAACCCGTGGGCTATAAACAGACCTTTATTCATGTGCGATATACAAGTGTCAGAAATATCTTCGACTATTATCTCTTGGAAATCCGGTGCTTTAACTTCTGCTAAAATTTGACCTCTTGCTTCAATGATCCCTGTAATAGTTAAGCTGTTCCATAGAAATTGACCCTCACCTTCATTTAAAAGGAGCTTGGCCTGGCCTATGGTCGGAAAATTATCATGAGATAATACTTCTACTGATGAATCCAGAAGTTCATGCCCACGTGAATTTAACTCTTCAGTCCATCCGTTCACAGCTTGCCATCTCACTCTTGTTCTTGGTGAAATATAATTACCCTGGTCATCTAAACCTCCGTGCAGAAGGTATCCTGCCATTTTGTTCGGCGAGTGATATTCGTGTTCGCTAAGTATTTCTTCAGTTGTGTAAATCATTTTTTTCTCCTTAAAACCTTGTTCTTAAAGACATTGTAGAATTCCTTGAGTTTAGTAACAACCTCAGGACCAGCTAAATATATTCCAGACAATAAAGTGACCCAACTGAACAAATAAACTGACGCAGCATAGAAGAAATATAAATAGTCCATGTCTGGAAAGTTATCCCAACCTGCTTGAGATAGTAAATACCCAATAGGTACATAAAGTCCCCATGAAGCCACTAGTAAAGCGACCCCCAGTAATCTTTTCAATAAACCAATCAGTTGTTTCATAAATACCTTTATTTAAAGAACTAGTATTTTAATCAAATTTAGAAATACAGGTTAGAATAATAAACAAAATTTTATAAGGCTAAAGAAGTACAAAACAAGATGAATAAAATAATTATTACAACCGCCCTGTTAGTTCTGATTTCAGGATGCACAACCAAGGAAAATAACATGAATCCATTTTTTGAAGATTACAACACTCCCTTTCAGATTCCTCCCTTTGAAATCATAGAAATATCTCATTATGCACCTGCTTTTGAAGCGGGCATGAAAGAACAATTAGAAGATATAGAAAGAATAACTTCGAACACTGAAGTGCCCTCTTTTGAAAACACCATTGTTGAATTAGAAAGAACAGGAAAAATCTTAGACAAGGTATCAAATGTTTTTTTTAATTTGCTGGGTTCAAATACCAATGATGCAATGGATCAGATGGCCGTTGACATAAGCCCTAAATTATCAGCACATGGAGACAGTATTCTTTTAAATAAGAAACTTTTTGCAAGAGTAGAATCGGTATATCAAACCAAAAATGACTTAAATCTAAATACAGAACAAAATAGATTGTTAGAAGAGACTTACAAAAGATTTGTAAGGTCAGGGGCTAAGCTTGATGAATCAGGCATGAAGAGACTGACTATAATCAATCAATCCCTCTCATCTTTATCAGTTAATTTTGATCAAAATGTTCTCAAGGAAACCAATGGGTTTAGCCTCGTGATAGAAAACGAAGAGGAACTGAGCGGTTTGCCTGCTGAAGAAGTCAGACAAGCTGCAAAATTAGCTACCTCGGAAGGCCATGCAGGCAAGTGGGTTTTTAAACCCACGAGAGTAAGCATGTACCCTTTCATTACTTATTCTGACCAAAGAGAATTGAGAGAGCAACTCTACAACTCTTATGTTCGAAGAGGAGATAACAACAATGAATTTGATAATAAGAAAATTATTTCAGAAATGATATCCCTGAGAATAGAAAAAGCCAATCTGATGGGTTTTGATTCTCATGCTGATTTTGTTTTGGATAACACCATGGCAAAAAACACCGGTCGAGTTAATAATCTTCTGCAAAAAATCTGGAAACCTGGTCTTGAAACAGCTCAAAAAGAAGCGAAGGACATGCAAGACCTAATTCAAGAAGAAGGAGGGAACTTTAAATTAGCGGCGTGGGATTGGTGGCATTACGCTGAGAAGATCAGGCAGAGCAGATTTAATTTCACCGAAGAGGAAGTGAAACCTTATTTCAGCGAAGACAAGGTGTTGATGGGAGCCTTTGATGTCGCCAACAAACTATTTGATATTCATTTTGTTGAAAGATTTGATCTCCCCACATACAGAGACAATGTAAGATCTTTTGAAGTTAAGAATGACAATAACGAAACAATTGGTATTTTCTTTACTGACTACACTCTAAGGCCTAATAAAGGCGGTGGAGCGTGGATGAATACTTTCAGGAGTCAAAGTAAGTTTGACGGCAATGTCATTCCCCTCGTGGTAAACGTTTGTAATTTTCCACCTGAAAACGAAGATGGCGTCTCCCTTCTTTCCTTTGAGCAAGTAGAAACTTTATTTCATGAATTTGGGCATGCTCTTCACGGTCTGTTATCAGAAGCAAATTATCCCAGTCTTTCTGGAACCTCAGTAACAAGAGATTACGTGGAATTTCCTTCTCAAATGATGGAAAACTGGGCCAGAGAACCTGAAGTTATTAAATCTTTTGCTCGGCATTATGAAACTGGTGAATCAATCCCGGATGACTTATTAAAAAAGATTTCAGAAGCAGGAACTTTCAATGAAGGTTTTAGTACTACAGAGTATGTGGCCGCAGCCCATTTAGATTTAGCTTGGCACACCAATAAAGAAGAAGTTGAGGATGTTAACGCGTTCGAGAAGAAAGCTTTAAGCGAATTGGGACTTATCCCAGAAATAGAAACTCGATATAGAAGCACCTATTTTGGACACATCTTTGCTGGTGGTTATTCATCAGGTTACTACAGTTACTTATGGACAGAGGTCTTGGAAGCGGATGCATTTGAACCTTTCAGAGAAAAAGGACTGTTCGATAAAGAAACAGCAAATAAGCTCAAAAAATATGTCTATTCTGCAGGCAATACAGATGATTTGATGAAACAGTACGTCAGATACCGAGGGTCTGAACCTGAAATAGAGCCCTTACTAAGAAAACGCGGTTTCGATTAAATTGGTTTTACCAAAATACACACCTTACTTGAATGGACAAGGAGGTGTGCGGATAGGATTAAAGCCTATAGAAGAAAATAACTGGCTTGAAATTGATGATAATTTTAAGAGTGAAATTGAAATCAAGAAGAGTTTATTATTATCAAATCGTAATGAAGTGCTTCAAATCTCCAAAAATTCATTGCCCGCTCAAAAAAAACTCTTGGAATTGATCCTTAACCATTTAAAAGAATATTATCCTGATAAATATGATTTTGGTGAGGGGTTCGTTCATGTAAAAGCCCTTAATGAAACATTTGATCTAACAAAAGAAGATTCCATTCCAATAAAAATAGCATCGATGCTAGTGCAAGAAGACTTAATTTTAATGATGCCAAAGGGGGATGAATTTTATCTTGAAGCGGCATCATTAGTAGCGCCCTCTCATTGGTCTTTAATAGAAAAATTTTCTAAAAGTTTAATGAATGTCCATGCAGGCGTTCCAG
>Ga0115000_10003930_pt1 | contig 12287 bp, 9 predicted proteins | sample ArcticOcean_MG_C_6_FD_89690 | JGI IMG/M metagenome (GOLD analysis project Ga0115000, IMG submission 89690) | Marine microbial communities from western Arctic Ocean - ArcticOcean_MG_CB8_128 | ecosystem: Environmental > Aquatic > Marine > Oceanic | place: Arctic Ocean: Canada Basin | collected... | reverse complement strand
GCAGTTGGCGTGCTTGACATGATTCGCTTCCCATTGTTCACAGTTGGTTGGGCATGGACAAGCGATTATGGCGATCCAAAAGATAAAGCTATGTTCAAGTATTTACTGGAGTACTCTCCGTACCACAACGTACAGCCTGGCACTTGTTACCCGCCAACAATGGTGACAACAGGTGACACCGATGACCGCGTTGTTCCAGGACATAGTTTCAAATTCGCAGCAGCGTTACAACGGGACCAATCATGTGAGAATCCCGTCTTAATTCGTATCGAAACTCGCGCAGGACACGGTGCCGGAAAACCTACAAGTTTGCGTATTGAAGAAGCCGCTGATATATACGCCTTCCTTTGGAAGTCACTAGGAATGGGCGAAACGCAATAAATGAACATCTCACTTTCCAATCCACGGGGTTTTTGTGCCGGCGTTCGCATGGCGATTGAAATCGTTGACGAGTTACTTGATGCAATGGGCAATGAACAATTGTATGTGTACCATGAGATTGTCCATAACAAACACGTTGTAGAGAGACTTACATCACGTGGAGCAATCTTCGTTGACTACATTGCGGATATTCCTGAATCCGCAGTTGTAGTGTTCAGCGCACATGGCGTAAGCCCGCAAATCAAACAAGAAGCTATAGAACGATCTCTAACGTGTATTGATGCGACATGCCCATTAGTAACAAAAGTGCACGCCGAGGCTATTCGATATGCAAAGCGTGGTTGGCAAATTATCCTTATTGGTCATAAAAACCATCAAGAAGTAATCGGCACGCAAGGTGAAGCCCCTGATGCTATACAGATAGTTGAAACCCCAAAAGACATTTCAACACTCAATATTATCGATACAACTAAGTTAGTCTATCTGACACAAACCACGTTAAGCACCGACGATGCTGAAGTTATTATTCACGCACTCCGAGATTCGTTTCCTGATATACACTCGCCGCCAGGTGATGACATTTGCTACGCAACTACGAACAGGCAAAATGCTGTCCGTGATGAAGCGAGTGATGTGGATTTAGTATTGGTAGTGGGAAGTGCAAACAGTTCTAATTCCCTGCGGTTAACTGAAATTGCCAAAACTGCTGGAACACCTTCTTATTTAATAGACGATGTTACTAAGCTTCAGAGCGAATGGTTTGACAATGTTGATTCGGTACTCCTTACTGCAGGCGCTAGCGCACCTGAAAATCTAGTACAAGAAATTATCCAAGAACTTACTGATACATTTGATGGCTCTCTAGAAGAGAACACAATTGTTGACGAAGGGATGTTTTTCTCTCCCCCACCTACTCTACACCACTATCTACAGAATAGAGATGTCACAATTGAAGGCGACACACAATGACCGACAAAGTACACGCACTTGAGTTATTCCCACGTGATATCGAAGCGATAACCGCTGAAATTGGTATGCCAAGTTATGCCAACAAACAAATTCTTAGTTGGATTTACGAAAAACAAGTTTCATCAGTAGATGAAATGACAAACATTCGTAAGGATTATCGCGAAGAACTTGGCAATCGCCTTTTCTTTCGGCGTTCAACAGTTGTCACTACAAAACATGCCTCTGACGGCACGCTAAAAAAACTTCTCGCTTGGGATGACGGTTCAAAAAGAACCGAAACGGTCATGATTCCTACTAAGAATCGCAAGACTGCGTGTGTATCAAGCCAAGTGGGATGCCCTGTTGGTTGCACCTTTTGTGCTTCAGGGCTAGAAGGGCTAGAAGGCAACCTAGACGTCGGACAAATTGTAGAGCAACTTATCTGCTTAGATTCAACTGAAATCAGTAATGTCGTCTTCATGGGTATGGGCGAACCAATGGCAAACTACAACGCCGTTACCAGAGCTATTCGAATATTAAATGCGCCATGGGGTCTTGGCATTGGCGCTCGCAAAATCACTGTTTCCACAGTTGGCTTGCCTGTAGCCATTGAACGGCTTGCAAAATTCGATGTGCCTGTCACACTTGCATTAAGTTTGCACGCCCCAAATGACGAACTACGAAAACAACTTATTCCATGGGCGAAATTCTCCACGATTGAAGAAATTCTTGCATCCTGCAGTACGTATTTTGAAGCTACTGGAAGAGAGATAACGTTGGAATATCTTATGCTCGGTGGTGTCAATGACAAATCATCTCAAGCGAAAGAACTTGCCGAACTATGTAAAACTCTCCGTTGCAACGTGAACCTCATTCGGTACAACGAGGTGCCCGGTCTAGAATTCAAACGGCCAGAGACTGCGCAAGTTCGTCGTTTCCAAGACACGCTCTCTAAAGGTGGCGTAAATTCTCACATACGCGCCAGTAGAGGCCGTGACATTGCAGCAGCCTGTGGACAGTTAAAACGTGAACACCAAGTTACGTTTGGAGAATCTTCTTAAGATCCTCGACAGCGATAGTGTGTATATTTCCACTCAATGCAAGCTCGTTCAATGCTTCAAAACGACTAACCCAGACATCGTGTTGAGTCGGCTCGTTCGCTGCTTGTTCGACTGCATGCAACACCATTGCCCTCACTGCTCTGTCCCTACGATGCCCCCGCCACCTATTGGGTATAAGTAATCCTACAGAACTAACTATAAGAGAAGACCAATCACTCGTACGCATGTCTGCTTGCAATGACCAACTCCACAATCGAATTCTAAGTCGAGAAAGAAATCTGCGTTTTAATTCATCGCCTCGTGAATGTCGTACATTTAGTCTGTTACGGATTCTTCTTAAAATTTCAGCACTTCTGGCTAAGTCAGAAAGATACATTGGATCACGAATTAGAATTGACTCTGCTAGAGGCAAAACGGCTGCACGCGTGAGTGCGCGTCCAGTTTCGGCACGATCGGCAGAATACAATTTACAAATTGAATTCACAAAGCGGTTTGCTGTTTCTTCGCCGCCCCAAAGAACGCAGCGTCGTATTGCATTTACTGCATCTACCATTGATTGCCTACCTTCTTTTGATTCACTCAAACCTGGCAATGATTGTTGCACTTGTCGAATTGAACGCTTGACAATAACTGATTTTGCGATACCTCTTTTTCCAAGAGCATAAAAATCGCGAATAGATCTTTTGATTAACCTGTTCAAATCAACTTTGAACTCTTCTTTTACAGGTTGCCATGCTGCTGTTGGGTCGAGTGCTGCACGCCTACCAAAGTCGAATGCCTCTCGACTTCTTGCATATCCTTGTAGTTCTACTTTTTCTATTGCAATGTCAATTGCATCAACGGTAACTGGAATACACCCTAATTGAAATGCCATGCCTAGTTGGATTAAATCACCAAGACGTTCATTGTGGAATCTATATCTTGCAAGTGATGCGAAACTTCTAAGCACCGCTGTCGATGAGATACATGACTTACTAATAGTATCGATGTCAATACTCGCAGGTAGACCGTCAGAATCTTTCAATGAAGTTTGACGTTCAAGTGGGTCTGTGTTTACAAGCACATGCGTTCTGTCTGAAGACGCAACTTGGAGTGAACCTCGCGGGTCTAACGAACGCAGGACTTCTTCTCTGTCCCATCCCAACAATACATCAGCTTCGCCCCACGGAATTGTCGCAACAAGCGGTCTGTACGATCTGTTTGTTTGTTTTCGAGTAAACAAAATTTGTGACCATGCTCTTCTTCCTGCACCTACAAAGGCGCTGTTGCATTGTGAGCAAATTTCGTATCCCATTTGTCTGCCTGCTTCCATCAAAACAGTTCCTACCACCCCTGGTTGGTCTCCTCTACAGCCTGCAATGTGCACTCGCCAAGTAGAAGCGTTCGCATGTAAAGGTTTAGGAGGCGCTAAACGTTGTTCCGTTTCAGCAACAACCCGCACGGGTGGTTTAGTTCGTGTGACTTCAACACGCTCCAAGATTGGTCGCAATGAAATACGCCATCTTCGGTATTGTGGTTTCAACCAACGCGTGCTAACTGTCGACTCAAGCGGCATCGCTAGTACGCCAGAACGCGGATCCCATGAGTTTAATTGTGCAAGCCGAACAGCAGCCATTTGTTCTATGGGAATAACTATTGCGTGCTGCGGCCGAAAACCTCGATGATCTATTTGCAATGCATCCTCAGTTAATTTTTCAATATCAAATTGAGGCTCTACTCCATCTTGCACAAGTAAAATTGAAATCCCTTTTCTGTTTCCTGCATTCTCTATCGCTACTTCAAGTTCTTCAATATTATCCAGCGATGCGTGAACAACATTCGCTTCATTTGTACCACTAGACGTGGAAATTGTTCCCGCCAAAGCTCCGATAGCAGTTCCTGCACCACCACTTTTCCACACGATTAGTATTCGTGTTTCTTTGCGAAGGCTTGCATCTCTTAGTATGTCTGCCCCATCTGCAACAAAATTATGTTCGCCCCAAGTTTCTACGAATACAACATCCCCTTCACCTTCAGAAATATGTTCGCCATCAATAACTACTGTCATATTATTGCACGTTCGCAACATGACCTCTTTCGCCTTTTCACGAAGTAAGTCCAGCGCAGCCCTTGTCCCGAACGACGTCCGTCTTGTAGACAATATTTTCAAATCAGGCAATAGAGGGACTAAACAATCGGTCACCGCAATAGATGGACGTACATCTTGCAATAAATGATGGGTAAGGCGAGCAACGACTGAAGGGTGCAATGAATCCGTAGGCACTTGCACTGGTTCGTGCTCGGGGTCTACTGGAGGAATCTCTTTTCCCCAAATAGATGCCACCTCATTACCTTCCCTCCGCATGAACTGGGCAATTGTAATAATTTCTCTTTCAATTTCACCAGGCCTTGGCTCCAATACAACAACATGCCTACACCTTGATAGCAATCGCTCCACAGGCACTTTGTCGATTGGGTGAACGAGGCGTAAATTCAACATGGGAACGCGACCGAGCAACTGCAATTCACTCACCAAATATTTCAGCGCATTATCAGACATGCCGATGGTAATAAAACCGACAGATATTTTTTCGCCCGGACTTGGCAAAGATCGTTGCCTGTTCAATTCAAATTTTCTACCAAGACGAATAGGGCTCACTGCTTCTGCAGTTTGTCTTGGCAATTTTGTTTCTTGCACGTCATTTCTATCTACAGAGGAACAGCCACCAAGTAATCCATGGTGGGCGATTAATACCGTGGGCTTATTTGTTGATGCAGAAAGTTTTGCTGCAGCTTCGGCGCAATAGGCAACTTCGGAAGCTGTGCACGGTTCAACAACACATAGTCCAGCACGCGATGCCATTTCCCTTGGTAAAATTTGAGGTGCAAGCGATGGGTGGTCTTCTACAACCAATACCAACGGCGCATTGAGTTGTGCTTGCTGTGCTAATTTTATCACAGAATACAACTGCCTGTTAGGAACAAAAATTACAGCGGGCTTACCTTCTTCTGAAGCAAGAGTTACACCCCTGCATGCAGAATACACTCTTCGCAATTCTGGTTTTTTTGATAAAATGACCCAAAAAGGTTCGCATTTCGGTGCATAGATAGACCAATCAACATCGCATGCATTCAACCCTTCAAAAATAGAGGGAATCGCCCAAACTACATCTAGTAATTCTTGTCGAGTTTCTACATTTATCATTCTGCTATGCCTTCCGGTAGTACCCAGCGGGTCATCGCACTTGCAAACCCATCGTTATCGTGATGGTCAGCAAATACATCAGCATGCGCCCGAACATTTTCATCTGCATTTTCCATAACAATTGATAAACCAGCTTCTTTGAGAACTTCTATGTCGTTGAGCCCATCACCGATTGCCACGATTCGTTTAGGCAAGATCGAACTCCCTAAATGTTTTTCTAACATTGACCATTTATTCACTGATTCGCCAAACACTTCCAAAAGGTGAATATCTGACCCCGTAGCTTCAGAGCAAGTGACAGCAGACCAATGTTGCATTTTCGCTTTGCCACGTAGTTGTTGCTCTAACTCGTTCGCAATTGGTACCAGAACAGATGCATCGGCCACTGCTCCAACTCGCAACGTATGTTCAGGATAGGGGTCGTCCTCAATTAGCGGTACTTCTAAGTATGGAATGTGTAATGATTCAAACCACCAAGTTGATGCCTCGTGCAAGGGGCTATCCCCAACTAGCACGTACGGCATTCCGCAAGCGCTATCATCTTTAAGAAGTAATGCTCTATGCCCTTTTGCATTCACAGTGTTCGTTACCTGTTCAACTACTGAACTTCCGACAACACTTCGTGTGATGCCCTCCCCTTCGTGTGTTGTCAATTGTGACCCGCTTGCAGTTATACATACTCCATAATGCCCCATACGTTCAACGATATGTTTGCATTCACGAAAACTTCGACCAGTCGCGACTACGACTTCAATGCCTAATTCGCGGACAGAATCGAGTGCATGCAGATTCTGCTCAGAAACTTCACCTTGTTTGCACAACAGTGTTCCATCTAAATCTACGACTAATACATCCCATTCCGTGGTATTCACGCCCGTAAACTATGCTCTACGGGCGTTTTGAGCAAGCCCTATTCGACTTGACTTGATTCTTATCTCGTTTATGATTATTCTTTAGATGTGCAAGAACTACTGGAGAAGCAAGAGTGAGCAAATCTGCCAAGAGCAAGATTCCTTCATCCCTCGCTAGTTCTCTTGAACCGGTACTCCGGGAACAAACAAATAATCAACTCTCAGACATCTATTGGTTTCGTACCGATTGGCAACGCAGCGGTGCGACTACTGGTTTTGCTACTTGGAATTCTGAAGATGCCAGCGATGTTCCAGTCGTTGTAAAACTACCTATAAACAAAAATGAATTGCGATGGACGCGAAGAATGCAAAACGCAAACGGAGTTGCACCCAACCTCTTTGCGAGTGATGAAAGGCTAAATGGGTACGACCTTGCGTGGCTAATCATTGAACGGTTCCCTGTTGGTCCCCTTGGTGCACATTGGGATGACTCAAACATTGAACGCATTTCGGAATCTGCCGCGCTCTTTTCAAAATTTGCTTCTGAGTTCCCTGTCGATCAAAAGGGAAGAAGAGAAAACTGGAAAGACCTTCTTGAAATTGCTAAGAAAAGTATTCGCGAAAACAATCTTGAAAACGAATCTCGATGGAAAAAAGCGCAGTCGCAACTTTCTAAAAGACTCGCAGGATTACTAGAGTTGTGGAGAGGTAGAAGAATTAATCAATGGCTCCATGGCGATGTTCATCTTGCCAATGCGATGTGCCGAACAGATGAGCCACATGCACCTGTCAGTTTGATTGATTTGGCTGAAGTACATGCAGGGCACTGGATTGAGGACGCGGTGTATCTAGAACGGCAACTATGGGGACATAAAAGTAGGCTCAAAGCATCAAGGCCCGTGCATGCAATGGCAGCTGCTCGGAAAAAGTCTGGAATGCAAGTAGATGATAATTATCACCAACTTGTGGACATCCGCCGGCTCTTGCTTGCTGCTACTGCTCCAGCATTTATGCAGTCAGAAGGTGACCCTCGTTATTTAGCTTCCTGCTTATCGCAGCTTGAGACTGCTCTTGATAGGCTTCAATAAAAGTATATGTGGTAGTATGACCACCAATCATGCTACAAAAATTTCTTCAAAAATTATTACCTTACCCTCGCGCAGTTAAATATGCTCGCCTTCTTCGTCGATCCCAACGCGATGCAAAGAACACGCTAGCACAACCACTCGAAAAACCAGTTTCATTTGTTTTTGGTTGTGGTCGCTCGGGCACAACTATCCTTGGAATATTACTCACACAACACAAGCAAGTGCATTACCTTCGAGAGCCATACCACATTTGGAGAGCAATCGAACCATCAACTGATATGGTTCGTTTGTTCGGTGATGCTGGCGTTGACCCACACTGCATACTGACTAGCGAAAGCGCAACACCCGAAGTTATTCAGCGGTTTAAAGCGTGTATGCAAGCTGAGCAAACAAGAGGTGGGAGCAGTGCATATGTCATTGAGAAAACCCCAATTCAGGCGATGCGAATCGAACTTCTCTATGCTTGCTCACCACAATCTCAATTTATTCATCTTGTAAGAAATGGACTTGACGTCGTTCGTTCTATAGATAAGCTCGCAAAAGACAATAGTTATGGCATTGCAGGTAAAGGAACCTGGAACCGCTGGTGGGGCCGAGACAAGTGTAAGTGGCATGCTTTGGCAGCAGATGCAATCGAACACAATTGGTTCGCAAGCGAAGTGCCTTCGTTGAGTACCGATGCTCAAATGGGGGCTCTAGAGTGGATTGTGAGCCTAAGCGAAGTACAAAAACACAAAAAACTCTTGGGTGATTCCCTTTTAGAGATTACGTATAACGACTTCACTGGGTCGTCAGCCAATACCGTTGGAGAAATTTGCCGACATTTCGGACTTGATGTATACGACGAATGGGTAGATATATGCTGCAACACACTAGAGCCAGCTCGCAAAAATTCAGGCTCTCCCCTGGTCTTACCACCAGAAATGTGTTCCGCATTCAACCAATTACAGGCACATTATGGATTTGAAGGTACAGCCGTAGAGCAGTAAAGAGATTGCGATGATGCTTCTATTCGGATAGAATACTTTGCTCCCCAAAAAGGATTTACACCATGGACCGCGATCGATTAAAAGATATACAAACAGCTGACATCTCTGAAAGCAATGTAAACGAAGAATTCGTGCATTGGTTGAAGACAAAGGGTCCAAATTATCTGCTCATTATCATGATTGTCATTGCTGGCATGCTCTGGTGGCAAAATTACCAGCGTGGCGAAGATCAGTACCAAGCAGAAGCGTGGAGCGCTTATGCAGAGGCTGCTTCGACTGGCCTTCCAGCATCACTTGAAGATGTAGCTCAAGTGCACGCTGACGTAGATGCTCTTCATGAATTGGGGCTCTTAAGCGCAGCTGATTTGTACTTGAAAGCGGTTATACAAAACAAAACTGTCGGAACTAACGAAGCGACTACAACTATTTTGACTGCAGACGAGCGTTCGTTTTACCTTGATAAAGCAGACGCACTCTACGCCGAACTTATAAAAAATGACGATAACTCCGACTCCATTACTTTATTCGTTGTTTCGGGCATGTTCGGTAGAGCCGCGGTCGCTGAGTCAAAAGGTGATACTGAGAACGCAAAGCATTTCTACGAATTGATTCTTGCACGTGCTAGCGATGTATTCCCAGGCCTTTCAACGCAAGCGAAATATAGAATAGAAACTCTTGATACGCTTACTGATGCGATTGTCCTTCCGACTGACGCAGAAGTAACCGCGCGTAACAACCAAGTGGAACAGCGAGATCCAACTCCAGTAAATTCGACTATCGATGCACTGAAGGATCTTTCTGATTCAAACGAGTAACTGTGGGTTCGCCGAGTAATCGGTCAAAAAAATTCTTAGACGGTGGCGGAAATATCGATACCGATGCACTTTTTCATGCATACGAGGAACAAAGTTCTGCTGACGAGGAAGGACCGATTGAAGCGACCTTCAACATACGCAAAAACCTGAATAGGCGACTTGATAGTTACCTTGCCACTCGAATTCCATTTCTCTCGCGAACGAGTATAAAACGATTGATTGAAGATGAATCTGTCACCGTTAACGGGAAGGTTCCAAAGGGCTCTACAAAAGTGCACCAAGGCGATGTCGTTTGTGTCACACTTCCGCCTCCACCTTCTTCGGAAATACCCGCAGAAGACATACCACTCAAGATTCTATTTGAAGATAAAGATATTATTGTACTGAACAAGGACGACGATATTATTGTCCACCCAGCTCGTTCGCATAAATCTGGAACGATTATTAATGCGCTGGCTTGGCATTTTCAACACGTCAGCGATGGAGCACTCTCCTCAGTGGGCGAGGAGTTTGCAAGACCAGGCGTAGTGCACAGATTAGATAGACACACTACAGGCGTCATGCTCGCTGCTAAAACAGATACTGCGCATTGGCGCCTTGGAAAGCAATTCGAAAAACGCCAAACAAGAAAGCGATACCTTGCTGTTGTGCATGGTGAAATAGAACCGCTGACAGATGTCATCGATATACCACTTGGGAAGCACCCCACCAAACGAGATTCGTACGCTGTCCGTTGGGATGAAACTGGCAAACCGTCCGTAACTGTGTTTCATGTTCGCGAAATTTACGATGGGTACACGCTTGTCGAGTTAGATTTAAAAACAGGTCGAACGCATCAAATCCGCTTGCACCTTCAACACTTGGGGTATCCAATAGTTGGCGATGATATTTACGGCGGAAAACACTTGAAAGTTTCTGACATCATTCCACGTGGCCATGAATCGGAACTTGACAGAACTTCTTTTGTCATCCAAAGACAAGCATTGCACGCGGGGTATTTAGCGTTTACTCACCCAATTTCAGATGAGCCCGCCGAGTTCACAGCCCCCCTGCATGGCGACATGGCAAACCTTGTCAAAATGTTACGGAAGCACCGGTTCAAAAAAGCACCCAAACTTCAAAACACGATCATCGACCTTGAGTACGCCGTCAACTACGACAGCTAACTCCTTTTCGTGCAAGTCACAAATTAGCGCATTTTAATAGTGACGAGGGCGAACATGGCTAAGATGACTGCCACTACCCAAAAGCGAATAACTACTTGCGATTCGGACCACCCCTTGCGATGAAAATGGTGGTGAATAGGGGCACATTTAAACAGTCGCTTTCCACCAGTGAATTTGTAGTAGTAAATTTGCAAGAAACTACTTCCAATTTCTACGACAAAAATACCGCCAATAATCAGTAAGAGAAATTCTTGTCGAATAATTATTGCGATTGTTGCGAGCAAACCGCCAAGTGGGAGTGAACCTGTATCACCCATGAAGACTTTTGCAGGGTGACAGTTAAACCATAAAAATCCTAAGCATGCCCCTGCAGAAGCCCCTGCAACAACCATCATTTCTGCAGCACCTTCTACATGGGGCATCAGCAAATACCCCGCTAACTCTGGTGAACCAGCGATGTAACTCAGGACCATCATTGCAAAACTAGCGATTGCAACTGTTCCAGGCGCAAGACCGTCAAGTCCGTCTGTAATATTCACCGCGTTCGACATAAACATCACCATAAAGATGGATATTCCAATGAAAGAACCCGCCCCAAGAATAATGAGGTGTGGCGAAATCGTAAGCGATTCCATTCCCGGTAAATATGTTCGAACGAATGGAAGTGTCAATGAATGTGCTGCTTGGTCAACTTGTGCGTATTTCCAAGCCATCAATGCAACGACTAAGCCGATTCCGAACTGAAAAAGCAATTTCTCCCACCGGTACAAGCCATCTCTTGAACCGGGCTTTCTGTGTTTTGCGACAAGTTTTAACCAGTCATCAAATCCGCCAAGCACGGTAAACAAGAACACGGACATAATCAATAACTGCACGTACTGATTGAATAAGTCTGCTAACAAAAATGTGGTGATTAGAATCGAGCCAATCAGAAGCACACCACCCATAGTCGGTGTATTTTCCTTGTTTTTCATTAATGCATCTAACTCAGCATGATCGAACATAGCATGATCGCCAATTTTCCACTTCACAAGTAACCGTATCCACCATTTACCAAAGAGCAAAACGATAAAAAATGCAACAATTACAGCAGTAAACGCTCGGAATTCTCGCTGGTATAACACTTGTAAAAACGAGTAGAGCCCTACGCTGTCGAGCCATTGATCCATTGATTGCAGTAAGTTGTATAGCATGTGGTATATGTATCGTCGGCTAGTGGTTGGAAACTGTTGTTTGGCGTTTCATTTCGATTATTCGTTCTAGTTGCATTCCACGTGACCCCTTCAGCAAAACCGTATCACCCTTTTGGAGCAACGACGCTATACGTTTCAGTGCCTCGTTACTAGCGGTGGGTTCATGGGTTGACTGCAGCGAAAGAGCTGGGCCAAGCATGTACTCCCCTACAAGGCAAACAACATCTGCATCAATATTTGCAATTGTTTCCACCAATGCATCGTGTTCGTGTTGAGCGCTTGCCCCAAGTTCGAGCATATCCCCTAATACCAATACTTTTCTACCACACTGTACATTCGAAAAGAACTCTAGCGCTCCATGCATTGAAGTAGGATTCGCATTGTACGAATCATCTATAAAAGTAATACCGCCAACGTGCTTTTGGCTGAGCCTTCCATCTGGTGCTGGCACGCGCGTAAGTTTTTGCAATATGACACCTATTGGTACCTCTGGCATTGCAACGGAACATGCGACAACTGCTAGCGCACCGTTTCGAGCGTTGTGCTCTCCTAGTAACGAAAGTACAACTGTATCATCCCCAATGCAGAGTATTGCATTGCCATCGCTATTC
>Ga0115000_10003929_pt1 | contig 12290 bp, 13 predicted proteins | sample ArcticOcean_MG_C_6_FD_89690 | JGI IMG/M metagenome (GOLD analysis project Ga0115000, IMG submission 89690) | Marine microbial communities from western Arctic Ocean - ArcticOcean_MG_CB8_128 | ecosystem: Environmental > Aquatic > Marine > Oceanic | place: Arctic Ocean: Canada Basin | collected... | reverse complement strand
GAATGCACGTAGTCGACCCGGATCTCGCCCGCCGAGACCACGTAGGCGTCCGCATCGAAGTCATTGGTGTCATCGGCAACGATCCTCAGGACGCCATCTTCCGGCTCAACGGCGACGCCCGAGCTGCCCGAACCGCCACCGCAGGCGCCTGCCAGCAGCGAGGCGGCAAATATCACCCCGATGGGTCCGATGGTCTTGACAATGGGTGTCTTCGGACGCATGGAGGCTCCTGTCGAATCTGGCCGGCTCGGGCCGGTCACCCTTGCGAGGCTACCGATGGGTGAAGATGGCCCCATGTCACAGGTGTCACTCCTGGTCAACCCCGCAGCGCGGTCCGGACGGGCCGCAGGCGACGTCCAGACGGTGCTGGACCGACTACGCACCCACGACGTCGAGCCACTACTCCTGAACGCAACCTCCGCAGGCGAGGCGGCCACGGCCGCAGAAGACGCCGTGGCTTCAGGGGTGGACCGACTGGTGGTGTTCGGGGGGGACGGCATCGTCCAGATCGGCGCCAATGCAGCGGCCGGTTCGGACACGGTCCTGGGCCTGGTCGCCGGCGGAACCGGTAACGACGCCGCCAAGGCACTGGGGTTGCGGGGCGGGTCCCTCGAGGACCGGGTCGATCGGGCCCTCGCAGACCCGGTTCCCATCGACCTGATCTGGACCGGAGAACGCCATGCGGTCACGAGCTGCGTAGCCGGCTTTCCAGCCGCGGTGAACGTAAGGGCCGAGGCGATGCGGTTTCCCCGTGGGCCGTCGCGCTACACGCTCGCCACCCTGGCCGAGCTGCCCGCCATGCGGCCCGGCCGATACCGCCTGACCCTGGACGGCGAGGTCGTGGAGTTGACCGCCGCGGTCGTGGTCGTGGCCAACACGGCGTTCTTCGGTGGCGGCATGCGGATCTGCCCGGACGCCGACCCGACCGACGGCCTGCTGGACGTCTGCGTCGTAGGCGAGGTGGGTCGCCTCAGCCTGCTGAGGTCCTTCGCGAAGGTCCGGACGGGAGCCCACCTGGATCATCCCGACGTCTCGATGTTCCGGGCGGCCACCGTCGGGATCCATTCCCTGGATGCCGAGCCCGGCCTCAGGGCCGACGGAGAACCCTTCGGCTCGCTTCCGTGCAGCCTCGCCGCCAGTCCCGGAGCCATCCGGGTCGCCGGAGCACGAACCACTCCCCCGGGCCGCGCCTAGGGTCAGGCCATGGCAGACCACCACATCGAGATCACCTACTGCGTCCCTTGAGATTATTCGGCCCGCGCCGTGAGCGCGGTTTCGGACCTACTCTCCAACTACCAGAACGTCATTACCGACCTGCGCCTCGTGATGGGCGACACGGGCGTGTTCGACGTGACCGTCGACGGGAACCTGATCTACTCCAAGGCAGAGACCGGCCGTCACGCCGAAGACGGTGAGGTGCTGGCATTGTTCGCCGACCTGATGGGCCCCGACATACCCCGCTACGGCGAGGAATAGCGGCCGGCAATTGTGGCGAGAATCCTGGGCGGGTAGCCGGGATGAATTGAGTGCCCCCCTCGGATGACCGAATCACCTCTGACCGCCACCACAGGGGTACATTGACCTCCTGAGCCCACCGGGCTGAGCCAGTGGAGAGAACCAGGAGCAACATCGTGAGCCTCGAAGGCAGCCAGACATTCGAGAACTTGAAGGCCGCCTTCGCAGGCGAGTCCCAGGCCAACCGTCGATACCTCTACTTCGCCAAGGTCGCCGACATCGAGGGCTACCCGGACATCGCCGGCAACTTCCGCGACACAGCGGACGGCGAGACCGGTCACGCCCACGGCCACCTCGACTACATCAAGAAGGTCGGCGACCCGGCCACCGGCCTGCCCATCGGCGACACGCTGGAGAACCTGGCCGCTGCTGTGGCCGGCGAGACCCACGAGTACACCGAGATGTACCCGGGCATGGCCAAGACCGCCCGCGAAGAGGGCCACGACGACATCGCCGACTGGTTCGAGACGCTGGCCAAGGCCGAGAAGTCACATGCCGGCCGCTTCCAGTCGCTCCTCGATGGGGCCAGCTGACATAGTTCAGGCTGAACCAGTCGAACAAGACGTGCCACGTACCGGTCGCATCCCGTGGGGACGGCCGGTACGTCGCGTATGGCCGTCCGTCCAGGCCTGCAACCAGGTCTGCATCCAGACCTCTGACCCGGCCCAACCCGGGCTGACCTGAAAGCCGGCGGAGACCACCAGCAACATGGCCGACCACATCTCCTACTCCCCCACCCCGGGGCTCTCCTACGACCCGTCCGAGGACGTCTACTGGGATCCCGAGGCACTCCAGGCCGAGGTGGACCGCACCTTCGAGATCTGCCACGGGTGCCGCATGTGCTTCAAGTACTGCGACTCGTTTCCGGACCTGTTCTCGTTCATCGACGACCGCCACGACGGTGATGTGAGATCGGTGACCGCCACCGAGACGGCCCAGGTCATGGATGAGTGCTTCCAGTGCAAGCTCTGCGAGGTGCAGTGCCCGTACACGGTGCGCGATGGGCACAACTTCCAGCTGGACTTCCCGAAGCTCGTGCATCGCTTCAAGGCGCAGCAGACCAGGGCCGAGGGCCTGGGGTTGCGTGAGAAGCTGCTGGGCAACCCGGACGGGACCGCCCGCCTGGCGCGGGCATCCGGGGGGCTGGCCAACACGCTGAACTCCCGCAGCCGGATACACCGCCTGTTCCTCGAGAAGGCCCTTGGCATCCACCGGGACAAGGACCTGCCCACGTTCGCCCGGACCACCTTCACGAAGTGGGCGACCGGCGAGGGTCTGGTATCAGATGACCCGACCGATGGCGAGGCCGTCCTGTTCCCCACCTGCTACGTCGAGCACAACGAGCCGGAGGTGGGCCGTGACACCATCTCGGTGCTGCAGCGCAACGGCGTGGAGATCACCTGTGAGCAGGGCCTGGTGTGCTGCGGAATGCCGGCCTGGGAGTCCGGCGACCTGGAGGGCCTCCAGGCGAGGGCCACCACCAATCTGGACCGCCTCGAACCCCACGTGGATGCCGGCAAGAAGGTGCTTGCCATCAACCCGACCTGCTCCATGATGCTGCGCCGCGAGTACCCGGGCCTGGTGGCCCCCGAGGACCGAGAACGCGCTGCGAAGGTCGCCGAGGCCGTCCTGGACCCGTCGGAGTTCCTGTGGTCGATCCGCGACGAGGACCGATTCGACACGGACTTCGCTTCCACCCCGGGACCGGTCTCATACCACGCCCCATGCCACCTCCGGGCCCAGGCCGTGGGCTTCAGGGGGCGGGACCTGCTGCGCAACATCCCCGGGGTGAAACCCTCCATGACCATGGAGTGCTGCGGCCACGACGGCACACACGCGATGAAGGTGGAGGGATTCGAGGCGTCGGTCCGCATCGGAAAGAAGGCCTTCGATGGGATGGCAACCGGAGGAGACGGGTCGGCCGAGGTATGGGCCACCGACTGTCCGCTGGCCGCCCTGCAGTTCGCCCAGCATGCAGACAGACGGCCCCTCCATCCCATGACTATTCTGGCCAGGGCCTACGAGCCGGACGGATTTCCCACGCCGGTCGAGACTCCGGATCCAGGTGGCCCCGACAACCCCAGCGCCCCTGACAGCCAGGTCGACCCCGACAACCCCATTGATGAGAACGGTGCGCCGTCATGACCCGTGTAGCCGCACACCACATACGCCGGGCCGACATCGTCGACTGGCAGACGTACTCCGATGACAGGGAGTCGTTGCGTGCCGCCGCCCTGGAAATCAAGAAGCCCCGGCGCATCCACCTGGGCGAGCACCTGACGTTCCTGTTCGAGAACCACGACACGACCTGCTATCAGATCCAGGAGATCACGCGGGCCGAGCAGATCACCCGCGAGTCCAGCATCGAGCTGGAGATCGAGACCTACAACGTGATGCTCGGCGGTCCCGGCCAACTCGGATGCGCCCTCCTCATCGAGATCGAAGGCGAGGCCGAACGCCGACCCCTTCTGGAAGCCTGGTTGGGCCTGCAGGAATGCCTCTACGCCGAGTTGGCTGATGGAACACGGGTTCGCGCCGAGTTCGATCCCGCCCAGGTGGGCCGTGGTCGCCTGTCGGCGGTCCAGTACCTGCGATTCACACTCGGCGAGGGACCGGTGCGCCTGGGTAGCGACTTCCCCGTGCTGGAACTGGCCGTGGACCTCGATGCCGAGCAGCGGTCCGCTCTCGCATCTGATCTGGCAGCCACGCTCGGCTAGAGGGCGGCCATCACCTCGGCGTAGCCGTCGAGGACCTTCAGCACTGCGTCACGACCTTCGGATGGGACGCCGAAGGCGACCCGCTCGATGCCGTGCTCGGCGAGGTCGGCAATGGTGCTGATGTCCGGCGGGGCGTAGTAGATGGATATCTCCAGGCTGGCCGGGTCCCGGCCCACCTCACCGCACGCCTCGGCACGCAGGTCGGACAGCTCACGCCCATTCACGGCCGTCCTTCCGCCGATCGGTATCCAGCCGTCGCCGTAGGCCACGGCACGCCGCAGCCCGCCCGGCGCCACCCCGCCGACGTGGATCGGCGGGTGGGGCCGCTGGAGAGGCTTGGGGTTCTGGTAGGTCGGGCCGAAGTCGACCTGGCTGCCGTGATACTCGGCGACCTCCGAAGCCCAGAGCGCCTTCATGGCCTCCACCCGCTCGCGCATCAGCCCGAACCGGCGCTCGGGGTCGGTTCCATGGTCGGACATCTCCTCGAGGTTCCAGCCGGCCCCTACCCCGAACAGCACCCGGCCGCCGGACAGCACATCGAGACTGGCCACCTGCTTGGCGGTGTGTATCGGATCGCGCTGGGTGACAAGGGCGATGCCGGTGCCGAGCTTCAGGGTGGTGGTAACGGCCGCGACAGCTCCGAGCGTCACAAACGGATCGAGCGTGTCGTAGTACATCTGGGGCAGGTCGGCGCCGCCCGGCCACGCCGATATTCTCGACGCAGGGATGTGGCTGTGCTCCGCCAACCAGATCGACTCGAAGCCCCGCTCCTCGAGGGCGATGCCCAGCTCGGCTGGACTGATCGCATACGAGGTCGGGAAGAAGCAGGCGCCGAAATGCACTGGAGTGGGTCGTTTCTCTATTGGGTGGGCTGGAGAGGGTGTCTGGGTCTCTTGTAGGGCTGTCGGGACCCACCGACGACTCCGCCGCTGGCGTGCCTGGCGGGAGTCCCAGACGTGAAACTAGTACCGAGGTGGCGCTGCCTCCGGCTCCCGGGCTCCGGCCCGGTCTACGGCTGGCATGCGGCTGGCATGCTTGACCTGTCGATAACAACGGTTATTATCCACGCATGGCACCCAAGACTCGTGACGCGTCCGAGGTGTCCGACGCATCCGAGGTCTCCAGCACGCCAGAGGCGGACCACCACGCCGGTGGAGATCTGACCCATCGACTACTGCACGCCGCAGCCCAGGTGTTCGCCGAGAAGGGCTACGAGAAGGCCGGCGTGGCCGAGATCGCCCGACGGGCCGGGGTCACCACCGGCGCCATCTACTCCCGGTACGGAGGCAAGGCCGAACTACTGCTGGAAGCCGTGGACCACCATGTGCCCGACTCCATCGACAGCGTCCTGAATGGCGGCGGCAACCTGGGCTCCCCCACAGAGGTCCTCTCGATGCTCGGCGACCACCTACTGGACCCACTCGACGGCGGACATGGGCTGTTCCTGGAGGCCATCGTGGCCGCCCGGCGTGACCCGGTCTTGGCCGAGCGACTGCGACTGCGGGTCGAGGACGAGGATCGCCGTCTCGGCAAGCTCGTCGACGAGGCCACCAGCGACGGGCTCTTCGATGCCGACCTGGACGAACAGGCGGTCGTGAGGCTGGCACACGCAATCGGCCTCGGAATGCTCCTGACCCGCTCCATGGGCCTGAGCCTCCCCTCGCCGGAACACTGGCACACGGTCATCGACAGGGTCCTTGGAGGCCTGGCCGAGCCAGTAAACCCGGCAAGCCCAGCAGGAACCCAGACACCCGGAGACACGGCATGACGGTCATTGATGTAGGCGGGCAGCCCGGACAACACCCCGGCCAGCCCGGCACCGACGCCAATGCCGAGACGGCCTTTGACGCTCTGCTGGACCACGTCAGGGCCGAGTTCGACACCACCTTCACCTGGGATTACGAGCGATCCCGGGACGGCCTGAACCGCCTCTACGAGAAGGCCAAGCGTTCCCAGTGGAACGTCAGCGACGACCTGGACTGGACCATCGACGTCGACCCGGAGCGCACCATCCGACTCCAGGTCGAGGCCACGGGCATCCCGGCCGGAATGCCGGCAAGGAGCCTCCTGAACGTCAAGGGCTCACCGGTGGCCACCTGGGACGACGACAAGTGGGTCGAGTTCGCCGTACAGGCCCAGTCGGCATCGCTCAGCCAGTTCCTCCATGGAGAGCAGGGCGCCCTGCTGTGCACGGCACGCCTCGTGGAGGCTGTCCCGTGGATCGACGCCAAGTACTACGCCGCCACCCAGGTGGTCGACGAGGCACGCCACGTGGAGGCCTTCGCCAGGTACCTCGACGAGAAGATGCCGGCCACCTACCCGATCAACGAGAACCTCAAGTCGCTCATAGACCAGGTGCTCCGCGATGAACGCTGGGACCTCGTCTACCTCGGCATGCAGGTGGTCATCGAGGGGCTGGCCCTGGCCGCCTTCGGCCTGATGCTCGGAACAACCCAGGAGCCACTCCTCAAGGCGATGCTCCGCTACATCATGGCCGATGAGGCCCGCCACGTGGCCTTCGGGATCCTGTCCCTCCAGGAGCTCTACGAGGACATGGACGCAGCCGAGTTCCGGGTACGCCAGGAGTTCGCCTACGAGGCATGCAACATGATGCGGCGACGCACCCTGAACTCTGAGCTCTGGCCCAGCTTCGGGATCTCGAACGACGAGATCGAGGCCCTGCTGCCCAGCCAGCAGTCCCAGCAGCGCATGCAGCACCTGCTGTTCTCCAAGATCGTCCCCAACTGCAAGAAGCTGGGCCTGCTCGACCTCCGAGACGGATGGCTGCGTGAGCGCTTCCAGGAGATGGGCATCATCCAGTACGAGAACTGGGAGAACACGGCCGAAGCCCTCACCGTTGGTGACGCCGTTGAGCCCATCTACGCCGGTTCGGCTGGTTCGCCCGATTCAGCTGGCCCCGTGACCAGCTGAGCCAGACCCGACCACGACAGCCGTCCACCCGACCCTCAGCCGCCCGCAACCGCAAGCCCCCTCACCAGGAGAACCGCCATGACCACCACAGAGCCGATGCCCAGCGAAGAGATAACCGAGGAGACCTTCGACTTCCGGTCATACGCCAACGACCCGGATCGCATCTCCGAATTCTCGGTATACAACGATGACGTGACGTCCCTCATCCACGCGGTGGAGGACAACGCCGACGCCATCTTCACGTGGGGCTACGACAAGGGCGAACGGGCCCGCCTGGACAAGCTCTACGAGAAGGCGAAGGTCTCCCAGTGGAACGGCCAGACCGACCTGGACTGGTCGATCGACGTGGATCCGTACAAGGTGCTCTCCCCGGCCGACCCCGCCGAGGTGGCCTACTTCGCCGAGAACCCGGAGTCTCCCCTCTACAAGTTCGGTGAGAAGGAGTGGGAAGAGGTGGGGATCGAGTCGATGAACTGGAGCCTCAGCCAGTTCCTGCACGGGGAGCAGGGCGCCCTGGTCTGCACCGCCAAGATCGTCGAGACCGTCCCGTGGATCGACGCCAAGTACTACGCCGCCACCCAGGTGGTCGACGAGGCGCGCCACGTCGAGGTGTTCTCCCAGTACCTGGACCAGAAGCTGGGCGGCATCAAGTACCCGGTCAACACCCACCTCGGCTCACTGCTGGACGACATCATCCAGGACAGCCGCTGGGACATGACCTACCTCGGGATGCAGATCATGGTGGAGGGCCTGGCCCTTGCCGCATTCGGCTTCATGCAGCAGACCACCGAGGAGCCGCTGCTCAAGAAGCTGCTGCGCTACGTGATGGCCGATGAGGCACGCCACGTGGCCTTCGGCGTCCTCAGCCTCCAGGAGGTGTACCAGGAGCTGACCGTGGCCGAGCTACGTGACCGCCAGGAGTTCGCCTTCGAGGCAGCCCTGCAGATGCGGGACCGGTTCATGCGCCAGGAGGTATGGGAGCGCATGGGCGTCGACGTGAAGGACATGGTCAAGTTCACGCTGGCGATGCCCGACGAGCTACGCATCTTCCAGAAGATGCTGTTCTCCAAGATCGTGCCGAACTGCAAGAAGCTGGGCCTGCTGGACGCTGGCGACGGCTGGCTGCGCGACCGGTTCACCGACATCGGCGTGATCGAGTTCGAGAACTGGGTCGACACGGTCGACGAGTACGACGACCTGGACGAGGTAGCAAAGGACCGGGCGCTGGCCGAAGGCTGAACCCCGAGGCCTGTCAGTCCCCGTTGACCGCCTGCTCGTGGTGGCGGATCACCTCGTCGATCACGAACCGCAGGAACTTCTCGCTGAACACGGGATCCAGACCGGCCGCCTCGGCCAGCTCGCGCATGCGTTGAACCTGCTGGGCCTCACGGTCGGGATCAGCGGGCGGTAGGCCCACGACGGCCTTGTGGGCGCCGACCTGTGTGGTGACCCTGAAGCGTTCAGCCAGCAGGTGGACGAGGGCGACGTCGATGTTGTCGATGCTCGACCGAAATCCGTCGAGGACCTCGTCGTGATCCATGGTCCACATGCCCTTCCCGGTAGTCCACCCTGGCCAGACATCCCAACCTGCCACACAGGCTGTCGACCCGACCAGCTCTCTTGACCAGCATCCCGACCAGTCTCCGGCCCGTCATCTGCTCGGCTGGCCGGAACGCGACCATTATGCGTCGGGACCCGAGCAGCGTAGGGCCTGGGACGCTATGGCCTGGGGCGAGAAAGCCTGAGCCTCCCAACTAGTCTCGCCGCACCCGCTGGCCCGACCGCCCTGGATCCGGTCGGGACCTACCGGGTTCAGGGCGGTTCATCGGCCCGACAATCGGAAGCACGTCTCAGAAGGAGGCCCCACATGGAGATACCGCTGACCATCGCCGACCACCTACGGCGAGCCGAGGTCGTCTACGGCGACCGGATCGCCATTATCGACGAGCCCGACCAGGTGGCGTCTCCCCTCCCCGACCTGACATACGCACGCACCGCCGAACTGTCCAGGGCAATGGCAGCCGGCCTCGACGCCATGGGCCTCGACATGGGAGCCCGGGTGGCGATGGTGAGCCACAACGCCGCCCGGATGCTGGTGTTCCTGTTTGGAACCAGCGCCTTCGGACGTGTCGGCGTGCCGATCAATTTCCGCCTGAACGTCGAGGAGGTCCAGTACATCGTGGACCACTCGGGCGCCGACGTCCTGCTCATGGACCCCGAGCTGGAAGCCGACCTGGGTGACGTGAAGGTGAAGCACCGGCTCCTGAACGGCGAGGAGTCCGATTCGTTGTTCCTCGAGGGCGTCGAGCCTCGCCCCTGGACCCCGGACGAGAGTTCCACCGCCACCATCAACTACACCAGCGGCACGACGGCGCGTCCGAAAGGCGTCGAGATGACGCACCGGAACCTCTGGCTGAACGCAGCCGTGTTCGGATGGCAGACCAGCGTGAACGACCGGGACGTATACCTCCACACGCTGCCGATGTTCCACTGCAATGGCTGGGGAATGCCCTACGCCGTAACTGCCATGGGTGGAAAGCACATCGTGCTCCGCAAGGTGGACGGCCCCGAGATCCTCCGGCGCATCGAGCAGCACGGGGTGACCCTGCTGTGTGGCGCACCGGCGGTGATCAGCGCCGTGCTCGACGCCGCAGCGGACTGGGACGGCCCGATTCCCGGAACTGGGACGATGCGCATCGTGGTGGCAGGAGCGCCGCCACCCACGCAGACGATCGAACGTGTCCAGACCGAGCTGGGCTGGGAGTTCATCCAGATCTATGGACTGACCGAGACCGCACCCCTGCTCACGATGAGCCGCAGCCGTTACGAGTGGGATGACGACACCCCTGCCGAACGTGCCGTGAGGTTGTCGCGCGCCGGTGCACCCGCCCTCGGCGTGACCATGTCGACCTCAGCGGACGGCGAACTGCTGGCCCGCTCCAACCATGTGCTGAAGAGCTACTGGGCCCAGCCGGAAGCCACGGCTGCGGCGCTGGTCGACGACTGGTTCCACACCGGCGACGGTGGGGTGATCCACGAGGACGGCTATGCCACGATCACGGACCGCAAGAAGGACGTGATCATCTCAGGCGGCGAGAACGTGTCATCCATCGAGGTCGAGGACACCTTGTTCTCGCACCCGGCGGTGGCAGAGGTGGCCGTCATCGGCGTGCCCGACGAGAAGTGGGGCGAGACGATCAAGGCACTCGTCGTGCTGGCCGACGGTGCATCCACCGACGAGCGTGCACTCATAGACCACTGCCGGGAGATCCTGGCCCACTTCAAGTGCCCCACATCGGTGGAGTTCCGCGACGAGCTGTCCCGGACGGCCACCGGCAAGCTCCAGAAGTTCAAGTTGCGTGCCCCCTACTGGGACGGCATGGAGAAGCAGATCAACTAGCCGGGCCCGATCTGGCCGCCGGTCCACGTCATCTGGGCAGGAGAGTCCCCGGACGGGCCCACGCCGGGTGGCCAGGACCGACCTTGAACGAGGCAGTCGCATGGGCAAGTCTGTCCCATGGACGATTCCCGGCTCGAAGGTGGCCGCCGCCTCATGTGGGTGGTCAAGGGCGCCCTGGCAGCCAGCCTCCTGGCCGGCCTGCTGTTTCCAGGCATTCCCGGTGTAGCCGGCAAGGGCTGGCCTGAGCGGTGCGTCGGCTACCCCATCTCGGCCCTGGTGGTACCCGCCATCTGGGTGCTGCGGGGTCGACGTGGGCGGTACCCGTACCTGGCCGACGCCCTGCTGGTCGTCCCGTTCGTCCTGGACCTCCTGGGCAACCTCGTGAACCTGTTCGACACCATGGAGCAGTTCGACGACGTACTCCACTTCGTGAACTGGACATTCCTGGTCGCCGCACTGGTCCTCTTCATGGCCCCGGCCGGGCTGGCCCGCTGGAACCTCGTGCTCATGGGATCCGGCTTCGGGGCACTGGCAATCGTCGCCTGGGAGGGCGTGGAGTGGATCATCCAGGAGATGGGCACCACCGGCCTACAGCTCACCTACGACGACACGGTCGGTGACCTGGTGCTGTCCACTGCCGGCGGGATGCTGGGTGCCGTGGTGACGGCCAGCATCCTGACCCGGAGCCCCGCCCCGTCGCCGGACGCCTGAGTCGCCAGTCTCTGGGTCCAAGACCCGTCTCTCGTGGTCGGTACCGTCACCATCTGGACCATGGGTTCCGGTCTGTTCCCGCTCATGGCATCATCGTGACAGGTTCCCGGGCATCCGGGCACTGCCGACACAGACCCGCGGGATAATCCAACCACCATGTCCGACCACATTCCGATCGCCGACGAGTTCCTCGCAGCCAACCGGGCATTCGCCGTCAACTTCCCCGATGCGGGCCTCCAGGTCGAACCGACCCGCCATGTGGCCGTAGTGGCCTGCATGGACTCCCGTATGGACATGTTCCAGCTCCTCGGCCTCGGCCACGGCCAGGCCCACGTGGTCCGCAACGCCGGGGGGGTCATCACCGACGATGTCATCCGTTCCCTCTGCCTGTCACAACGGTTCCTGAAGACCCGTGAGATCGTCCTGGTCCACCACACCGACTGCGGCCTGGAAAGGGTCACCGAGGATTCCTTCCGGTCCGAGCTCCAGAAAGAGTTGGGTGTGACCCCACCGTGGGTGGTGGAGGCGTTCACCGATCCGCATGCCAGCGTGCACCAGTCGATGCAGCGACTGCACCTGTCGCCCTTCCTGCCCTACAAGGACCACATCCGGGGCTTCGTCTACTGCGTGACCACGGGCCTACTCGACGAGGTCACGATCGAACCGGCGGAGACGGTCGGCTGACCCGCTCGGCCGGAACCCACCCACCTGGTTGGAACCCACCTGTCGTGCCGGTCCCTGTACGCCCTGCATGGTCGCGGTTGCTCGCGTGACCGACGGAACATATGATCAACTCCAACTATCCAACGACGGATGGCCCTCGGCAGTGGTGACTACCGCCCTCCGGGAAACCGATAACAACTCTTGGAGGGTTTTATCTATGAACAAGAGCAAGTTTCTGAAACTTCTCGCCATGTTCCTCACAATCGGTGTCGTCGCCGCAGCATGCGGTAGCGACAGCGACGGGGACGACGCAGCTCCTGCCACCACGGCAGCAGCTCCTGCCACCACGGCAG
>Ga0115000_10003925_pt1 | contig 12299 bp, 9 predicted proteins | sample ArcticOcean_MG_C_6_FD_89690 | JGI IMG/M metagenome (GOLD analysis project Ga0115000, IMG submission 89690) | Marine microbial communities from western Arctic Ocean - ArcticOcean_MG_CB8_128 | ecosystem: Environmental > Aquatic > Marine > Oceanic | place: Arctic Ocean: Canada Basin | collected... | reverse complement strand
GCTTTTTTTAGCTCTTTTGCTGTTAAAACACCTATGTGGCCTGTTCACACTTGGTTACCAGATGCACACGTAGAAGCTCCAACAGCCGGCTCCGTCCTACTTGCTGCTATTTTATTAAAAATGGCTGGATATGGTTTTATTAGGTTTTCTTTAGGATTATTTCCTGTAGCATCTGAATTTTTTACACCCCTTGTTTACACACTAAGTTTAATTGCAATAGTTTACACATCTCTAGTTGCCTTGATGCAAGAAGATATGAAAAAATTAATAGCATATTCTTCAGTAGCTCATATGGGATTTGTAACTTTAGGCATATTTACAATTACTCAACAAGGTATTGAAGGAAGTATAATTCAAATGATTAGCCATGGACTTGTTTCAGCAGCATTGTTTTTATGTGTTGGTGTCATTTATGATCGTATGCATTCAAGACTAATTAAAACTTATGGTGGTCTTGTTTCTGTGATGCCAAAATACTCAATTCTATTTATGTTATTTACCTTAGCTGCTTTAGGTCTTCCTGGAACTAGTGGTTTTATTGGTGAATTTTTGATTTTGATGGGTGCATTTAAAGATAATTTTCTTGTAGCTGTTATTGCTAGTTTAGGAGTAATTTTTGGAGCTGCATACATGTTATCGTTATATAGAAGGGTAGTTTTTGGAAATTTAATAAATAAAGATCTTTTAGAAATATCTGATTTAGACAATTCAGAAAAATTTATTTTATGGAGTTTAGCTATACCAGTATTATTCCTGGGTTTTTACCCAGAACCTCTAATCAATACAATCGAAATTTCAGTAAAAGATTTAATCGAAATGTATAATTATAACTTAAATATGAGTATTAGTGAGGTACAAAATTAATGGGCAACTTAAATTCTATATCACCTGAAATCTTTATATCGTTATCGATAATGTTTTTATTAATTTTAGGTGTTTTCAAAAAAAATAGCTCAAATTTAATTCACAATCTTTCAATAGGACTTTTGTTAATTACTGGAATTTTAATATTAAATAATCCTTTTGATGGAAATATAACTTTATTCAATGATAGTTATATTATTGATAATCTTTCAGCTTTTATGAAAATTCTTACAATTTTAGGAGGGGCATTTGTTTTATCAATATCTACAAAATATCTAAAACTATCTAAAATATTCTTAATAGAATATCCAATCTTAATATTAAGTTCTATTTTAGGAATGATGGTTATGATTAGCTCTAATGATCTTATGGTTTTTTATGTTGGACTTGAATTGCAATCACTGGCTCTTTATGTTTTGGCATCTTTTAATAGAGATCAATTAAAATCATCTGAGGCAGGTCTTAAATATTTTGTATTGAGTGCACTTTCTTCAGGCTTATTGCTTTATGGGTGTTCTTTAATCTATGGATTCTCTGGATCAACTCAATTTAATGTTATTGGTGAAACAATGAATTCATCTCATTATGGTCTTACATTTGGAATAGTTTTTATTTTAGTTGGATTAGCATTTAAAATTTCTGCAGTGCCATTTCATATGTGGGCACCAGATGTATACGAGGGATCTCCTACTTCTGTAACATTATTTTTTGTAATAGTACCTAAAGTAGCTGCTTTAACAGTATTTATTAGATTCTTATATGTTCCATTTTTTAATATGATTGATCAGTGGCAACCTATTTTAATTTTCTTGTCGATTGCTTCAATGATATTTGGAGCTGTTGCTGCCATAGGACAAAAAAATCTAAAGAGATTAATAGCGTATAGTTCTATTGGTCATATTGGTTATGCTTTGGCAGCGTTATCAGTTGGAACAAACGAAGGTATACAAAGCGCTATAGTATATATTTCAATATATGTAATAATGAATCTAGGTTTATTTAGTTGTTTATTTATGATGAAACGAAATGATCAATACTTTGAGTCAATTGATGATTTATCTGGTTTATCAAAAAACCACCCTATTTTGTCTTTATCTTTATTAGTAATACTTTTTTCACTAGCAGGAATTCCTCCTTTAGCAGGTTTCTTTGCCAAGTTTTATGTATTTAAATCAGTGATTGAACAATCTATGTATTTTTTAGCAATAGTTGGATTATTATCAACTGTAATAGCAGCCTTTTATTATTTAAGAATAATTAAAGTTATTTATTTTGATGAAGAAAAAGAAAAATATGACACTGACCATAGTGTTTGGTTAAAAATATCACTAACTTTTTCAACACTATTAATTCTTTTATACTTTATCTCTCCTAGTAAATTAGTAGAGATTGTTTCTAGAATTAATATTATCTAATGAAGTTAAAAAAATTTAATTTTAAAATTATAAACAGTACAAATGATCTTGCTATTAGACTTATTAAATATACTAATAATAAGTCAGGTATCATAATTGCAGAAAAACAAAAAAAAGGAAGAGGCCAATACACAAAAAAATGGACTTCTTTCAAAGGTAATTTGTTTGTAAGCATTTTTTTTCCCATTGACAATGTTAAATTATCATTAAAAGAATTAACAAAGGTTAATTGTTTATTAGTTAAGAAATTATTAACATGTTTTTATAATGATAAAATTTCTATAAAATATCCTAATGACCTGTTAATAAACAATAGTAAGATCTCTGGTATATTACAGGAGACTGTATCTAAATCAGGTAAATCATTTATTATTGTTGGTATAGGTATAAATTTGATTAAAAGCCCAAATATCAAAAATTATCTTACCACTAATTTTTTAGACTTAACAAATGTCAAGATTAATAACAATTATGCAGCCTTAAAGTTAAAAAAGATTTATGAAAAATTTATTCCAAAATTACCAAAATTTAATATAAAAAACATAAATAGAATTTTAAAATGATTATTGTAGGTGATATAGGAAATACAGAAACGAAGATTTGTCTAGTAAACTCAAAAAAAAAAATTATTAAAAGAGTTACTTTAAATACAAAAAAGATTAACCTTTCCTTACTTAAAAAATCTTTTTTTAATTTAAAAACAAAAAAAAAATTAATTAATAAATGTTTATTTTGTAGTGTTGTACCAAATGCATTTAATGAAATTAAAAGTTTTTTTAAAAAAACTTATAAAATAAAATGTTATGAACTTAAAAAACTTAAAATAAAACAATTAATCAAAATTAAAGTTAACTATAAGCAAATTGGCTCAGATAGATTGGCTAATGCAATTGGTGCCATTAACAATAAAGATAATTTTATAATTTTAGATTTTGGGACAGCTACAACTTTTGATGTATTAATTAAAAAAACTTATCATGGTGGTGTAATTGCCCCTGGTGTTAAACTATCACTTAATACATTGACAGATAAAGCAACATTAATACCCATTATAAACTTAAAAAAAACTAACAAAGTAATCGGTTTAAATACAATTAATGCTGTTAGATCGGGTTTTTTTTGGGGTTATGCAGGTTTAATTGACAATATTGTTGATTTAATTAAAAAAGAAAGCAAGAAGTCCTTTAAAATAATTATTACTGGAGGATTTTCTAAATTGTTCAAAAATTCAATTAAAACGAAAGCTACATTAAATAAAGATATTACAATTAATGGCCTTATCAAAGCCACTACTTTAATTAAATAAAAATGAAAGATGAATTATTATTTTGCCCCTTAGGAGGTTCTGGAGAAATAGGTATGAACATGAACTTGTTCGCCTATGGTAAACCTGGTGAACACAAGTGGATTATGGTTGACATTGGAGTTACCTTTGCTGACGATACATTACCAGGAATTGATTTAATTTATCCTGACCCCGGATTTATAGCAGATAAAAAAGAAGATCTTTTAGGTATCATTTTAACACATGCACATGAAGATCACATCGGGGCGATTGCTATTCTATGGCCTCAACTTAAATGTAAAATTTTTGCAACACCATTTACAGCTGTTTTAATAAAAGAAAAATTTAAAGAAAAAAATATAGACGTCACAAGTTATCTAAAAATTGTTCAGTTGAATGGTTCAGTTAATTTAGAGCCATTTAAAATTGAATATATCACTTTAACACATTCAATACTTGAGCCTAATGGTCTTAGAATTGAAACTCCAGCTGGTGTAATTTTGCACACTGGTGATTGGAAGATTGATCCAGAACCATTAATTGGTGGAAAAATTAATTCTAGTAGACTTAAAGAAATTGGAAATGATGGAGTTCTTGCTATGATTTGCGACTCTACAAATGTATTCAGTATGGGTAAAGCTGGTTCAGAATTAGATGTTAGAAAAAGTATGCTAAATATTATGACAAGCTTGAAAAAAAGAATTGTTATTGCTTCTTTTGCTTCAAATGTAGCCCGTATGGAAACAGCTTTTTATTGTGCAGAAAAAACAGGTAGACAAATTTCTCTAGTTGGTAGATCAATGCACAGAATTTTCAAAGCTGCTAGACAATGTGGATATTTAAAAAATGTTATTGAACCAGTAGATTCACGAGAAGCAAAAAAAATTGCAAGAGAAAAGATAGTTTATCTATGTACAGGAAGCCAAGGAGAACCAATGGCAGCATTGATGAGAATTTCAAACTACACTCATCCAGATGTTTTTATTGAAAAAAATGATACTGTTATTTTTTCATCCAAAATTATTCCAGGTAATGAAAAAAAATTATATAAATTACATAACCAATTAGTCAAAGATGGGATTGAAGTTATTTCTGAAGAAAGTGAATTTGTTCACGTATCTGGACACCCAAACAGGGAAGATCTAAGGGAAATGTATGATTGGATAAAGCCCGAATGTGCCATACCAGTTCATGGTGAACATAGACATATGATAGAACATATGAAGTTTGCACATGAAATGAAAGTACCTAACCCTGTCCAAGTTGAAAATGGAGACATTGTAAAACTATTTCCCGGCAAACCTCATGTTTTTGATAAAGCTCCAAGTGGAAGACTTTACCTCGATGGAAATATTAGTGTTGAAGAAGATGCGCAATCAATAAAAGATAGGAAAAATTTAAGTGCGAATGGCTACATGGAAGTGACAATTTTAATTTCACCTAAAGGTAAATTTCACAAACGACCAATGCTAACATTCAGAGGTATTCCGATTGTTGATGTTGATGAATTTATATATGGACTAGAAGAAGTGGTAGAAAAAACAACAAAAACTTTTTCTTTAGGAAGTAAAAAACAAGAATATAATTTAATTGACGCATTAAAAATTACATGTAGAAAATACACTAAAGAAATGACTGGTAAAAAACCATTCACAAATATTAATTTAGTTAAAATCTAGATGAGTGTCACAGGTCTAGCAATTATCTATATAATTATTTGGTGGATTGTTTTTTTTTCAATTTTGCCAATTGACGTAAATAGAGAAAAACTCATTAAAATACACGGTGAAGATGCTGGATCACCAGAAAACCCTAAAATATTAAAAAAGTTTTTTTATTGTACTGGTATTACAACGATTATTTTCATAATAATTTACCTATTGATGAAATATGAATATTTAAATTTAAGAAATATAATTAGCTAAAATGTACATTTCAAAATCATTTATACCAATTCTAAAAAACAACCCTTCAGAAGCAAAAATTAAATCTCACCAATTAATGCTTAGAGTTGGGATGATAAAGCAATCTTCAGCAGGTATTTATTCATGGTTACCGTTAGGCTTTAAAGTGATGAAAAAAATTGAAAAGATAGTGAGAGAAGAGCAAAATAAAATTGGAGCCCAAGAAATACTAATGCCCACCATCCAGTCTAGTGAAATTTGGAAAGAAAGTGGTCGTTATGATGATTATGGAGATGAAATGCTTCGTATTAAAGATAGACAGGGTAGAGAGATGCTATATGGACCAACCAATGAAGAGCTAGTTACAGAGATATTTAGATCGAGTATTAAATCTTATAAATCTTTACCTCAACTTTTATATCATATTCAATGGAAATTTAGAGACGAAGTAAGACCCAGATTTGGAATTATGAGATGTAGAGAATTCTATATGAAAGACGCTTATTCATTCGACATCAATGATGATGAGGCAGTCTATTCTTATAATAAATTTTTTCTATCTTATTTAAAAACATTCAAGAAATTAGAACTTACTGCTATTCCAATGGCAGCAGATACCGGACCTATTGGTGGAAATCTTTCTCATGAATTTATTATTTTAGCAGATACAGGTGAAAGTAAAATTTTTACTGATAAAAGAATTTTTGATTTAGATAGCGAAGGTTCTGTTATCGATAGAAAGTCTTTAGAAGATTTAAGAAAAAAATATGAACAATATTATTCTGTTACTGATGAGAAGTTTAACAAAGATGAATTTGAAAAAGAAGTTTTAGAGGAAAATAGACTCCTTACCAAAGGTATTGAAGTAGGCCATATTTTTTATTTTGGAGATAAATATTCAAAAGCCCTAAATGCATCTGTAGATCTTCCAGGTGGTAAAAAAGATTTTGTTAAAATGGGATCGTATGGAATTGGTGTATCAAGATTAGTTGGTGCCATTATTGAAGCTAAATACGATGATAAAGAGGAAATAATGAAATGGCCATTTTCTGTAGCACCATATGAGTTAGCTATAATCCCCATGATTAATAAAAATGATACCTCTTCATTAGATAAAGCTACAGAAATTTTTAAACAGTTAGAAAAAAACAATATAGATACTATCATTGATGATATGGATGAAAATCTTTCATCTAAAATTAAAAAATTTAATTTAATAGGTGTTCCATACCAAATCATTATTGGAAAAAAATCAGAAGGTGATTTACTAGAATTTAAAGAAATAGGAAAAGATGCTAAAAAATTGACATTAGATCAAATAATTAAAACTTTAACTCTACTAAAAGCAAAAAATTGATTTCTACATTAGAAAAAGAAATTACATTTAGATATCTTAAAACTAGAAAAAGTGATGGTTTTTTAAATATTATTTCTATTTTTTCATTTATTGGAATCAGTTTAGGAGTTGCTGTATTGATTATTGTGATGTCTGTTATGAATGGTTTCCGAACAGAACTTATTAATAAGATTGTAGGATTTAATGCACATGTAACAGTTAAGCCTTATGAGACCTCAATTAACCTGGAAAAGCTAAATGATACTAATTTAAACTTAATTTCAAAAGAGTTAATTTTTAGTAATTCTGGCGAAGCAATTGTTATTAGTAAAGAATATACCAAAGGCTTAATTTTAAGAGGATATAATAGTGAAGATTTCCCCAAACTTGATGTTGTTAAAAAAGGCAATCTAGTAGGTAATCCTAATTATTTATTACAAAATAATATTTCAATAGGTAAAGAATTAAGTTTTAATTTAGGCCTTACTGTAGGTGATAGAATTTCGATTATGTCACCATCTGGAATTGAAACAATTATTGGAAATTTGCCTAAGCAAGAAACTTTTTCTATAACTTCTATTTTTGACAGTGGTTTAGCTGACTTTGATACCAATATAGCTTTTATAAACTTAGAAACTCTAGAGAGTTTTTTTGACTTTCAAAGTAAAGATAGAAATTTAGAGATATACCTAAAAAACCCCTCAAACATAGAAGCTATTAAAATACAAATTCAAAAAATATTCAATAATGAATTTATATATACTTGGTCAGATATGAATAGATCATTATTTTCAGCTCTAAAGGTTGAAAGAAATGTAATGTTCATTATCTTATCACTAATTATTATTGTTGCTGCATTTAATATTATCTCAGGACTTACAATCTTAGTGAAAAATAAAACAAGAGATATAGCAATCTTAAAATCAATTGGTGTATTAAACAAATCTATTACCAAAATATTTTTTTTAGTTGGTGTTATTATTGGAACTACAGCAACTTTATTTGGAATTTTTTTAGGCATAGTTTTCTCCTTATATATTGAAAATTTTAGAGAATTTTTAAGTAATACTTTTAATCTAAGTTTATTTCCTGAGGAAATTTATTTTTTAAGTACAATGCCGTCAGAAATAAATCCAACATCAATATTTATTATTTCATTATGCTCTATTTTTATAACAATTATTGTTTCAATTTTTCCTGCTATCAAAGCTTCAAAGCTGGACCCAGTTAAAGGATTAAAATATGAATAATCTAGTTTCTTTAAAAAAAATATCTAAATCTTTTTTAAATAATAAAAAAATTACTGTTTTAAAAAAAATAGATTATTCATTTAAAAAAGGTAAGGTTTATTCACTTATGGGTCCATCGGGATCAGGCAAATCTACACTGTTAAATATTTTATCGATGATTGATAAACCTTCAAGTGGTTCTTTATTAATTGATAATGGTAATATAGATTTTTCTGAAACTGTTAATAACGACAAAATTAGATCTAAAAAAATTGGAATCATATATCAACAAAACAATTTGCTGCCTGATTTTACAGCTCTAGAAAATGTTTATCTTGCAAATTTAGCTTTAAGTGATGATAAAGTTAAATCAATTGAAAATGCTAAACAGATAATAAAAAAGATGGGTCTTTCATCTAGAGAGAATCATTATCCATCTGAGTTGTCTGGTGGAGAGATGCAGAGAATAGCAATAGCTAGAGCCTTGATTAATGAACCAGAAATTATCCTTGCAGACGAACCAACAGGTAGTTTAGATCAATCTACAGCAAAAGATGTTTTTAAAATTCTATATAATTTAAAAAATAAAAATAGATTAATAATCTATGCAACTCATAATAGATTTTTTGCTAATATGGCTGATTGCAAACTAGAAATGATTGATGGTAATATAAAAACTATCAATGGCAGAATCAAATAATCAAAAATTTAATCATTTAAAAATACATTCCCAATATTCTATTTGTGAAGGTGCTATTAAGATTGATAATTTAAAAGACTTTTGTAAAGAAAACAAAATAGCTTGTTTAGGACTTTCTGACACTTCTAATTTATGTGGTGCATTAGAGTTTGCAGAAAATATATCGAAAGTTGGAACACAGCCAATAATTGGTACTCAGATTTACTTTAATTTCGAAGATACAGTTGGTTTACTTCCTTTAATTGCTCTTAATGAAAAGGGATATAAGCGTATTATTGAATTATCATCTAGATCATATTTAGAAAATGATGCTCTTTCTAATCCTCATTTAGATATTAAGGAACTATTAACTAACACTGAAGGAGTAGCACTTTTATCTGGAACAATTCAGGGACTTTTTGGTAAATTATTTGAAAAAGGTCGTTTGGAAGAAATTACAAAACTTTATAAGAGCTTATCTTCAAAATTTGATGACAGATTTTATTTAGAAATCCAAAGACATGGTGATCAAAATGAAATAGCTTTTGAAAAATTTAATTTGGATCAATCATCAAAGATTAAAATACCTATAATTGCTACTAATGAAGTTTATTATTTAACACAAGATATGCACGAAGCCCACGATGCTTTAACATGTATAGGATCAAAAACTTATGTTAATGAAAAAAATAGAATTAAATTTAGTAATCAACATTATTTTAAATCCAACGAAGAAATGTTCATATTATTTTCAGACCTTCCTGAAGCTTTAGAGAATAACTTCAATCTTCCTTTCAGGTGTAATTTTAGACCTCAATTTTCAAAACCTGTATTGCCAAACATTAGTTCTGAAAAAGATGGAAGTGCTGATGAAATACTTAAAAAAAATTCTTTAGATGGTTTAAAAGATAAATTTTTAAAGGTATTTAAAATCGAAACTGAAAAATTAGAAAACAATAAAGATTTTCTTAAATATAAAGATAGATTAGATCACGAGTTAAAAATTATAATTGAAATGAAATACCCAAGTTATTTTTTAATAGTATCTGACTATATTAAATGGGCAAAAAATAATGATATTCCCGTTGGTCCAGGAAGGGGTTCTGGAGCAGGCTCTCTTGTTGCATGGTGTTTATCTATAACCGATGTTGATCCAATTAAATTTAATTTAATTTTTGAAAGATTTTTAAATCCTGACCGTATATCTATGCCAGATTTTGATATCGACTTTTGTGAAGAAAAAAGAGATCTTGTTTTCAAATATTTAACCACAAAGTATAAAGACAGTGTTGCCCATATAATTACTTTTGGAAAATTAAAAGCAAGAATGGTTATTCGTGATGTTGGTAGAGTTTTGGGTCTACCCTACGGTTTTGTAGATAGTATTTCTAAAATGATACCTTTCGATCCTTCAAGACCACTGAGCTTAACTGAATGTATTAGTAATGAACCACGACTTCAAAAATTAATTAACGAAGACCCTCGTGTAAAAAAATTAACTGACCTTTCTTTAAAATTAGAAGGCTTGAATCGAAATGTTGCAACTCATGCCGCTGGTGTTGTAATAGCAGATAGAAAATTAATAGAAGTAGTTCCATTATATAAGGATGCTGCTGCAGATTTATTATTACCATCCACACAATTTGATATGTATTCTGCTGAAAATGCAGGACTTATCAAGTTTGATTTTTTAGGTTTAAAAACTTTAACTGTAATTAATAGAACTCAAAAATTGATTAATAAGAAAGTTAAAGATTTTAAAATTGAAAATATTAGTTTTGAAGATCAAAAAGTTTTTGAACTTTTATCATCAGGTAATACAGTTGGATTATTTCAAGTTGAGAGTGCTGGTATGCGTGAGGCTTTACTGCAAATGAAACCAAACCATATCGAAGATATCATTGCATTGGTTGCTCTTTATCGACCTGGACCTATGAGCAACATACCCGTATATAACGATTGTAAACATGGAAGACAAACTCCCGATTACCTGCATCCATTATTAGAAAATATTCTTAAACCAACATATGGTGTTATAATATATCAAGAACAGGTTATGCAAATTGCTCAAAAACTCTCAGGTTTTACAGCAGGTGAAGCTGATATATTAAGAAGAGCGATGGGTAAAAAGAAAAGAGCAGAGCTAGAAAAGCAAAAACAGGGTTTTATAACTGGTGCTGTTAAAAATGGAATTAGTAAAGATGTTGCCGCAAGTATTTTTTTGAAGATTGAACCATTTGCTGAATATGGATTTAACAAAAGTCATGCAGCTGCTTATGCTATTATTTCATATCAAACAGCATTTTTAAAAACATACTATCCTAAAGAATTTTTTGCTGCATCAATGACGATGGATCTATCTAATCAAAATAAATTAAGTGAATTTCATGAAGAACTCAAAAGGATTAATATAAATATTGTAAGACCAGACATAAATAAGTGCTTCGAAGATTTTCAATTTGATGATAATAATTTTTACTATGCTTTAGGTGGAATCAAGAGTGTTGGATTTGAAGCTATTTCTAATGTTGTTAAAGAAAGAAAAAAAAATGGTGAATTCAAAACGATAAATGATTTTCTAAATAGAGTTAATCCTAAAGATATTAATAAACTTCAATTAGAAGGATTAGTTAAAGCTGGAGCATTCGACAACTTGATTAATAATAGACAGGCATTATTTAATTCAATTCCAAATTTTATTTTAAAAACAAAAAATATTTATGAAAACAAGGCGGCAAATCAAATTGATCTTTTTGGTTCTGATGAAGAGCAGGATAATGAAATAATTCTCAATAGCGAAGATTGGAAATTTGAAGACAGATTATCACGAGAATTTGAAGCTATAGGTTTTTTTATATCAGATCATCCTTTGAACCAATTTAAAGAAATTTTTGATGATTATAAGATAGTTGATTATGTTAAATTTAATTCAGATGGCAATCTTAAAAATTCAAATATTGCTGCCACCCTTCTAAAGATCCAAGAAAAAAAGACAGCAAAAGGAAACTCTTACGGCCTTCTTAAACTTACTGACTTAACAAGTGTATTTGAGCTTTTTGTGTTCTCAGATATTTTAGAATTAAATCGTGAAATTTTGATTGAAGGTAACTCATTAATACTAACACTCATAAAAAATATTTCTAATGATGAAAATAGATTTAAAAGAATTAATGTACAAAAGCTAACTTCACTTAAGGATCTTTTTAATAAACCAGTATCTGAAGTTATATTTAATATAAAATCAGTTAAAGAGATTGATAAAATTTCAAATTTAATAAAAGACGAAGGTTCTACTGAAGTTAAAATTAACCTTAAAGAAGAAATCAACGAACTTACCTTTAAACTAAAGAATAAACGTCATATTGATAGAAAATCAATAAATATCCTTAGAAATGATGATATTTCAACAATAATTCATTAAAAAAGACTTGTTTATTTTTTAAATAATTTGTAAACAACAGTCTAATTAAATTAACACGCACACAGTTTGTGGTTTTATACCTCCGGTCCTTAAATGGAAATTACTGTGGTGGCTTAACCGGGAATAAATATGAAAATACCAAGTTTAACTATCCAACAATTATTAG
>Ga0115000_10003921_pt1 | contig 12316 bp, 9 predicted proteins | sample ArcticOcean_MG_C_6_FD_89690 | JGI IMG/M metagenome (GOLD analysis project Ga0115000, IMG submission 89690) | Marine microbial communities from western Arctic Ocean - ArcticOcean_MG_CB8_128 | ecosystem: Environmental > Aquatic > Marine > Oceanic | place: Arctic Ocean: Canada Basin | collected... | reverse complement strand
TACATAAGAATCTGTTGGAACAGAAAAATTAATTTCTGTGGCAGGGTTAAATGGATTTGCATAAATTGATGATAACTCAAATTTATGTGGGCCAGATTGATACACATCTGAATTCATTGAAAGAGTAGTAAAAATTGCATTTCCATTTTTATCAGCTACGGTTATATCAATATCTGAAATATCAACTTCATATGCATTACTAACAATAAATGTGGCACTATGTCCATCAAATGAGTCATTTAACATTGAGTAAGCAATCATTCTAGTAATACCATTATCTGCTTTTGAAGATAATTGAATATGGCTATTATTTAATAATTCAATATTAAAAAACTCACCCATGATACTAAGTTGAACGCCTGAAAAATCTTTATCTGAATCTATATTGATGTATAGATCACCCTCGATAGTTTGAAGGTCAATAGACGCTTTGCCAATTTCATTGTTATCAATACTTCTATTATCTAAAATTAGATTAATTAATTGAATTACATCTAAGATATTAGCAACACCATTACCATCTAAATCTGCATCACCTTTTTCGCAATCACTAAACTCACTGGAACCCATACCTCCATCAAGAATAAGATTTACAATATTCACAATATCTAAAATATCATGTACCTGATCATCATTAATATCACCTAATAAATTATGGCAATCATCACATACATCACCTAGTTCATCACCATCTGAATCATCCTGATTAGGGTTATAGTCACTTGGACAGTTGTCCTCATCAATGGACACACCATCATTATCAATATCAGGATTAGAATCACATAAAGCACCACAGTCTTCAAGCATATCTTCTAATTTCAAATTAGCTAAAAAATAACCTGTATTATTAGTTTTGTAGTAAACTGTCATAGTATGATCTATCCAAACATTACTTGGTTGGGCATTACCAGTATTAAACATATTAAACATTCCGTAATTAGGGCCCGATACTATCAACGGCGGGTCATGGTCATGACCTGTAGGACCACCACCTGAAATATCATGTTCATCTTCATATTCATCACCCCACTGAGTACAGCTATAGGGCTGATTAGGATCATTTAATTCTGTGATATTTACTACTGCATCATTATCTGCCCACATATCGTTAATTCTGTCCATTGAACCAATGGATGAAAAACAAGGGCTTCACCATGATGCCGCCATATCAATATGAATGACCTTATAACTTCCACCGTTTAGCGCACCGTTAAAATCAGCCAATGACAATGTATTTGATTCAAATTCACCAAAACAAACATCAAAATCAATATTTTGATCAGTTGATGATACTGTTTGGCCTACACTATATGCTGAGAAACCAAAGGAAATCAAAGATGTTATTAATACTAATCCAATTATATTTTTCATTTTTACCCTCCGTGAGTATTAATTGTTAAATTAAATTTACTCAATTTACGCCCGATAGAACCGAAATATATAACGTAATCATATTTCAGGATGTAACTAAAAATCCTACTTTAATAATATAAGTTGATTACTCAGGATTACATTCCCAGATTTAATCATAATGATATAAATACCACTACTCATATTTGAAGCATCCCATGCGATGTCATAGGTTCCAATAGGTTTATACCCTGAAAATAGCGCTTCTACTATTTGACCATTTAAATCATAAATATTGATTTCTACTATATCAGATTTGGATAAAGAATAATTAATATTTACAACTGGATTAAATGGATTTGGATAAATATTGTTAATGCTAAAGCTCTCTGGAATCTGATTTTGAATGGATAAGCATGAGGTATTCCATAATGTACTCGTTGGAAATTCTTCACTCTCACAAGGATTCATCCCGGGATTAAATGGGCTGGGAGTACCTACAGAATTGCAAATAGGTTCAACGCAGTCATCACATTCATCGTTTAATGCGGTACCACCCCAAATAAATGCACAATCTTTGATGCAATCATTAGAGGTATCTGCATCACAAGTGCTACATTCATCTAGTAACGACTCACCATTTGGTATACCTGCACAATCATAACAACTACCAGCTGTATAATTTTGGACACTAGGACATACGCCACAATCATCATCTATTAATTCTGAGCCACTTTGATAACATGTGTTATCACAACCTAATACATCATCATCTGAACATTCAACTATACAATAATCTTGATTTGTTTCAGTTCCTTCACACACACCACATACATCATCAACCGAGACACCACCCCATATACCAGCACAGTCTGCAGTACAATCATTAGAGGTATCTGCATCACAAGTGCTACATTCATCTACTAACGACTCACCATTTGGTACACCTGCACAATCATGACAACTACCAGCTATATAATTTGGGACACTAGGACATACGCCACAATCATCATCTACTAAACTTCCACCCCATACTAAAGCACAATCTTGCATACAATCATTTGAAGGATCACTATCACACGTACCACATTCATCTATCTCAGCCAAACCACCGCATACTCCAGCACAATTTTCACCCTGAGCACATTCTGGAGCACCTTGGTCAATCCATGCTTTTATTCGTTCGGATAAATAGGGATCTATTAATCCAGTTGGAGGCATGGAGTTTGTAGAAGATGTCATTCGTGAATAAATGGTACTAGCACCACCATTATTTAATGTAACTACAGAACTGCTCATCAAATTAGTATAATTGGCTAAAGAGAGTCCGCCTGAACTGCCATGACATTGTGTGCAATTATTATCAAAGATGGGCTGAATATCAATTTCATAATCAGTAAATGCATTTGTATAGTCACATATAGCATTATTAGTATAATTAATCGCTATTGGGTCATTACAGGTAGTTGAAGGTATGTTATCTACCATACCCTGGATTACATCATTTACAGCCGTCGGGTTCATTTCAGATTCTGTAATATTGATTATATTCATCTCATGATCTAAAAAAATATTTACAGGGTATGCATTTAATACTAATTCAAATAAATCATGCAGAGTATGCCCTGCACCATCATCAATAATTACAGGAACACCTGCTGCTCCGGAATTACCCCACATATTGCAATTATAGGGTTGACCGATATCATCCAGTAAATTGAAAATAAATACGCGACTATCTTCTGCCCAATGTGCTACAACTTCCTCTCCCTCCGGGATAGAACTATAACAAGGGGATCACCAAGATGCAGCTATATTTAGCCAAATAACCGTATTCCCATCTGCAAAATCTGATAATGAGAGCTGGTCAGTGGGATAATCACCATAACATACATCAAATGATAAATTTTGATTGTCAGTTGATATTTGATCACCTACCCCATACTCTGCATATAAAGATGTAATCAGTAGTAGTATAAATATTATTCTTTCCATAACACCTTCAATAATAGTTTGATTAGTAAACTAAATTTATCCTCTTTACATGTTTTACTGAAATATATTATTATTACAAGTTGTAAATAAAAAGGGCCTTGTTTAAGGCCCTTTTTATAAAAAACAATATTGATTAAATCTATTATTTCATTAATAATGCTTTCATCATGGATGAATTTGATGGACTGGTCAACTGAATATAATAAACACCGGAGGCAAAATCACTGGCATCCCAATTATATGTATACTCACCAAAAATCAGCAAATCATTCACAATCACATCTAATTCATTTCCACGTACATCAAAAACAGAAAGCTTAACCTTTTCATCCACGGGCAAAGTAAATGAAATTGAAGTGGTTGGATTAAATGGATTTGGAAATACAGACGTTAATTCAAATTCACTTGGAGTCAATTCAGAAATAGAGCTCATATTAATCACTGTCAATGCTTCCCCTGTAGGAGATGACACTATCACCTTTATATCACTTCTATCAATCAAACCACCTCCAACAATATTTATACCTGCTGAATTATTTTTAAATGGTTCATTAGCAATGGAATAAGCAATAACATAAGTTTGTCCATTTTTTACCCGACTCACCAAATTTATGTGGGTGTTATCATCCATGGTAATACTTGGATATTCACCATCTATTTCCAATTGGAAACCAGTAAAATTCACATCAGAGTCTAAATGTAGATGTAAATCATCACCGCCTATACAGGTTCCCAGTTCTACACTTCCATATTCAGATATAGCCCTATTATCAAGAATAAGATTAATAATTTGTATTACATCTAATATATTTACTAATCCATTGCTATCCATATCAGCATCAGCCTCTTCACATTCAGTGAACTGCCCTGAACCGATACCCCCATCTAAAATAATATTAACCATAGTGACAATATCCAAAATATCATGATTCATATCATCATTAACATCTCCTAAGAGATTATGGCAATCATCACATTCATCACCAATACCATCACCATCACTATCATCGGTATCTTGACATGGCTCACATAAAGAACCACATTCATCCACTAAATACTGGAGAAAATCATCTGTATCACCACCACTAAACCCAGGCATTGTTGCATTCGTTCCATCACAGGAATTAGAGTTGCTATTTGAATCATAGGTCCATGTCTTGGCTCGTACCTGCATATTATGATCAATAATAAGATAGGTAGGGAATGCATTCCATGAATCATGAAATAAGTCAAATAGATGACCATCATGTTCTACAATTATGGGTGATCCTGAAATACCTTGGTTTCCCCATTGTTCGCAGGAATACGGTTGATTAAGATCCTGTAATGCCCCAATAAAAACTACTGCTGAATTTTGTTCAGCCCAATATGCTTCGTGTGCATCCATAGAACTTATGGATGAATAACAAGTCCCTCACCAAGTTGCACTCATATCCATAAATATCACATGATAGTTTCCACCATTTTGGGAACCATCATAATCAGCTAAGCTCCATGAATCTCCAGCCTCATAATCTCCAGACCCATAGCAAACTTCATACTGAGTATTTAAATCAGAATTGCTGATTTGATCACCCGCACAATATGTTTGACCAATCAGAAATGATGTACATATTGTAATTATAATTATTAATAATCTCTTCATTTTATCTCCTTTTTACTAAAAAATAGTTCTTAAAGTTACTTTAATTCCATCATCAAACCCAGGCTGTTCTGCGCATACTCCATTGGCACATACAAGTCCACCTTTTTGTGAACCGTAGAAAACTGAAAACTGCGATGAAGAATTTACCTTTGCGGTAATATCATAACCACGCCAAATATCAATTCCTTCATCCCAGACTACATCAAATACTTTCTTTTCAAATTGCTCATCATCATAAAATATTGAAAATGATAAAAAGTTTATATAGTTATAGGTTAGTGAGATATATCTCGCTTTATAATTGTCTGATCTTTCTAACAATAAATCTTTATCTCGGGAAGTATAGACTCTATTCTGATATTCGATATAAGAGGTTATAGAATTTCCACCTCCGACATCAAAGGTGAACATAGATGGAAAGGTAAGTGCTGAAGTTCCCTCATTTGATGCCCCCTTCATTTTAAACTCATCAAATTGATCAATCCCTAATTTAAAATAGTACTTATCATTTAGAGTATAACCGGATATTTCAGAATACCATTGCCTGAAAGGATATTGATGATAAATATGACTCTCATTATCCATTTTTAATACTTCTGAAAAGCTAATTGCATGATTCCCCTCTTGTTCATGTTTATATGCAAATGATACATTTCCCATCCATATCAAATCCCCAATTGCCCGATTGAATTCAATTTGATGCCCAACTTCATCACTCCAATTGATGGAATGATTATTGCGTGATGCTAATGTGGAGTTTCCCTCTCTAAATCCAATGGGAGCTCCTGCTAATGTGGGGATATAATACTTTTGATCATAGTTTTTGTATTCATAAGTGATACCTATATCAGTAATATCAAAGTATAATGATAAATATAATTTTGATCCAGATTCAGTATCTCCCAGAATCTTAGTATAAGTATTCCAGACCTTTTCTATATAAAAATCTAATCCTAGAAATTGATAATTCCACGCAATATTATGGTCTATAGTTGTAAGTTTATCAGAATTTATATTTTCTAGGTCATTTGATGTAACTCTTGAAATCAACTCTTTCCCAATATCAGAACTTCCAATAAAATATTTATTTATATACTCAATGCCAATTTCTGATTTTTCATATAAAATAGAATATTGTATAATTCCAAATAGATCGTTATAATATTCTAGACCCGAAAAATAAACTTTATTATCTAAGACTAGATCAGTTTCGATGAATGCGGGATTAGAACGATAATTAAACTCTGACATTCCCCATAGACCGAATAAATTAAAATCATTATAATTATATTTAAACTCAACCCCGTTCACACTATTATCATAATCAATATTTTGATTTTGTGTCATATTTAATGACAGACCTCTCCCATACAAAGAGTAAAGATTACCTAATTTAAAAGAATAGTTATCACCCATATAATCTACTAAAAAATTATTAATTCCCTTTACAGATGTGCCAAAAGCAGGAGGATCTGAGTATTCCAACTGGGTTGAAATAAAAACACCATTATCAAAAATAGTATTAATATCTAAAAGGTTTTCTATGAAATTATAATCGCTTATAAGTGGATTATTAGAAGCTTGACCTGTTACCTTACTTCCATCCCCATATTTAGTTTCTAAGGAAAAATTAACATCAAGGGTAAATACTATTGATATTAAGGTAAGCCCTAATATGGAATACTTAATCATTCAGTTTTATCTAATTCAATTTTAGTTTCATCTGGCTTAGCTATACTTTCAATCACCTTGGAACGTTCAGGGAAATTTAATGCAAGCATCTCTACAATCTCAGCTTCAAGGGCCACTTCTTCACCAGGGTTAAATCCAACATGGCGCTTAAAAATAGATCCATCTTTATTTACTAATAATAAATATGGCATGACCTTTCCACCTGTTTTTCTAAAAAATTCAGCACGTGGGTCAGATAAAACAGGGAAATCCCATTTCATTGATTTTATATATGATTTTACTTTTGACATACTTCGGGGAGAATCAATATTAACGCTTACAAACTTGAATCCTTGACTTTGATACTTTATATGAAAATCATTGAGGTATTTCATTTCTTTTTTGCAAGGCTCACAAGACATATTCCATGCATTAATAGCAACAGGTCCATCTTCATATAGTGATGATAAATCTAAACGTTTATTATTTAAATCCTTTAGTTTAAGTACTGGGACTTTTCCTTCATCAGCACTCAAAAACATGAATGAAAATATTATTAAACTAAGAACTATATTATTCATTAATACTCCAACAGATAATTAAATTGTACTAAAATTAGTAATTTTAAAGCGAGATACTTACGAGCTAGTTGTTACTATATGTAACTGATAAGTATCGGTCTAACTGACTTTCAAGGAGGAATTTAATTGAGAGTTTTGTGTATTTACCGAACGTATTATAAGGAACCGAAAACTTATATGTAGTCACTAGGCTTGAAACATCAATATTCATTTGGATGCTATTTGTGCTTGGCTTGATTGAAAATAATGGAGAAAAATTATCTACACGAACTAAAGGTATGTCATTGATTTGAATACCAGAATATTTTTTTTTCCAAGTGTCAATTACCACCTGCTGTAAATCACCTTTCTCACCTGTAAAATACAATACTGGGAATACTTGATACTTCATATATGCAAGTTTTTCAATTAATTCGCGGTCAAACTTAAAATCACTATTTGAGAATTTTAACTGAACGTAACCACTACTATTTACTAATTTTTCATGAGGAATACTTAATAGGAGATCCTGAATTAATGAATTTTTTACAGTATATTCAACGGGGACAACCACATCCACTAATTCACGGTCATATTTATTAAATTCAATTTTCATTTCACCAATTATTACATTATATGGATTTCTTAAAAATTGATCAATAATATTAATTAGATTAGAAGTATTCTCATCAACTGAAGAAATTTTCCCCACATCTCCAGAGGAGAAGTCAAATTCTCTAAAATATCGATCACCGTACTGACCATGCTCCGAACTACTCTGATTAATATCAAAATTAAATTCTGCGTATGTAGCCATTTCGTCTAACTCATCAAAAATATTATCCTGGACTCCTTGATAGATTGACTTACTCTCTTTGATAGCCGTAGAAGATCTAGTTAAATCAGCAGTACGATTACTTAATTTAACATCTTCATTAGGGTATATAATTCCATCATCTACAAAATGAGGACTTAACATTTCCTCTATTGCAATCAGAAAAGCATCATGCAGACAAACTACATCATCTGAATTACAGAAGAAATTCTTCTTCTCTAATAATTCCCATGTATGAATATCATAGGCTTCTAGTTCCACATCAACGCGTTTACCTGTTGAAAAATAACGTCCATTTACAATAAGCGCTGGGCTTTCACCTACAAAGGTCCCTTTTGAAAGATATGGCTCTATATCCCCTGCATACTCAACGTGTATATCTGTTCTAAATGCGTAGTTTTCTTTTATTAAATCAGGAAATGCTTTTTGGAGATGATTAATTGTAAAATCTTTATTGATATTTTCAAATTCCATCAAATATAGCGAACTATATTGAGTACCTGCACCTAAAATAGTTGACAATAAAATTATAGTTTTGATGAAATTATGTGGTGGAATCATGAGGGGAATCTAAACTATATTTGATATTTGAATCATCATATTTTAATCAATAACAGATATTTGAAATTTGAATATCAAAATTAACGATAGTCGATGATGTCATAATTATCCCATCAATTGAATCTAAATCATTAATTACATGCCTACTTCCTGATAAATTAGATCCAATTACGTCTACAATAATATTTGCATCACTTAAGCCTTCAATGAATTTAAATGTAACTTTAGCCGTTCCACTATACCAATTATTTATCGCTTTCAATTCAGCATTCCAAGTTTTACCTTCATATAAAAAATCATTATAATTATGATTTCTTATATCTTTGGTGAAATAATAATATTGTTGATTATCAATAACAGCATCTTCCCAATTAGAATGGTAAAATGAAAAAGATAATGATGAATTAGACCCAGAGATAGGCTCCATAGTATCTACTCCAAAACCATCAAATCCATCTGTAGAGAGTATATCAGCTCCTATATAATTTGCGGACCCATCAACTAAAGTATCTGAATCAGGATTCATCAATACAAATTCAGCTATAATTTCAATTTTCCATGAATCAGGTATTGATTCTAAGCAATTTTCACAAGAATCAATAAAGCTAAGTCCATTTATTACTCCATTACAATCCGTACAGTCTAAATTATTTCCACCACAAACACCACATTGATCTAAAGCTAATGTTCCACCCCATTCACCATTACAATCTTGAACGCAATTATTGGTAGGTTCATCATCACAGACTCCACAATTATCTTCTAATGCCCCTCCATAAGGAATGTCTAAACAATCGATACAGCTTGCATTAAAAATGAGATTAGTTGACCCTCCAGAGCAGACCTCACATCCATCAATTACGGCAGTGCCGCCCCAATCTCCATTACAATCTTGCCTACAATCATTAGTGTAATTATTGTCACATATACCACAATTATCTTCTAAAGCATCCCCATTTTCAACTCCCAAACAATCATCACGACTTGAATTTATTTCTATCCCTGTTGTTCCACCTGAACAAACCCCACAATAGTCTAATTGAGCATTCCCATTCACATTTCCAGTACAATCAACACAACTATTATTATTTCCACCGCAGATTCCACAATCATCTAATTGGCTAGTACCTCCCCATTGGCCAGCACAGTCTAATCGACAATCATTTACTGTATCAGAATCGCAAGTTCCGCATTGATCTAATTGAGCATTTCCATTAATATTACCAGTGCAATCAGCACAGCTACTATTAGTTCCACCACAGACCCCGCAAGCATCTACCATGGTATTTCCACCACAAGTAGCAGTGCAATCTATAGTATCCATACATGATGTATCTGGAATATTTGCTAGTGGATTATAATTACAGGCATTAATATCCATACATCCTTTGAGTGATTCCGGTGCAATAGGTTTTTCAGCACATGAACCTGCCACAAATATGAAATATCCAAACATCATAATAATATATAAATAGTACTTTTTCATTTATATTAATTTAGTAATAAAAAAGGCTCAGAAATAGTCCTGAGCCTTTATTGTTCTGAAAAAAATTGATTATTTCATGAGCATAAGTTTCTGCACCGAGATTTCACCACCAATATTGAGTCTGACAAAATAAACTCCACTAGCATGCCCACTAGCATTCCAAGTGACATTATGATATCCATCTAATAAATGTTTATCTAACAAGGTTTCAATAAGGCGACCCTGCATATTTATAATATCTACATTTACATCCATTTCAACTGGAATTGTAAATTGAATTTCTGTTAAAGGATTAAATGGATTTGGATAGGCAGGACCCACTTCAAACCTAGAGGTAATTCCATAATTTACAGATGATAGTAAAAATGGAGTTAAAGCATTACCCAGTATCATATCATTATTGAATTCTACGCCTTCGTTAAATTGAATTAATTCACTATCAGCCCTCAATAATTTAAAGTTCACAAATTCACCGGAATCAATATTGCTATGTAACATGATAGGGAATAAGTACTCCTGTGAATAGGGTGATTTAACAGCTAAAACATTACCTCTTAAATCTCCATCAACATAAGCATACAAGATGTCATCTTCTGTTACTGATATTTTCAAAGCATCACTTATTGATATTGTAACTGACCCATTAAATTCAAACATTGAAACATCTACTTTTTCTAACCCTATTATTTTTTCTAATACAGTAACTGAACTATTAGACTGATCAGTATAAGAAGCAAGTATATTATTTGGATATACAAGCGTGCCGTCTGAACTAGCATTAATCATATAACCGCTATATGGATTCATGTTTTCTAATGTTCCAAACCACCCATAAGAATCATAATATTCTGAATAGGATGTTTGGTTTTTAATATATGATGCAACTCCATTAATTGAATTCAATGCTTCATTTATACCCATTCCTTCTTGTGGCGTATAGCCCAACCAATTCCAGCCTGAACTTAGTCCAATTTGTATATCAGAAGGATTGACAGGTACTGCAGTAAACTCAACCACACTTTCATTAGTAGCCGTCGTTTTGTACATCTCTGCATTATTAATATTTTCTAATGTTCCCCACCACCCATAAGAATCATAATATTCTGAATAGGATGTTTGGCTCTTGATGTAATTTAAATTACCATTTACCGTTTCTAAAACTGTATTCAAGGACATGTCATCACTCACTACATTTACTGAAAACCAATTCCATCCAGATACTAATTGAATATTTGTAGTCACCTCTTCAATTTGAGGAGTGAGTATAAATAGATTTATAGCATTTCCAATAATCATATCTGATATAAACTCCAATGACTCATTTAATTCAATAATGATATCATTTGTAGCATCATAATATTTAAAGGAAAGTATTTCACCCGCTGTTTGATTTGAGTATGCCAATACATTAAATATATAATTCCCAGTAGGTGCAAAATAAAGACCATTTTCTACTCCACGAAGTTCACTATTTACAAATGTAGCTACCATATCCATTTCACTGCCAACCACGACCTGATCAATCACAACCCCACTGGTAACTGACCCACTATATTGATAATCTGGTGCATTAACAGACCAAAACGGATAATTTGGTGCAAATTCACAAGAATTATCATCAATATATGCATCTTCACTATAATTCAATGCCGCTGGATCAATACAGCCCAAACAACTATTTTCACCAGCACATACACCACATTCATCTGTGTTATTGGTGGCACAGTCAGGATCAGTATCAGAACAATCATTTACCCAACCTTCAGGTGCAAAACATGAGGTAAATGGATTGCCAGCACCAGTACCATCACCATCAGCATCATAGCAATATTCTAATGGAATATTGCCATCACAATCACATGCTTCATCTGGAATACCAGTTCCTTCACATACTCCACATTCATCTACTATGGCATCACCATTAGGCATACCGGCACAATCAGCACATGTTGTATTATCACCACCACATACGCCACATTCATCATCTACTAAACTGCCACCCCATTCATTATTACAATCTTGAACGCAATCATTAGAGATATCTGCATCACACGTACCACATTCATCTTCTATGGCTAATCCATTACAGTCACCAGCGCAATCGTCCATGGCTGAGCCATTACAGTCACCAGCACAATCGTCCATGGCTGAACCACCACATTCACCAGCGCAATCTTCCATGGCTAATCCACCACATTCACCAGCGCAATCTT
>Ga0115000_10003917_pt1 | contig 12323 bp, 9 predicted proteins | sample ArcticOcean_MG_C_6_FD_89690 | JGI IMG/M metagenome (GOLD analysis project Ga0115000, IMG submission 89690) | Marine microbial communities from western Arctic Ocean - ArcticOcean_MG_CB8_128 | ecosystem: Environmental > Aquatic > Marine > Oceanic | place: Arctic Ocean: Canada Basin | collected... | reverse complement strand
GTATTACGAAGACAAGCTCTTCTTTGAAACTCAAAATTAGGGGAAACGAAACGACTACTGATGCGCACAGAAAGAATACTATAAAACGCACGAACGTTCTGCTACAACATCTATTTAAAGTATACGCGTGTTTCTGTGCGCATCATCACTAAGCTTTCGTCTTAATCTTATCAATCTCTCCCTCTAAAAACTGTAACCTTTTTTCCGCGTCTTTCACTTGGAGCAATAAAATCTGCGTCGACTTTTCGATGTCTCCGCGTAACTTGTAGAAACCGATGGCGGAAGCGGTTGCGAATCCGACCGAGAAGGCGACCACGCGCGTGCGGAGCATTGTTTTTTAGTATTAGTATTATACGAGCGGTTTTGTTGTTGTTGTTAATGTTGTTTGTGTAAGCAAATGGGGAAAACTTTATGGAGGCGAATACGAAGGGATTTGAGTCTAAAAGTGCTGCTAAATAGATGTATATCGTATGATCTCTATACTACAAGTACGTCTCTGCTGCTCTACTACGTTCTATGACGAGGAGGTATCATCATCAATTCGCAATCCTCAACCGGCCGATGTTATCGTTTAAGACGGAGTTTTCGCCGTTATCGTTATTATAAATGTTGTTGTTGGTATTGTCGCCGTTCACGCGAACCTCGAAATCTCCCATTTTCTTTCGCTCGCTCGAGGTGAGCTTGGCCGAAGCGCCTTGGTGACCGCTCGACGCCGCGGTGGTTAAATAGCGAACCCATTTCGTAGCTTCGTATCCTTCTTTGCTCCACACTTTGAGAAAGCGAATGCGGAGACCGGAGGCGGTGAACATTGGCAAGGAAAATTGGACGTTTAAAGGCGGTTGGGACCATTTTTTCTTCCCTCCGGATTTCTTGTCGTCCGCGTCGTCTTTGATCGAGCCGACGAGCATGACTTCGGCTTGTAATCGAATTTCCTTCCCTCCCGGTAAGTTTTTTATTTTCCATCGCAAGCACTCCTCTCCGGCTAAGTATCGAGCTTTGCCCCCGGAACACAAGACTTTCACTTTCGCGGTGTTTGGCGGGACCGGTATGCGGACTCGTATTTCTTGCGCAACGGTTTTCTCCGCGAATACCGATTTGAACATGACGTCCACCGAGACTCGCGTTCGCCCTAATTCTTTCACCATGGCGATGACTTTAAACGGAATCGAAACGTTTTCAGACACTCGATATTTCATGAGTTCGAATTCACCGTCGGGTGGTACGAACGAGACGACTTTATCGCTGGCGAATTTCGAGAGATTCACGCAGTGATGAAACTGTAAGTCGTCTAAATCGATCGTTTTTCGTTTATTCGCTAAAGAGGGCATCCCTCGGAAATCCATATCCTTACCATCCCCTCCAGCGGCGGCGGCGTTCGGGTTATTCCTACCACCTTTTGCCTCGTCGCCTAAACTATCGTTCAATCCAATCTTCAACTCAGGCATGCCGCTCAACTTTGCGTTCAATACCACCCTTCCGCTACACGAGGCTCTCAACGCGTCGCCGTTCGCTTGCGTCACGCACGAAATAGTCTCAATCACGTCTAAATAAACCTCGTTCTTCTTATACATCAACCCAGGTCGTCTCCATTGCACTGACCCAGTCATCTGCGCCGTCGTCTGCCTCGCTCTCGCTAATTTATTCATCGCCTCTTCTTTCTCGTCCTTCGACGACTTCATCTGTCCGTTTTCTCCTTTATTATTTAATTTCCCTTCGATGATATCCATCACCGACGCTTTCTGCGTGATGAACTCTTTCAAAACATTCGCGGACGTAATCTGCGGGTACCCGTTATCGCACATCTCGTCGAACAACTCGTACATCAACACAAAGTTCGCCCGGATGTTGTTCTCGTTCACTTTCCCAAAGTACGACTACGGTAATAAGATTCCGCGCGAGACAGACGCGAAACGAGAGACGCGAGACATGTAGAGAGAGAGAGAAAGAGAGAAGAGAGAGTCAACGTCAGTCAATTGTATTTCTTGGTCTTTTTCTTCTTCTTTAAAGATTGAATGTGAATGTGAATGTGATCGCGAGAAAACGCACAACAACAGAACAAAGAACAGTTCTTACCTGAAAGGTCCCGATCGCGCTTTTTAAAAACGCAAAGCACATGGACACGTTCACGTTTAACTTCGTCGCCGCGCACACGTACACGTTCGCGACTCGAATGAACATGAACCGAATTTGTCCGACAATTCGTATCGGAGGTAAGGATTGCACGTCCACTTTAGAAGAAGTCGAAGTATTCCTTTTACTCGAACCGTTTGATTTTCTTCCCGAGAACGGAGATGAAGATGATGCAGAAAGTGATAATATTTCCGTCTTGAACATATCAATATTCGCCCTCGAAATATCGGATCGATACTGCCTCTCGATGAGAACGTCCCCGCGGAGGTTGACGATGAACACCGCGGATAAAGCGATCGGCGGTGGGGATGGTCGATTCATTTTTTATGTTCTTGCTTTTGGGGTAAGTTGAAGAGTCAATTTTGAGGACATTTTGACGAGAAAAGCGCTTGAAATACGAATACGGATCGGATTTGAAATCAAACGTTTTGTAATGCTACTGTACAACGTAAACACTCTTATTTTATGTGTGTGTGTGTTCTTGTTCTTTATCTAATCTGAGGAGGACGGTTTTCCTTGAATCCACGCGGTGGGTGTTCGTTCGCTCGCGCGAGTATAGTCGAGGAACTATCGGATCGCTCGAGATTTTGAAATCATCTTTTTATCGTCGGCGTCGTCACTTTGTTCTTCTTTAACTTCTTCAGGCTTTGCGTTTTGTTGCCTAAACAACGCGAGCGAATTTTGTTTATGAATGCTATTATTTAATATATAATGTTCGGCGCTCGCGCAACCGGGCGACTCGTTTCCTCTCTCGTCTTCTCGTACGTACAAAGAGAGAGAGGAAAAATCGAGCCGCTTACGCGCCTCAGCATTTTTTAATCGCCGACATATCCGTCGTGTGCACCGGCGTACCAAAAAACTGAATCTTTCCTATTTTCGTCTGCGGCGCGTCGCTTTGATTCGTCTCCACGAACAACGTGATCGTTCGGACGTTTTTGAACAGCGTCTGCGTTGTTCGGAGGATTGAAAGAAAGAACGGCAAGAGAGCGGCGGTCAATATCGCATATCGAGCGCGTATCGGTACACTCAAGAGTACGCATCGTACTCAAACAAAAAAGCGCCGAGGAATCAACAACAACGTAAAAGGAAATCATACTAATATAAAAGCGGACAAAAACAAAACAAAACCATCCGCTTCTCTTCTTTCCCGCGGTACCGCTCGTTCTTCGTATAATCTCACCTGGTCCAACTCCATCGCATTTCCCTCCCTAAATATACATTCTTTCTCCTTGAACAAAAGTTTCTCTGTCGGTTTCTTCGTCGAGCAGTCGTCGAATTGGTAGTTTGGTTTATTCGCGAAGAGTTTGACTACTTTTGGTGCGGAAATAAGTTCTTCTCCGCTTTTGCCGTGGACGAGTAACGCTCTCAGATGGACGATTTGATTGAACTGAATCGTGAGTAAAAGTTCCCCGTCGTCGAGTTCGGAATCTAAAGAGAGTAACGGGCTGTCTCTTCCTTCGGTCACGGCGAACTTCCAGCTGGTCGTCGAATTGAAACACTCGACGTTTTGAGAGTGGATTTCAGAAACGAGGTCGTCGGAGTCTTTTGAGACGGTCGTCGTTTGTTGGTCGCCGCCAGACATGGTAACCGACTCCATGGAGAAAAATGTGAGGATTTTTCCTATTACGCGATACTTATTTACACTACTTTAGTAAACTGAACACACTATATACTACTAAGATGAGCGCATTGAAAGACAACGAGGAGCACCATGTAACAATCAAAAGCTGCTGCTTTTACCCCCATGAAATTTTTGTCGATTGTCCTCCGCGACGATGCGAAGACGACGATGAATTCGAGGACAACAACCGCAAGACTCTTTCGGCGACGTGTGCGAAGGAGACGTCGTGCACTGAGGCTATCTCGCGCAAACCTCCGAGAAATGCGCGAGCATCAATTTCTACCCCGGTGAGTCTTTCTTCTTCTTCTTGGTCTTCTTCCCCTTTTCTTCTTCCTCTTCTTCTTTGTCTTCTTTCGCGACCGACGGCAAAGGCGAGGTCCGAGCAGTTGGACGCGGTGAAACCGTTGCCGATGAAAGCGCAGGCGGCGCATATTTTCACGAATTCGCGTTCGTTTATTGTTGTTGGTGGTGTTCGTGTCGTTTTAGAGGAGGATTGGCAAAAGGTCGTTTCGAAAGCGTTCGCGACTCGGTCTTCGAGGAGGATGTCCTCGATTTTGGCATCTTCGTCAGCCTCGTTGTTCTGGTATCCTATCAACGCGCGCGCAAAGTTGATATCGTTGTTGTTGCTATTTCTATATCTATTCGTGTACTCTGCCGCTCGAACTCTCCACGACGACGAAACCCCCAAGGACGAAGCGGCGGCGGCGTTAGTGTGATGAGTCGTCGCGAGAGGCGGCATCGTCATCATCGCGCGCCGCCGATTTGAGAAGACGTTGTTCTCGTACCCGTCGTACTCCCGATAACCATCACTATCATCATCATCATCACTCTCTGCTTCTTCTTCTTCTTCTTTCTGCGCCTCCTCTTCTCTCCTCCTCTCAATCGCGTACGCCGTCGCCACCACTCTCTTCCCGACCACTTTCGCCTCCACGTCGTACGCTTTCGCCACCTTACGAGCGAGCAAATGCAAAAATTGATCAAAGTTAATCGATGATCTTCTTCTTCTCTCTCTTCTTCTTCTTTCATCCTCGTCCTCAAAATCCTCGTCATCATCACGATTCATCGTTTTGGGAGTAAAATCACCGGCAAAAATGATGTTTTCAAAACATCTACTCGCTCGCGCATCCGAGAAACCATTCGAAAGCAAATTGGACCGTCGCAAGGTGTCGAGCCATTCGTTGGAGTTCATTTCATTTAAAGAAGAAGAAGAAGAACTAAAGAGCGCGAACGCAGATTTCAATCGCTTTGCCATCGATCGAGGGAACAATAATACCTCTTTAGGTGTATTTTCCGTCGCTTGAATCTTGTTAATCTTCTTAATCTTCTTCTCGGAGTGATTCTGATGAAAATGCGCAGAAGCAGCTACCGAATTGGAATTGAATGAAGATTCCAAAATAACGTCCGCTTCGAGACACAAATCCGCGAACAAGACGGTGTCGACGTGACGGTAGACTTTTTTAGTAGTAGTATTGTTGTGAGTATCGTGTTCATCGGAGGAGGAGGAAAAGGAGGAGGACATCTCGTCGTCGCGTTTACTTACTCTATATTATAAGTTTTGAGTTGTGAGGAAGTACTAAAGGAAAACATTTCGCGATATGTTCGATTATTCGTCGTTCAAAGAGGTATCTTCGTATCTACCAGCGCGCGCTTGATGCGATACAACGTATACAGATATACAGTTCACCCGTGTTTACAAAAAGAGCTAATGTTGAGTACGCACGTGGTATTTCAAACCACTAGATTGACGATATCTCTTCTCGCAAACATGGCATTCATACGGTTTCTCTTCCGTGTGAATACGCACGTGGCTTTGCAAACTACCAAGTTGACTAAAACGCTCCTCGCACACGACACATTTATACGGTTTCTCGTTCGTGTGAATACGCATGTGGATTTGCAAAGTACCATATTGACGAAAACTCTTCTGGCACACATCGCATTCATACGGTTTCTCGTTCGTGTGAATACGCATGTGAATTTGCAAATGACCAGCTTGACGAAAGCACATCTCGCAAACATCACATTTATACGGTTTCTCGTTCGTGTGAATACGCATGTGGCTTTGCAAAGTACCAAGTTGACTAAAACGCTCCTCGCACACGACACATTTATACGGTTTCTCGTTCGTGTGAATACGCATGTGGTCTTGCAAAGTACCATATTGACGAAAACTCTTCTGGCACACATCACATTCGTACGGTTTCTCGTTCGTGTGAATACGCTTGTGGACTTTCAAATTAGCAGATGTACGAAAAGCTTCATCGCAAACATCACACTCGTACGGTTTCTCGTTCGTGTGAATACGCATGTGGTTTTTCAATTGAGAAGATGTACGAAAACTCTTCTCGCACACATCGCATTCATACGGTTTCTCGTTCGTGTGAATACGCATGTGCGTTTTCAAGCTACCAGATTCACTAAAACGCTTCTCGCACACATCACATTCGAACGGTTTCTCGTTCGTGTGAATACGCATGTGGACTTTCAAATTACCAGATGCAGTAAAACGCTTCTCGCACACATCACATTTATACGGTTTCTCCTTCGTGTGAGTACGCACGTGCCTTTGCAAATCACCAGATCGACTAAAACGCTTCTCGCACACATCACACTCATACGGTTTCTCTTTCGTGTGAATGCGCATGTGTGTAGCCAAATGCGATGGTCTATCAAACACCTTCTCACAAACACCGCACTCGTGTTCCCCTCTCTTTCTCTTCGCCGCTTTCTTCGTCGAACAAGGAGTCTTTTCTTTTCGTATCTCATTTTGCTCCTCTATTTCAAAATCGACATCATCATCATCGTCATCATCTTCCTCGTCATCATCATCAGGTATTCGCAAACATAACAACACCGGTCGTTCTTCTTCTTCTCTCTCCTCTTCTGCAGCGCTCGCAACCACCACCGTCCTCGCATTTTCCGCTCGTTTAGGATGTGGATTCTTCCACCTCATAATCTTTATATGTTCTGTTATTATTCTGTGTGTGTGTGCGTGTACAAAGCGTTGTGAGGATGCATTTCTCTCGTTTTTTTCCAATTTATCCACATTAGTATCGCACAAAAGGAGCACTTTTAACACGCGTGATACCATTTAAAACGCGGACACAAACCTGAGGCAATACGAGAGAGCGTTAGATTTGAACGACGGCGTTATTTTCTCGTATTTTTTGCACACCACACGGCGAGAGAACGACAACACGTATACTAAACAGAGAAACATAAACCGCAAAAGTTTGTCTGTCGTCATCCAATTTATCCAAAAATGATGTCTTCTGTGTCTGCGCTGAGACGAGCAACATCCTCCTCCTCACGGTTTAGTAGGTGTTTTTATTCTTATTATTCATCATCGTTCACGTCGCCCTCTTCTTCGGTCGGGTGTACGACAACCACCACCCCGACAAAGAAGACCTTTTGGATGGATGAAGATTTGAGTTTTAGTAGGAGGAGTTTTAGTAGGAGTTTTAGTAGTAGCAGCGCGACGAGCGAAAGCAGTAGTAAAGACGACGACGAGACAAAAAAGATGATTAAAGTCACGTTCACGGAGAAAACGGGCGAGGAAATCACCGTGAACGCGGAAATCGGGAAATCTCTCATGGAAGCGGCGCACGACAACGACGTCGAGCTCGAAGGCGCCTGCGAAGGCTCGTTGGCGTGCTCGACCTGTCACGTCATCGTCGAAGATCAGAACGTGTTCGATAAGCTTCCGGAGGCGTGCGACGACGAAAATGATATGCTCGATTTAGCGTTCGGTTTGACCGAAACGAGTCGATTGGGGTGCCAAATTATAGCGAAGGAAGAGATCGACGGGATTCGGGTGAAGATACCGGCGGCGACGAGGAATTTCGCCGTGGACGGGTTCGTGCCGAAACCGCACTGATAACAAGAGATATAATAGTTTCGTTTAGGAGTGTGTGTGTGTGTGTGTTTGCGTATATGTTGTTGTGTGATTTGTTTATTAGCCTTGTAATCAAACGCCGCGCGTAGAGAGTCATCATCATCAAATAGCCTGGTACGCGGTACTACTGCTCCTATTACTACTTATACTACTTATACTACTGCTACCAATTACCGTAAAGTCGATCGAGCACACTATTATTATTAAGGTGGTGCTCTTAATGATTTAAGAAGAGTTCTAATCGAAGTAGTCTTCGATGTCCACGTCTGGGTCTAACAAGTCGCTCTCGAGGTGCGAGACGTCGATTTTGTCTTGGATTAAGTTCTCGAACGTTTCTTCCAAGTTTGTTTCGCCGACGAGAACGGCGCCGACGACTTTGCCTTTGTAAGTGACCACGCGAATAAACGATGAATTCGAGCACAAGGAAGAGGAGAAAACATCTTCTTTGTTTTTACCCGCTGCGTCGTTGCTCGTCCCGCTAGCGTCGTCGTCGTCGATAAACTTTCGCGAGAGTATTCTCACGTCCTTCTCGTCCGCCTCCGGGAGAAATTTTTGCAAATTGAAGCTTCCCAACAAGACGACTTTTAAGCCGAAAAACGTCGTCGAGTGCGTGAACAGCTCAAAATTGAAACCTAATCCGTACTCGTAGCCGTCCACTCGTAACATCGATCTCGCGCACTGCGCGCCGCTTTGTGCGGCTTGCGACCACGAACGCATTTGGAACCAATTTGTCGATTTGTCCTCGTTTCGTCGTTCACAAAGCGCGCAGTCTCCGGCTGCGAAGAATACGTTTGGTTTGTTTGATAACTCGAGCTCGAACGTTTCCGTGACGCGTATGCCATCGGTGATAAACATGTTGTTGTTCCCGTCGCTTTTAACGAATCCAAACGTTTCCTTCGCGCTAGCTTCGTCTCCGAACAAATCGCATCCATTTGGTTCGACCCCAACGCACGCGGCAACCACGACGACATCAGCGACTGATTTATTGTTCGTCAAGTGCACGGTGGCATTTTTACACCCATTCTCGACGAAAGAGACGACGTCTTTGATTTCGCAGTTCGTTTCAATCGCCAACCAGTCCGTCTCGAACAGAACGTTCACTACGGATGTTAAGCACGCGTCTAAATCCTCGTTTTGGTTGTTTTCTTTCTCTTCGACGTTATTTCTATCGTCGTCGTCGTCTTCATTATCTATTTCTACTACTTCTCCTTCATTTCTTTTCATTTTCACTTCTATCGCATCTTTCTCGTCATCAAAAATGTCATCAAAATGCAAAGACGCGTTGATGCGTTTGAACCAATCGGGACCAGCCGAGGACGTCTTCGCGCGCAACGTCGCGCCAAACGCACCGCGACGTCGCGGATAGGAAATCTTCTCGTCAAACGTGAACTGTTTTTCAGTCGTTGCGTCGTTTTCCTTTTTAATGCTCGTCGTCGTTTCCTCTTTTTCTCCTCGCTGGCAAAAGTGGTTGTCGCCGTTGTCGTTTTTGTTCACCCTCTTCACCCGCGCTTCTTCTATTTCGCCAAGAATTTTACGTCGCGCCGTTTCTCGTCTCGCCCGTCTGTGCTCCAATAAGAACGCGCTCGCGTCGCGATCGAATAAAGCGTCTCCGATAGATTCGTGTTTCACCACCCACACGACTTGCATTCGCTTCAAGGCTTCTATCATCTCTCGGCGGCGGCGGCGGTGGTTCTTACCACCAACCGCGCGCACTCTCAATGATGATGATGATGATAACGACGACGACGATGTATCCAGCTCTGCCTTAACAAACGACATCACCATTTGCAAAAATGACTCGTCCAGCGCGTTGATAATCTCCAACGCCACCGCGCCGTTCCCAGAAACCGCTATTCTCGTCGTATTCGTCGATTTTTTCTTTTTCTCCTCCTCCTCGCCGCATCTACTACCACTACCGTTTTTGCTTCTTTTAAAAGCCTCTCGCAAAGCGTCGCTTAAAACCTCCGCCGACTCCGTATCTCGCACGTACTTAACGATAGTATCGTTTTCATCATCATCATCAGTCGATATCGTTTCCAACAACCGTTTCGGCCTCGCGCCGACGGCGAAACAAATCTGATCGAATTGAATCTCTCGAACTTTAACTTTGGTGCTGTTCTCGCCATCGTCCTCGTCATCCTCATCCACCACTCTTCTCACCGAAACCGTTTGTTTCTCGCCGTCGATTTTTATCGCTTCTCCTCGTAAAACGTGCAATCTTCTTCTTTGATTTTGAGAGGAAAAAACCGTTGAAGTTGTTCTGGTCATCATCCCCGTTTCTTCATCGAAAACCTTAAAAACTTTTGACTTTTCGATCAATACGATCTCGTAACGATACAAAGGAATGTCATCAGTCAGTCGGAGTAACTCCTCCGCGCATTTCGCTCCCGCGATGCCGCCTCCGAGCACGACCAGAACTTTTCTTTTCCTCATCATCGCATCGGAATCATCGTCAGAATCATCATCAAAAGAAGACAAAGAAGACCAAGGAAACACCCTTTTGGACGACGAAAAATTTTCCTCCTCCTGCTTCTTAAACGCCTCCTCTTCAACCTTTCTCCTCGTATCAAAGTCTTTGTTCCCCAACAAGGAAAAGAAAGAGCGGCATCGTTTACACATGTCTCTCGCCTTTAAAATGAAGAAAAATGAGAAAAAATTTAAGGAAGGAAAACCGAAGGAAAAATTTAGGGTGTCTAGCCGGCAGAATGCGTCCACTGTGGATTAGTTCCATTTCCGTCACACATTGACGCGCAAACGCTTTGCTATCACACTGCTGAACAAAAGAACAACACTGAGCCGCCCAAAAAGAAAGATAATTGTCTCAAATACCATGTCGTCTCTGTTTACTTCTTCGATTTTACCGAGGAAAACTGGATTTGGAGGCGTCTGTTTTAGTACCGCGAACAAAACTACTAATCGAGTTTCCGCCCCTAAAGCATCCACCGCTGATGATGATGAAGGAGCGACATCATCATCGTCGTCGGAGAAGAAATCATCTTCGAAACCATCGTCATCTTTGACTGGGAGAAAAAGAGCGACGAATAAACCGACGACGAGAAGAAAAGCCAGCAGCGCCAGTAGTAGCGCAACAACAACAACAACGACTGCGAATGTGATTGAAAATTTATCCGAGGTGCAAGTGAAAACGAGAACGAAGAAAAATGTAGGCAAACATGGACAAGGTGTAGGGAGTTCTTCTGGTGAAGAAGAAGAACTGTTGTTCGAGCGTCGGTCGGTTTTCAACCCTACTGGAAGTCATCGGATGGAAATCGAATCCAAAGAGTTCAGAGAGAATGAAAGCGGAGACGTTTACGTGTCGGTGACATTTTCGCTGGCGAAGAAGGACGACGCGGATGAAGGTAACAATAGTGAAGGTCTTGAAAATATGGTGCTGCACTGGGCGACGAAGACGACGACGTCGGAGGATCCGAACGCGTGGATCATGGCGCCGGATGCGATAAAACCGGCGAATACGAGCGAGTTTGGGGACGGGATCGCCAGTCGAACGCCGTTCGATGGAAACGGGAAGCTCGAGTTTACCGCGAAGAAAGAAGACGTGAAAGAAGTGACAGAAATTGTGGGGATTTTGACGAGAGGCGAAGAGTGGTTGCACGCAGAAGAAGGGGACATGAAGGCGTTGACGCAAGACCCGAAGCTCGTCGTGAGAGCGCCGCCGTCTGGGGGATCGGACGACGACGACGCTTCCAACGACATCTTTGGCGACGACCCGAGCGCTTCGGTGTTGAAGAAAGTCTGCGACTTTGAAGGCTCCGATAACCGAAACTTGTTCAGTCGCATATGCCTTTTAAACGACGTGTTAGAGGACGCGAAAGAGTGCAACGATAAAGGTTTAGGCATCGTTTTGGCGTGGTTGAGGTTATCCTCCACCAAGCAATTGCCGTGGTACGAAGGGCACAACTACCAAGGGAAAGATATGGCGCACTTGCAAAAAGTCATCGCCAGTCGCTTGGCATCGGTCGCGGCGAAACACCCGGACGGCGCTTCTCGACAATACGCGAGAATGGCCATGCAGTTCGTCGCCAGAGGTGGCGGCAACGGCGACGATATTCGTTTGGGCATTTTGAACATCATGAGAGAACACGGCATTAAAGAAGGCCACCGACCGGGCATCGAAGATCTATTCATCGCCCAGTGGCACCAAAAGTTACACTCAAACACGACGCCGGACGATATCAAGATTTGCGAAGCGTATTTACACTTTTTACACACCGGGAACTGGGACGATTTCTGGACGCACTTGTGGGAGAACGCGAAATTGACGAGAGAAGATTTAGCCGGCATGAAAGCCGGTTGGAGAACCGAAGGCATTTCCGGCCCAGCCTGTCACTTACCGCACATGATTGACTCGTTTAAACACTATTTATGGATTTTGAAAACGACTCACGGGGGTGCGGACGTCGACACGGCCATGGGGTTCGCGCAAGGTAAAATTTCCGACGAAGCTCGAAACGGCGTCTGGGACATTCTCGGCGACAGAGACGCGCATTGGATCCCGGGGAAAATCGTCGAGGTCAGAAAGTGCATGCTGAGCCGCTGGAAACACGACGGGGAACCGGACCGCGACGTAGTCATTCTCGACGCGGCGTTGGAGAAGTTCTTTCGAACGAAAGTCGAACAAATCGATTTCATGTCCTTGGACCAAGATTCCAAGTTGTC
>Ga0115000_10003908_pt1 | contig 12341 bp, 10 predicted proteins | sample ArcticOcean_MG_C_6_FD_89690 | JGI IMG/M metagenome (GOLD analysis project Ga0115000, IMG submission 89690) | Marine microbial communities from western Arctic Ocean - ArcticOcean_MG_CB8_128 | ecosystem: Environmental > Aquatic > Marine > Oceanic | place: Arctic Ocean: Canada Basin | collected... | reverse complement strand
CGTCGTGGCGCTCTGCGATGTCAACGCGCAAAATCTGAGCCGCGCGGCAACAAAACACCCCAAGGCGCGAACGTACCGGGATTTCCGCAAACTCTACGAGAAGACCGGTGACATAGACGCCGTGGTGGTGAGCACCACGGAGCACACGCACGCTTTCGCCGTGCTGCCGGCGCTGCAATCAAAGAAACACGTTTACTGCGAGAAGCCGCTGACGCGCGATGTGTACGAGGCGCGGGTGATCACGAAGGCAGCGAAGGAGGCGGGTGTCGCCACACAAATGGGCACCCAGATTCATGCCGGCAACAACTACCGGCGCGTGGTGGAGAAAATCCAGTCCGGAGCCATCGGCCCGGTTCGCGAGGCCCACGTCTGGGTCGGACGCGCCTGGGGCAGGCAAAGTCAGGAGGCCGCCAAACAGAATGACATTGTTTGGTCGTTTGAAACACCGAAGGAAGCCCAGGAGCCACCGGCGCATCTGGACTGGGATCTCTGGATCGGCCCGGCGCCGCATCGTCCGTTTCACTCCGTCTATTTTCCTGGCCCTAAGTGGTATCGCTGGTGGGACTTCGGCAACGGCACCATGTCCGACCTCGGCAGTCACTTCAACGATCTCCCCTTCTGGGCGCTCAAACTCGACACCCCAAAGACCGTCGAAGCGTGGGGCCCGCCGCCGCACCACGACATCGCGCCTGCCTCGATGTCGGCGAAATACACCTACGGTAGCCGTGGAGATATGCCGCCAGTCACGCTCACTTGGCATCAGGGCAAAAACAAACCGAATATTTGGAAGAAGAAAGGCATCCCGCAATGGGGCAGTGGCATGCTCTTTATCGGCGACAAGGGAATGCTCCTTTCCGACTACGGCAAACACATCCTGTTACCCGAAAAGGATTTCACGGATTATCAGGCACCCGAGCCGTGGATTGCGCCCTCAATCGGGCACCATGCCGAGTGGCTGCACGCCTGCAAAACCGGCGCGCCGACCACCTGCCACTTTGGCTATTCCGGGCCTCTCACCGAGGCCAACCACTTGGGCAACGTCGCCTATCGCGCCGGAAAAAAGATCGAGTGGGACGCGGAAAACATGAGGATCCACAACGCCCCGGACGCGGAGAGATTCCTGAAACGCGACTACCGAAAAGGCTGGAGCCTGGCCTAAACCGAGGCCGCTTGGCCAAGCGGCTATCGGGCGTATCGGGCGGTGCGCCTTGGCCGGCTTTTGCCCGGCTTGTTTTTCCCGTAGCCGTTGCGGCTCTCTTTCCTTGGCTGCTTTTTGGGAGAGCGAACTGACTTGAATGCGCGCTCGGAATGCAAGTCGTGCTCAAGATCGTCGGGAATCTGTTTTTTGATCAACCGCTCGATGTCCAGCAGTTGTCCTGCCTCCTCTTTGCTGCAAAATGTCCACGCTTGGCCTTCGCTGCCGGCACGAGCCGTTCGGCCGATCCGGTGAATGTACGTCTCGGCTTCCGTCGGTAAGTCGTAGTTGAACACGTCCGTGATGCCGTCGACGTCGATGCCGCGAGCGGCAATGTCAGTGGCGACCAACACTTTCACCTTGCCTTTCCGGAACTGATCCAGCGCTCGGGTTCGCGCCGCTTGCGTCTTATTGCCGTGAATGGGCGCCGCAGAAATCCCCACCCGCTCCAGTCGTTCGCAGACACGGTTCGCCTTGTACTTCATCTGCGTGAAGACGATCGCGCGCTTCACCTCCGGATCGCGGAGAATCGAAACGAGCAGGTCATCCTTGTTATCCCGGTCGACGTACAGCAGCCGCTGGCAAATCTTCTCCACCGTCGGCTGCTCGGGGTTGATCGTGACGCGCACCGGATCGACCAGCAGCCGCTTGGCCAAGGCCTCCACGGCTGTCGGCAGTGTCGCGGAGAAAAAACGGGTCTGCCGCTCGCTTGGCAACTCGGCCAAGATGCGCTCGATGTCGGGGATGAATCCCATGTCCAGCATGCGGTCCGCCTCGTCAAGGATGAACGTCTTGACGGCATCAAGCTTCACAAACCCCTGCCCCATCAAGTCGAGTAATCGGCCCGGCGTGGCGACGACAATATCGACGCCGCGGTTCATCGCCTTTTCCTGCGGCCCCTGTCCCACGCCACCGTAAATCACCGTGTGAGAAACCTGCAGAAACCGGCCGTACGCCGTAATGCTGTCCCCGATCTGCGCCGCCAATTCACGCGTCGGCGCGAGGATCAGCGCCCGTGGGCGGCGACCCTCCGGGTTGGTTTTCTCGACGGCCAACTCCTGAAGCAGCGGGATGGTGAACGCGGCGGTTTTGCCGGTCCCTGTCTGTGCGCTGCCGAACAAATCCCGGCCCTCAATCTGCGGCGGAATCGTTTTGCCCTGCACCGGCGTCGGCGTTGAGTACCCTTCCTTTTGCAGCGCGTGCTGAACCTCCGGGATTAATGAGCCAAAGATGCCCTCCATCTCGAGTGCCTCCATTGGCTCGACAATTTCGCGGGGGCGCGGTTCTTGGTTTGGCCGAAATTGATCGGCGCGAGCCCTGCTCGGTTTGCCGCGTCCTCGCGATGTGTTACCACCAAATCGCCCACGTTTTTTATCGCCCCGATTGCGGGGGTTCCTCTCTGTCATATTCATTTATGTAACCAAGCCGGTAAACCTTCATTTGTAATCCCTACCGGCTTGAGTTAGAGGAAAATGAGCCGCGAGAATCGCGACATTGAAGTGAGCTTGGCGAGCTGGAGACCTGGGAATATTGGCTCCGTGTTTAACCGCCAAGCGATCAGAAGCAAGGCTTACTACCCCCCCGCCGCACCGGTGTCAAGCCCCCACTAGGCCAATCGACCGTATTAGCAATATTTTTCGCGCAACCGCCGTGCGGCCTCGACTTCGTTCTTCAGCTTAGTGGCAACCTCATCGAGGCTAACCTTGGCGGCGGATCCCGGGGCAAACCCGCAGTCGGGGTTCAGCGTGATGCGGGACGGGGCGAGGTATCGGAGCGCGGTCTCGACGCGGGCGACGATTTCATCGGCTGAATCGACTTGACCCGGATCACAACTCACGCAACCAAGTCCGATCTCAAGGTCTTCGCGGAGGTGCTTGAACACAGCCATGTCTCCGGCTGCCGGGGTGGTGAATTCCATCGTCAGATGATTCACCTTCAGCCGGTTGAGTTGGCCAAGAATGGGAGTGTAGCCACCGGCGTGAGTGGCTTCGCCCCGGGCGCGGGCACCGGCGCGGCGGCAGAGGTGAACGGCTGTCTTGATATCGCCGAACCCTTCGACAACTTGGTTAACCATATCGACACTGAAGTCAGCGGCGCGGTCAGCGTCATCGTAGTTCGCGCGGACTTCTGGGTCAACAAACAGGCAAAGGTGCGGGTCGTCAATTTGAACGACAGCGACGCCTTCCTCGCGCAGGAGTTCGACCTCGCGGCGCAGGATGGGGACGCAATCGGCGACGAACGAGTCACGAGTGGGATAGGCGGCGCTGGATTTTTCGGCAGACCACATGCGTTCGCCCAGCAACGCGGGTGCGGGCAGGGTTGCCTTGATCCGGCGGTTGGTGATCGTCTTTAAATAGCGAACCTCCGCAGCGATGAAGCCGGGGGTCCTGGGCGCGAGCTTATCAACCACGATCGTCCAGGGGCGCCCGTCCACCGGGTTGGTGCCAAGCTCAAAGCCGTGCGCGAGTTCGGCAATGACACCGATGTACGAGGCGCGACGCCACTCACCGTCGGTCAGGATATCTATGCCTGCGTTTTCCTGCAAAGCGACGGCGTCTCGAATCGCAGCTTCGAGCCGATTCCCGGCATCGGCTTGGCCAAGCAACGCCCGGACGGCGTCCGGCCGAGGCAGGGAGCCAACGACGGAGGTGGGAAACATCGGCAAGTCGGTCATGGTTCAAGCGCTTGGCCAGTGTTGCTGGGCAAGTTCAAAATCTTCCTGAGTGTCGATCTCGCGGTAGCCTCCGGGAATGTCAACATGCGCGAACTCCTCGCCGGCTACGATCATATGCTGCAACAAATGGATGAGGTAGGCCTTCTCGAACGACTTGGCCTCACGGAAAGGTTGGCCGGCGAATTGTTCGTGGCAGCGGTGATAATGTTCGCGCAGTCGGGCGGCAGCAGCAGCGGTGAACTTGGCCACGCCGGTGTATTCGCCATGGGCCTCGGCCTCCGGGGTGCAGCGCTCGATGCGCGTGATGCGTCCGTTGGCCACGGTCACTTTCTCGGCATCGTCGCTAGGGTGCTGACTGCGATCGGAGTAGTGGGCGAGCCATTCCGTATCAATGACAAGCGCCGCGTCGGCGGGATGAGCCAGCGCTTGGCCAACGGCATCGGGCGTAAACAAAATGTCGGAATAGGCGCAGACGAAGCCTTCGTCCATCTCATCCTCAGCGTGGAAAAGCGACGCGAGGATGTTGTTGTTTTCCCAATCCGCATTGTGACTAAAAGTGAGCTCCGGATAAGACTCGCGAACCTTGTCGATCTGGTAGCCGCCGATAAAAACAATGTTATCGAGACCGTTGGCACGAAATGCGGCCAGCGCCCAGTCAAGGATGCGGCGGCCCTTGACCTCCGCAAAACACTTGGGCGTGTTTGCCGTGGTGGGCATCAGCCGAATACCGCGCCCAGCGCCGATGATTATTGCTTTCATGAAAATGTCCGTTCAAAACGTTATCGCACCAACTTATCGAACCAATCCCTGAGAAAAGGCCTTGGCTCCATCTCGGGGCCCGGTTCAGTTTGGCCCGGCCAAAATGTGTAGATCTTCGCGCTGTTTTGATCGGGCACAATGGCCCCGGCGCCTTCAAATCCAATCGTCTTTCCGATGATGTTTGTTTCATCCTCAAACGCGCTGCAATCGTCATTCAGGCGGGATTGCAACATGTACCGCAAGACAAAGAACCGTGCCTTTGATTTGAATATGGCGTCGTACGCCTCGGCGCCCATTTCCTTTTTTGAGTATTTGGAATTCGGCCGTGTGAACACATGAACCCGGCCGTCCTTGCCAACTGTCATGTTAAAGCTCGCCGCCATGCTGCTGGCCTCACGGAAAACATTCACCGGGTCGGAAAACTGCTTCCGGCCGGGCGTGTGTTTAACATACATCAAGTCGCCCCTTTTTTTTGAGTTCGCTTGAACGATGTGAACCACGCCTGCCCTATCAATGGCGACTTGCGGCCTGATGCCGCTGTAGGGAAGTTTGACTGTCATCACATCAGGCTCAGCATGGATTGATATGATGGATAAAACTGCACTTGAGAGCAGTGCAACTGCTCTGGTTTGGGTGGATTTCACGATTACTCTTTTTATTTTTAGCCGATCAGTTAAACGGCTTCGGTCCGCCTTGGACATAGCATTTTACGGATGTCATGGACAGCCCAAGGTGGGATAAAAAAATCATTATTGTTCACATCGGCCACTTTTGCCGCGAACAACCAAGAAGAGAGACGGCTTTTGAAGCGCGATTCACCCTTTTAGTTGAAAAAAACAATTTGGATATGCATGCGAGCTAACTGCCATCCCGATGAAACCAGTTTTCAACCCGGATTAGTCGAGATTGATTTTTGTGTTGCTCTCGGTAATACCCTGTACACGAGTTATCTAATGCGCAGTCTCGACCCGGGGCAGGCCAACATTCATGGCGCGACTACTCTCAACATTGGCCCTGGCTACGGGTACCGTGGCGGGCGACTGTGCCGCTTGGCCAAGCTACCCCGCCGGAATGGGCCGCCCCGGTAGTGTCGGGGCCTTTTGATGTGGAGGCGTCGAACACGCCACCGTACTTAGGCTCATCCGAACAGTCATTTTTGAGGAAGGAAAATAATCTGATGGCTAGGCTAGAATCTGCTTGATCGCATGCGCCTCCTCGACACCGGTGAGCCGGACGTTAAGGCCTTGAAATTTGAAAGTGAAACGCTCGTGGTCAATCCCCATACAGTGTAAAATAGTCGCGTTCATGTCGTTGATATGCACCGGGTCTTTGACGATGTTGTAGCAGTACTCATCGGTTGCACCGTGGACAACTCCGCGTTTGATGCCGCCGCCAGCCATCCAGATCGAGAAGCAGCGGCCGTGGTGGTCGCGGCCGTTACCCAGCCCCCCTTGGCTGTAGCTGGTGCGCCCAAACTCGCCGCCCCAGATCACTAGGGTATCTTCGAGCAGGCCGCGCTGTTCAAGGTCAGTGACGAGGGCCGCGGAGGCTTGGTCGGTGTCTTTGCACTGCGCGGTCAAGTGCGGGACGAGACTGCCGTGTTGGTCCCAGCCGCGGTGGAAGAGTTGCACGAAACGCACGTCGCGCTCGGCCAAGCGCCTGGCGAGCAGGCAATTATAGGCGAATGTGCCGGGCCGACGCGCGGCCTCGCCGTAGAGCTTGAAAGTGCTCTCGGGCTCGTCCGACAGGTCGACGATCTCTGGCGCCGCGGCCTGCATGCGGAAGGCCATCTCGTATTGGGCAATGCGTGTCTGAATCTCGGGGTCGCCGAAACGCGCGAACGATCCCTCGTTGAGTGCGGCGAGATCATCAAGCATCTCGCGCCGGGTCGGGCGATTGAGCCCACTTGGATCTTTGAGGTAGAGGAGTGGGTTCTTACCGCTCCGCATCAATACCCCCTGATGGTTCGAGGGTAGGATTCCGCTTCCCCAGAGCCTCGAGAAGATCGGTTGGCCAGGGTTCTTGCCGTTGCCCTGGGAGAGCAGCACGATGTAGGCGGGCATGTCCGCATTCGCGCTCCCCAGGCCGTAGCTCGCCCACGCGCCGAGGCTCGGGCGCCCCGGGATCTGCGAACCGGTGTTGATCAAAGTGATGCCCGGGTCGTGGTTGATCGCCTCGGTGTGCATCGAGTTAATCACCGTGATCTTGTCGGCAATGTCAGCAGTGTGCGGGACGAGGCCGCTCATCCACGTCCCGGTTTGGCCATGCTGCTTCATCGGCGATACCGGGCCACACACCAGGAACTTTTTCTGGCCAGCAGTCATCCCGGTCACGCGCTGTCCACCTCGAACACTATCCGGCAACTCGCTGCCGTGCAGTCTCTCGAACGCGGAGGAATGATCGATCAAGTCGATGTGCGACGGACCGCCGGATTGGAATAGGTAGATGACGCGTTTCGCCTTTGCGGGGAAATGCGGCAACTCACGGTTTTCAGATTGCCCAGCGTAGGCTTCGCTGAGCAATGACGTCGCCGCCAATGTTCCGAGCCCAATGCCGGACTGCCCGAGGAAGGCCCGGCGCGATAGTAGAGTTTTGGTGTTGTCGTTGATCATTGTCTTGTCACGGCCTCGTCCATGTTTAGCAAAGTGCTGGCGACCAGCATCCACGCGACTTGCACGGGATCGCCACTGCCTATTGCCCCAGCAGAGGCTAGCAATTGGCGCGCCTTCTCCGGCTGCGATTTGTAAGCCCCCCGGTAGCGAACCAGTGCGGCCGAGAGAACCTCCAGTTCCCTAGTCGTCGGCACTCTGCCAAGAACCCGTTTTGCTCCTAGGTCGAGCCCATCTTGCGGGGAGCCCGCTGCCGCCATGAGGTCTCCGAGGGCGCGCGCCGCCTCGAGGAATTGCGGGTCGTTCTGCAGCACCAACGCCTGCAGTGGCGTGTTGGTATTAAGGCGTCGGACGCTACAAGTCTCGCGGGTCGGGGCATCGAAGATCGCCATGCTCGGTGGCGGCGAGGTTCGCTTCCACGCGGTATAGAGGCTGCGCCGGTAGAGTGCGCGACCGCTGCCGGGCAGGAACTTCTGCGAGCTGAACGGATTCGGGTAGCCGTAGTGACTCACCTGTTCCCACAGGCCGTCAGGCTGGTAGGGGTGCACGCTCGGGCCACCGAGATCACCGTTCAGCAGGCCACTCGCCGCGAGCGCGCCATCACGCACAAACTCCGCCGCCAACCGGAACCGCGGCGCACGCGCCAACAGGCGGTTGTAGGGGTCCTTCTCCAGCAGTTCCGGTGTCACCGCAGACTGTTGGCGGTAGGTCTCCGATATCACCATCCGGTGCAGCAGGCGACGCAGATCCCAACCGCTGGCGACGAAATCTGCCGCCAGCCGATCGAGTAGTTCGGGATGCGAGGGGAACTCGCCCTGCGCGCCGAAGTCTTCGGCAGTTTTCACCAGACCGGTCCCGAACAGCATCTGCCAGTATCGGTTGACGATGACGCGTGAGGTGAGTGGGTGATCTGGATCGACCAGCCAATGCGCGAGATCTAGACGCGTCCGTTTACCGTTTTGGGTTCCCGTTTCACCCAGGGGAGGAAGAATCGAAGGCGTCCCTGCGCTCACCTCGGCCCCGGGTTGGTCGTAGGCACCGCGGGTCAGGATGTGCGTCTTGCGCGGCTTGTAGTCCATCACCATCACGGTCGTTCGCCCCGTGTCGGCGGCCTTGCGCAAGATTTTCTCCTCGAGGCCCAGCTGGTTCGTCAAGGTCTTGAAGGCCGGCTGCATCTCCGCGAACGTGGTGTTGATCGTTGTCCAATGTCCGGTCGTGCGATCCTGCTTGGCCATGCTCAGCGCCTGGTAGAGTGCATCGGGTCCAGTGTCCGATGGCGTCTCGCCATACAGCGTTCCCCATGCACCGCCGCCATGTTTGGCGAGTTCCGCGGCTGGCTTCCACTTTGTCCCGGCCGCCCCCAAAACCGGCGACCTCGCCTGCCATTTCTTGTCGGTGACGACGTGCCACTCCTCGCCATTCGCCGCTCGCATCGCCAAGCTCAACAACAGCCCCGCAGGGCTAGCTCCAATGTTCGTCGCGCGCACGGCGATGGTGTTTTCGCCGGCTTTCAGTCCCCGGGCTCCGAAAACCTTCGGCCTGGTCCAATCATCAGATGAACCGATCGACCGGCCATTGATTTCCACTTCGCAAGCATTGTCACAGGTGACCCATAGTCGCGCCTCGGCCGGAATTGCTTCCAGATTGAACTGGCGTTCAAACTCGACCGACTCGGCAGTTTTGTCCGCAGCAAACCAAATCCACGACGGTTGATCTTGCGGAAACAGAACCAACTTCTTACCGACTGCTTCGCCAATTTTGAGCAACCCAAGGCTTGCCAGTTGCTCCGTTTCCCACCGGTCACGCTGCGCCGCGATGCGCGCCGGGGGCATGGCGCGGAGGCGCTTCAATTCGGCAATACGCAAGGCGGCGTCCCTCTTCACCCGCTCAGGCGTGCAGATCGCTGAACCCGCCTCGATCAGCGGTCCCGTGTTGGCGTTGGTCACACCGCTGCCCGGTTCGCTAGATTGGTTGAAGAAAGCGTAAAACTGGTAGAACTCCTTCTGCGAGATCGGGTCGTATTTGTGATCATGACACTGCGCACATTTCATGGTTAGCCCCATGAACACCGTGGCGACCGTATCGACCTTATCGACGTTGTAGGTCACCCGGTATTCCTCGGGGATCGTTCCGCCCTCGTGCGTGTTCATGCTGTTGCGCAAAAACCCAGTGGCGACGCGTTGCTGCTCGGTGACGCCCGGCAACAGATCTCCAGCGATCTGCTCGACCGTGAACTCGTCGAAACGCTTGTTGGTGAGGAAGGCATTGAGCACCCAGTCGCGCCAGATCCACATGTCGCGGTGGTCATCGATCGAGTAGCCGTTTGTGTCCGCATAACGAGCCCCGTCTAGCCAGTCGACAGCGAGGCGTTCGGCGGCGGCTGGCGATCGGAGAAGCCGATCGACCACCCGTTCGTAGGCACCCGGTTTGTGATCCCCAAGGAAAGCGTCGAGCTCCTCCGGCGTCGGCGGTAAACCGGTAAGATCCTGGGTGATTCGGCGCAGCAAGATCGCCCGGTCGGCGGGCAGTGCCGGCCGCAATCCAGTCCCGTCGAGGCGAGCTCGGATCAGCGAATCGATCGATGATCCCGGTGCTGCCTTCAGCACCTGGAATGACCAGTGCCCCTCGTACTCCGCGCCCTGGTCAATCCACTGCCCGAGAACTTCGATCTGCCCCGGGGTGAGCCGATGGTTTGAGTCCGGAGGAGGCATCTTCTCATCCGGATCCATCGAGGTGATGCGCTTCCACAGCTCGCTTGCCTTGCGGTCTCCGGGGACCAGCGCCTGGCGATCCTTCCCCTTTCCGAGCAACGCAGTCGCCGACTCGAATGAATCAAGTTGGAGCCCCGCTTTCACGTCCTTCGCTGCCGGGCCGTGGCAACCAAAGCAATTATCTGAAAGGATCGGACGGACGTCGCGATTGAAGCTCAGTGGATCCGGTTCCTCTCCCAATGCGAAAGTGGTCAACAGAGGCACGGCGAAGACTGGGAGCATCAACACAATGGATGCCAAGGTGGATCGAATTCTCATGAGCAGGTCAGGTAAAGATGTCCATTGCCGGTTTTCCCATCACATCTTTGGTAAGAAAAAAATAGGCGCTTCTCGAACTCGTAAGCTGTCTTTGGGCTGATGCCCATCGTGGTAAAAATGGTGGCATTAAGGTCTTCGACTGAGTCGGGATTGATCTTTCGCGTTGGAGCCTTGAACACCCTCGATCATCATGTCGCGGCAAAATTCGCTGGCAATTATGACCAAGGTGCGGTCGAGCTGCCACCGTTTCTCAAAGTCGCGGATTAGCTGGGTAATCGGCCGGTTGATCTCTTGATTGAGCTTCTTCACCAAATTGGGTTTAGCCTAGGGGTTCGGATTGGGAGGTCATTCGTATTTGGTAATGACTTTTCGTTCCTTGAGCGGCCACCATTCGGCAATCTTCGCAGCCAGGTCAGCGACGACCTCGGGGTGTTTTTTTGCAAGGTTCGTCTTTTCATGGGGATCCTTTGACAGGTCGAAAAGTTGGGGTTTTTTCTCGGTTCGGGGATGAGTGCTTTGGTATCGATTCACTTCACCGTCGTAGGTTAAGAGCAATTTCCATTTGCCTTCGATTCGCCATCGAAAAAGAAGCGAGGCTTCGGGGTTTTTGATATCTGCGATATCATGGGCAAGACTTTCCCCGAAGATACCCGAGCGCTTAATGGGGTGCTTTTTCTGAAGATTTTCCAGGAGATTCACACCCGGCACATCATTGGGAATTCGAGCACCCGCAGCGGCAAGTACGGTGGGGAAGAGATCGATGGAAGATACGAGTTCGGGGCGCTTGGTGGGATCAAGGCCGCCGTTCGGCCAGGAGAACATGATGGGTGTGCGAACACCGCCTTCGTAAGGCGTCTGCTTGGAGCGAGGTGCGTATCCGTTTCTTTTTGGATTTTGGATCCAGCCATTGTCGGTAACGTATACGATCAAGGTATCGTCCCGGAGGTTTCGTTTCTCAAGAATGTCGATGAGCTGTCCGCAGGTTTCGTCAAACCACTCACAGCAGGCATAATACTTGGCAACGCTAAGGGGAAGGCCCTGCTCCTTGTACCTTTTGAGAAGGCGTTGCGGAGGATTATGCGGAGTATGAGGGAGAAACACTCCATACCAGAGAAAGAATGGCTTTTTTTCCGCAACGGCATGGTCAACGAACTTTTCGATCGGTTCCATTCCTTCCCGACCGATCTTCAGGCCGTCGTCACCATGACGACCGCCTCGTTCCGGAAACCCCCGGGTCATCCCATGGGTAAATCCACCGTGCCTGAAATCCCCTTCCCACCATTTTCCGCTTTGGTGGCTGAGATAACCACGTTCGCCGAGAAGCTCGGGCAGGGTATCGAACTGGTCGAGATAGGATATGAGCTTGGCCCGGCGTTGGTTGTAAAGTTCGGAACCGCGCTCGGCGTACTTGGGAGATGGATCGTTTCCCGTTATGCCATGCCGATGGGCGAAATGCCCGGTCGCCAAAGTTGCCAGGGATGGACGACAAAGGGCAGTCGGAACATATCCTCGCTCGAAGACAACGCTTTGCCTGGCAAACTTGTCCAGATTTGGAGTCTTGATTTGAGGATGTCCCATAAAGCCATAATCGGTCCATGCCTGGTCATCGGAAATAATGTAAACGATATTGGGCCGATCGGCCGCAGATACGGTGAAAGCGCAGAGGAGGAAAAGCGTGGACCAAATGGTGATGATTATTTTTTGTTTCATAAATTATTTCGGATGCTCCATTCAGTAATTCATTTTACGTTTACTAATCTGCACGCAACAATTTGCTACCGTTGCTTTTCTGTCGACGGAAATCGCTTTCGCCCCACGCAATTGAGCACTTTTTCAGTGAATAACCCAAAATGAAGAATCTGGGTGAAGTGGATTTAACCCTTTATAATTAGGGTTAAAAGGAATGGTGGAGTCATGGAGAATCGAACTCCAGACCTTCGCATTGCGAACGCGACGCTCTACCAACTGAGCTATGACCCCATTTACGCCAACGCGACTGACCCGTGTCGTGAAGGGCAGGCATGATTCCGAGACACCGCCAAACGGCAAGCCGTTTTCAATCCCGGAATAAATTG
>Ga0115000_10003907_pt1 | contig 12343 bp, 9 predicted proteins | sample ArcticOcean_MG_C_6_FD_89690 | JGI IMG/M metagenome (GOLD analysis project Ga0115000, IMG submission 89690) | Marine microbial communities from western Arctic Ocean - ArcticOcean_MG_CB8_128 | ecosystem: Environmental > Aquatic > Marine > Oceanic | place: Arctic Ocean: Canada Basin | collected... | reverse complement strand
ATGTAAAAAAAATTTTAAAAGAAGTAAAAACAAAAAACTTTTTAACTTATGGTTTTGACAAAGCTGCAGATTATCAAATTATAAATGCGAATTATTTACCGAATAGCACAAAGTTCAATTTAAAGACCAAATATCATGGGACACAAAAAAAAATAATCAAAAATATTATTTTAAATTTAATTGGAAAGCACAACGTTTTAAATGCAACAGCAGGAATAGCCATTTGCCTCAATTTAGGTATAAGTATTAATATAATCAAAAAAGCATTAAAAAATTTTTCAGGAGTACAAAGAAGACTAACAAAAATATTGACTAGAAACAAAATAGAATTCTATGATGATTACGCCCATCATCCAACAGAAATAAAATCAGTATTGGATGGATTAAAAAAAGTATCAGCAAAAAGAAAAATAATTTCAGTTTTCCAGCCTCACAGATACTCTAGAGTTAAAAGTTTAAAAAAAGAATTTGCTTCCAGTTTTTTGTTGTCTGACCTTGTTATTTTATGCCCCGTTTATGCTGCTGGAGAAAAAGTAAATAAAAAATATAATCAAAAATCTTTTGCAAAACTAATTTCAAAATATTCCAAAGTTCAAGTGATAAGTGTAGAAAACGAAATCGAACTTAAAAAATATCTAAATAATAATTTATTTAATGACGAGATAGTTATTGGTATGGGTGCCGGATCAATATCATCTTGGATGAGAGGATTGTAATAAAAAATGAGTAATAACCTAGACACTCAAAACAAAGAATACCAAAAAAAAATTTTTTACGAAGAAAATCTATCAAAGTATAGTTGGTTTAATTTAGGCGGGCCGGCAGAGATACTATTTAAACCAGATAGCATAGAACAAATTAAACTATTTATTGAAGAGAATAAAAATAAAGATATTAATATAATTGGCGCAGGGTCGAATACACTAATAAGAGACGGTGGAGTAAAAGGAATCACCCTTAAATTAAGTTCCAAATTTTCAAGTATTAAGTTAATTGATGAAAATATTTTTGATGTAGGGGCCGCAACATTAGATAAAAAAATATCAGATTTTGCAAAAAACAATTCCGTCAGTGGCTTTGAATTTTTATCTTGTATACCGGGATCGATAGGTGGAGGAGTTAGAATGAATAGTGGATGTTATGGAGAAGAAATTTCTAAAATTTTATTATCAATTGAAGTTATGGATCAAAAAGGAAATATTAAATTAATTAAAAAAGAAAAAATAAATTTTTTTTATAGAGGATGTGACTTGCCTGAAGATTTAATTATTTTGAGTGTTAAGTTAAAGGGAACTTTATCAAATAAAGTGGAAATAGAAAAAAAACAAGAAAAGCTCATAAATAAAAAAAAGAATGATCAACCAACTCAAGTTAAAACATGCGGAAGTACTTTTAAGAACTTTAAAAAACAAAAAGCCTGGGAACTCATCAAGAATTCTGGATGTGATAAAATGCAAGTTGGACAAGCCAAAATTTCTGAGAAACATTGTAATTTTTTTATAAATAATGGAAAAACTAATTCAAAAGAAATTGAAGAATTAATTAGTAAAGTAAAAAATCAAGTTTTCGACAAAACAGGAATTAATCTAGAATTAGAAATAAAGATAATTGGATTTAACAAATAATTAAATGAAAAAAAAAATCCTAGTAGTTTTGGGTGGAAAATCTAAAGAGAGAAAAGTAAGTTTGAATTCTGGGAAAGCATGTTACACGGCGATAAAAAGACTTGGGTATAATGTTAAAATGTTTGATACAGCATCCAAATATTTGAATGAAATAGACAAATCTGAAGTTGATATAATATTTAATGCACTACACGGTAAGGACGGTGAAGACGGAGTTGCACAAAGTTATTTTGAATACTTGAAGATTCCTTATACACACTCTGGTGTAATTTCTTCTATTAATGCAATGGACAAAGGAATATCAAAGGAAATCTTTAAAAAAAATAAAATTTTATCACCTAACTATATTTTATTAAGTAAAAATGAATATCAAGAAATACTGATTGCTTCTTTAATTAAAAGATACAAATTAACTTTTCCAATAGTTGTTAAGCCTACAAATGAAGGATCAAGTATAGGAGTTAAAATGTGCAAAAATATAAAAAGTCTAAAAATAGAAGTTAAAAAGTTATTTAAAAATTATAAAGATTTAATTTTAGAAAAATATATTCCTGGTCAAGAAGTTCAAGTTGCAGTTATGAATGGAAAAGCCTTAGGTGCTATAGAGTTAAAACCAACAAGGGGTTTCTATGACTATAAAGCTAAATATTATAAGTCGGCTAAAACAATTCATATTATGCCAGCGGATATATCTATAAGTAACTATAAAAAAATTTTAAAAATAGCAGAAAAAGTTCACAAATTATTCAAATGCAGAGGTGTAACAAGATCAGATTTTAAATTATATAAAAATAAATTTTACTTATTTGAAATTAATACACAACCAGGAATGACAAACTTATCTCTGGTTCCAGAAATAGCAAAATTTAAAGGGCTATCATTTAAAAGACTTGTTAATGAAATCCTTTTAGATGCTAGTATTAATAAATGAACTTAGTATTTAAATACTTAAATTTACTATTTATTTTTTTAATATTTTCAACCTATACGCCTAATTACACAAACCAGAATAATAGTTTTTTTTTCCCAATTAAAGAAATTCAAGTTGAAGGCCATTTAGTGATAAAAAAAAAAAAATTAATTGGTGAATTAGATTATTTAATGGGTAGAAGTATTTTTTATATTGACGAAAATAAGATTAATTTAAGTATCAAGAAATTTGATTTTATCAAAAATTTCAAAATTAAGAAAATATATCCTAATACTCTAAAATTTATGATTAACGAAATTGATCCTGTTGCACTATATTTTGATAAAAAAAAATTATTTTTTTTAACTGAAGATGGACAAAGTATAAAATATCTAAATTTGGAAAAATTTAGTAAATTACCAACAGTTATTGGAAAGAAAGATAATTTTAAAATATTTTATCAAAATCTTAAAAAAACTAATTTTAAAATGAGTCAGATTATATCTTATCGACATTTTGAAATTGGGAGGTGGGACATAGTTTTAGAAGATAAAAGAGTAATTAAGTTGCCCACTAATAACTATTTACAATCAATAAATAATTTTCTTCTGATAAAAAATAAAAATAATTTTGAAAAATATAAAATTTTCGATTATAGAATTAAAGATCAATTAATATTAAAATAAATTAAATTAAATGAAAACTAATTACCCTCATCTCTGTATTGAGATTAATGAAAAAAAAATTATTTTTTTAGTCGTTAAATATAACGAAGAATTAGAATTTACTGCTTTAGAATCAAAAATTATTAATTCTGCGGGTTTTTCAAACGGAAAAATTTTTGACATCAATATTTTATCTAAAACAATTAAGGACACGCTAGACGTAATTGAAGAAACCGTAGGTTACACTTTTAAATATGTTACTGTCGTTACAGATCAAAATAATATAAATTGTATAAATGTTTCTGGGTATAAAAAATTAAATGGATCTCAAATTTTAGCACAAGATGTATCTTATATTTTAAATGATATAAAAAAAATAATAACAGATAAAGAAACAAAATATTCATTAATACATCTATTTAATTCAGCCTACACTTTAGATGGTGAAAATATTGAAAGTATGCCAATTGGATTGCACGGTGAATTCTACAATCATCATTTAACATGTTTTTTAACTTTAAAAAACGATATTAGAAATTTAAAAAAAGTTTTAAATAATTGTCATTTAAATATTAGAAAAATAGTTTTAAGACCTTTTGCACTCAATATGAAAAGATTAAAAAAAAATTATTTAAATAAAGCAGAATGTTTTGTTCATTTAGGTAAGAAAAAAAGTGATATTTCTATCTTCAAGAATTCATCTTTTATTTACCATGAAAAATTTAACTTTGGGACTGACATTATTATAAAAGATATTTCTAAAGTATGTTCATTAAAATTTAACGAAGCTGAAAATATTTTAAAAGAGATTGATGTAAATAATAAAAATATAGAAAAAGAATATTTAGAAAAAGTATATTTTACCGATTCATTATTTAGAAAAATAAGCTTGAAGCATATTGAAAGTATAATAATAGCAAGAGTAGAAGAGATAATTGAATTAATTTATAAAAAAAATGTTAATCTAAGTTTAATCATTAAAAATGAACACAGAATGTGTATTTCATTAGAAGAAAATCATATATTGAATAATATAAAAAAATTAATACGTAAAATTTTAGAACATTCTGTTGAACTTGATTTTTATGAAGGTGGCGAAAAAGACCTCACAATTCCGTGTTTATCAGCTGCCGAACTTACTGGCAGAGGATGGAAAACAGAAGCGATACCTATTGTACAAACAAAAAAGTCACTAATTACAAGGATTTTCTCAAGCTTATTTCAGCATTAAGTCAGATGGTATTTTTTTGAAATATTAGTTGTTTTAATTTATTTAAAGTATTTTTGTATAACGAAGACGTGGAAAATTTATATCAAAAAACAATTCTTAAAAAAACTAACTTTGATGGTATTGGTCTTCACTCAGGCATAAATGTTAAAGTCAACCTTCTACCTACAGAAGATAATGTGGGAATTATATTTAAAAGAATAGACCTAAACGAAAACAATATTATAAAAGCAAATTATAAAAATGTATCTTCAGCTAAGCTTTGTACTACACTAACAAATTCTTCCAATGTATCAGTATCTACTGTCGAGCATATAATGGCAGCTTTTTATATTACAGGTATAGATAATGTTATAGTAGAGATTGATTCCATGGAAATGCCTATAATGGATGGATCGTCAAAAGATTTTGTAAGTATAATTGAAAATTCTGGAATTAAAACATTGAAGGCAAAAAGAAAGTATCTAAAAATTTTAAAAAAAGTCGAATTGATCGAAAAGCAAAAATCAATATCAATAGAACCTAGTTCTGAAGGATTAAGTGTCGATTTTCAACTCAATTATAATAACGCTTTAATAGGAAATCAAAAAAATAAAATTAACTTTAACAAAAAAAATCTTGAAGAAGTATATACATCTAGAACATTCTGTTTGTACGAGGACATAGAAAAAATAAAAAGTATTGGTCTTGCAAAAGGCGGATCATTAGATAATGCGATAGTCGTTAAGAATGAAAAAATTTTAAATGATGAAGGTTTAAGGAATAAAAATGAATTTGTGAATCATAAAATTTTAGATTTGGTGGGAGACTTCTTGTTATCTGGGTACAGAATCATTGGAAGTGTAAAATGTGTTCAAGGGGGACATCATTTAAGCAATATTTTTTTAAAAGAATTTTTTAAAAGTCCATCTAATTATGAAGAATTAGATGTTAGTAATATTGAAGTATTTGACAAAAACATTAAAATATCAGTAAATAAGCTTGTAGCTAGCGCCTAACAACCTCTTAGAAATTTACCTAATTAATTAAATTTGATATAAATGATTTAAATGAATCATAAAATAATAATATTATTTCTTATCTTAATTTTTAGCTTTTCATGTTCGAAAAAAGAAGTTGAAACAAACATACCTACAAGTAAAGACAAAGCTTTCCAAATTTATCAAGAAGCAGTAATTGCAATGGATAATGGAGAATATTTTTTTGCATCGAAAAAATTTAAAGAAGCCGAAGAAATAATGCCAAAAATAGAGTTTGCTGCAAAATCATCCATTATGGCTAGCTATTGTTTGTATTTAATTAATTTTTATGATGAGGCAAATCTATATTTAGAAAGGTTTGTAAAAAGATATCCTGTTGATAAAAATGTATCTTATGCTTACTATTTATTGGCACTTAATTCATATGAGCAAATTCTTGATGAAAAAAAAGATGTCACACCCTTAATAGACTCAAAAAAAAAAATAAAGATTTTTATAAAAAAATATCCAGATACTGAGTACGCGTTAGATTTAAAATTTAAATTAGATTTAATAAATAATCAAATTGCCGCCAAGGAATTGTATGTCGCAAAATATTATATGAATAATAAAAAATGGATACCTGCGATTAATAGGTTGAAATTAATAGTTAATGACTATAATGAAACAATCTTTATAGAGGAAGCTCTTCACAGACTTGTTGAGGTATATTATGAAGTAGGTCTTAATGATGAGGCGAATGCAGCTGCAGTATTATTGGGCTATAATTACAATTCAAGTACATGGTATGAGCAGTCTTATAAAATTATAAATTCAGATTATAAGATTAAAAAGCCGAAAAATAAAAAAAGTAATAGTTTTGGTTTAATTAAAAGAACTATTAAAAAAATATTAAACTAATCTAATGAGTAAAGAAAAAAGTGAAATAATTAAAGAATATAAAGATAAGATACAGCTACTTAAAAAATATGATAATTATTATCACGATAAAGACGCTCCTTTAGTTACCGATCGAGTGTATGATAATTTAAAAAAAGAAGTAATTAACTTAGAAAATAGTCATCATCACTTAAAAAAATTTAGTTCTATTCTAAATAAAGTTGGGTACGCCCCATCAGAAAAATTTAAAAAAATTAAACATTTAAAACCAATGCTTTCGTTATCTAATGCATTCGATAAAGATGATATGAAAGAATTTTTAAGTAAAATTAAAAATTTTTTAAATAATAAAGAATTAAATATTGAACTTATATCGGAGCCAAAAATAGACGGAATTTCTGCAACATTAATATATGAAAATGGAAAATTAATTAAAGGACTATCACGAGGGGACGGTGTTACGGGTGAAGATATATTAGAAAATCTAAAAACAATTAAAGAAATCCCAAAAATTATTAAAGACAAAAATGTTCCAAAAATTTTAGAAATTAGAGGTGAAATATACATAGGGAAAAAAGATTTTAATTTAATAAATAAAAATTTTGCAAATCCAAGAAATGCAGCCGGTGGTTCTTTAAGACAAAAAAATTCTAGAGAAACAGCTAAAATTCCGCTTAAATATTTTGCTTATGGTTTTGGTTTAATTGAGCCCATGATTTTTAAAACTCATTCAGAATTTATAAGTAAAATAAAAAATTGGGGATTTAATATTAATCCAAATAATCAAATATTAAATGGTTTAAATAAAATTGAAGAACAGCACGAGTTAATAGATCGACTAAGGTCTTCGCTAGATTACGATATTGATGGTTTGGTATATAAAGTTAATAACTTAGAATTACAAAATAGATTAAGTAGCACCTCAAGTTCTCCAAGATGGGCTATCGCCTATAAATTTTCATCAGAAAAAGCTACAACTAGAATCAGAGAAATAACAATTCAAGTTGGACGAACAGGAGCGATTACACCAGTTGCTAAAGTAGAACCTGTAACTGTTGGAGGAGTAGTGGTTTCTAATGCCACATTACATAACGAGGATGAAATTAATCGAAAAGATATAAGGGTAGGTGATTTAATTATTATACAGAGAGCTGGCGATGTAATACCACAAGTGGTTTCTGTAGATAAATCTAAAAGAAGTAAACAAAGTAAAAAATTTATTTTCCCAGACAAGTGTCTATGTGGATCAAAAACATTTAAGGAGATAAATATTTCTACTAAAAAAGAAGATGCTACAAGAAGATGTCTTAAAGGGTATGAATGCAATTTTATAGCTAAAGAAAAACTAAAACATTTTGTATCAAAAGAAGCTTTCAATATTGATGGACTTGGAAAAAAAGTTATAGATCAGTTTTGGGAACTAAAATTAATAAAAAGACCTTCAGATATGTTTAAACTAGATTATAAAAAAATATCATCTCTTGAAGGATGGGGAGATTTATCTGTTAAAAATTTGATTAAAGCAGTAGAAACTTCAAAAAACATATCTCTTAATAGATTTCTTTATTCTATTGGAATTAGACATATTGGACAAGAAAATGCAAAAATATTAGCAGGATTTTTTACATCCATTAAAAAATTTTCAGATTTATTCTATATTAAAAAAAGAAAAGAAATTTTACTAAGTTTAGCAGATTTAGATGGAATTGGTGAAACCCAAATTAATTCTATTGAAAGTTTTTTTTTAAATTCAAAAAATATAGAAGTTGTAAACTCCCTAATTAATGTGCTTTCAATCAATGACTTTAAGATTTTAATCAAAAAAGGTATATTTAGTAATAAAAATCTGATGTTCACAGGTGGGTTTGAAAAAATTAGCAGATCAGAATCAAAAGTTTTAGTAGAAAATAACGGGGGCAACGTTTTGGGTGCTATTTCAAAAAAATTAGACATATTAGTTGTTGGTGACTCTAAACCTACTAAAAAAAAAATAGAAAAGGCAAAAGGTCTTAATATTAAAATTATAAATGAAAAAGATTGGTATAAAACTTTAAATATTTGAACAAGCCGTTTTAAGCTCTACCAGCTCAGAACTATTCATAAAATTTTTCAATTTTTTAAAGACGTTGGAGTGATAATCGTTAACCCACTTAATCTCTTTTTTATTTAATAGTTTTTTTACAACTAAAGATTTATCTATTGGAGCCATAGTTAAGTTCTCAAATTTGAGTTTATTTTTCTCTTTCTTTATGCACACTAAATTTTCAATTCTAATTCCAAATTTTTTTTTTTCATAATACCCAGGTTCATTTGAAAGTATCATTCCTTCTTGTAACTTTATTTTATTTCCTCTGCTTATTCCATGAGGTCCTTCATGAACATTTAAAAAATATCCAACTCCATGTCCAGTACCATGAGCGTAATTAAGACCAATTTTGTTTAACGGTTTTCTTGCAGCCTCATCTATTTCTGACCCAGAGGTAGAATTCTTTATTTTATAATCTGCTACAGCAATGTGACCTTGTAAAACTCTAGTATAAATATTTTTTATTTTTACGCTCTTGTTATCAAGAGAAATAGTTCTAGTTACATCTGTGGTACCAAAATTATATTGACCACCAGAATCTACTAAATATAGATCTCCCTCTCTTAACAATCTATTATTCTTCTCGTCAGCTTTATAGTGAATTATTGCGCCATTTGGGCCAGAACCTGAAATAGTGGGGAAACTCAACATTTTAAAATTCTTATTTTGTTTTCTAAATCTAAATAATTTTTCTTGGGCACTTATTTCAGTAATTTTTTTCTTTTTGAAATTATTTTTTATTCAAAACAAAAATTTAGTAAGAGCTACGCCGTCGCTTATATGTGATTGTTTTATATTTTTTATTTCAATTTTGTTTTTAATTGCTTTTAATATATATGTCATATCATTAAGTTCAAAAATTTTATTATTTTTTATTAGAATATTCTTAAATAATACAGAGCAAGAAAGTCTATCTATTTGTATTTTCTTATTTTTTATTTTATTTAAAAATTTTTCTATATCTTTAATCTCAATTATATTTATATTTTTTAAAACTAATTTAATTTTTCTATCAATTTTTTTTAAATCACAAAAAAGGTTAATATTTTTCTTATTATCTATTGTTAAATAGCTATTAGGTATTGGAGTAAAATCTCCATCTCTTCCTCTTAAATTTAAAATCCAAGCAACATTTTCTGCAGCAGAAATAAATTGCAAGTCTATTCTATTTTGATTCATTTTTTTTGATAAAATGGAAATCTTTTTTGTATGATTTACACCTACATTTTTTTCCTCTAAAGTAAAAAACTTATTAACTTTTTTTATTTTTTTTCTTTTTCTTAATTTATCTATTAAATTATTTTCAATTGGAACTAATTTGCATTTAGATTTTTGGAAAAGACGCACCAACATTAATTCCGTATAAAGTTTTGGATCATATCCAACAGATAGTTTTTTATTTTTTATAATATCTACTGGAAGTTTTTTTGGAATAGTCATAATTTTGAATTGATCCCCACATTGTATATTAGCTTGTAAAGTATATCTGCCGTCAACAAATAAATAATTTTTTTTTTTTAATATTAAAGCGAACCCATAGGAACCAGAAAATTTACTAATAAATTTTAAGTTATCTTTATTTTCAGGAATATATTCTCCAAAAAACTCATCATTTTTTGGAACAATATATCCATCAATATTATTTTTTTTAAATAATTTTTTTAAATTTTTTATTTTTTCCATTTTAACAATTTATTTTTTTTGAATCTTTCCCACCCAGGACTCCTATATTCATCTTCAAAATCTAATGGACTATCTTGATTGAACTCAAAATCTTCTTTGTCCCTAGTTATGCCAACTTCATTCTTTTCAACACTTTCATCGGGAATTTCATTTATAAATCTAGAAGGTAGTGCGTCCATCCAATCGCCATGGTAGGCTCTTTTCATTGCGAAAGACAAAAAAGCCTCTTTTTTTGCTCTAGTAATACCAACATAAGCAAGCCTCCTTTCTTCTTCCAAAGCAAAGTCACCTTTTTCTTCTAAAGACTTTTGATGAGGAAACAAACCTTCTTCCCATCCAGGTAAAAAAACTACATCGAATTCAAGACCCTTTGCTCCATGCATGGTCATCAAATTAATCTTTGCCCCATCCCATTCCTGGTCTATTGAAGTAGCTAAAGCTACATGCTCAAGAAAACTTTGTAAATTATCATAATCTTGCATCGCTCTTAGAAGTTCTTTTAAATTTTCTAATCTATTTTCATTTTCTAAATCTTTTTTATCTTTTAACACAGCTGAATAACCAGATTCATCTAAAACTAATTTTAACAAATCATAATGCTTCAAATTTTTTGAGTCTTCCCTCCACTTATGAATGAAGTTAATTAATTGGGATAAACTAGCTTTAATTTTTGGTTTAAATTCACCTAATTCTAGTATTTTGATAATAGAATCCTCTAAACATGTTTTATTTTTACTACCAAAAGAATAAATTTGATTTAATGTACTTTCTCCAATACCTTTTTTAGGAGCTCCAATTACTCTCTCTAGAGCAAGGTCATCATATTTTTGATTTATAATACGCAAATAAGAAACCGCGTCTTTGATTTCAGCCCTTTCATAAAATTTAGTTCCGCCTAAGACTCTATACCCTATGCCAACTTTTAAAAATCTCTCCTCAAACTCTCTGGTTTGATATATAGCTCTAACTAAAATAGAAACATCATTAAGAGAATATTTTTTCTTAAGTTTATGCTCAATAATATCGCTAATACCTTGAGCCTCTTCTTTACCGGTTTGGTAACAGTTTAACTTAACTAACTCTCCCTGATCAGCTGAGGACCATAAATTTTTACCAACTCTATTAGTATTATTAGAAATCAAAGCTGAAGCAGTTTCTAATATATTTTTAGTAGATCTATAATTTTGCTCTAACTTAAAAACTTTACAATTTTTATATATCTGGTCAAAAGTTAGAAAATTTTTTATTTCAGCCCCGCGCCAACTGTAAATAGATTGATCGTCATCTCCAACACAACAAATATTTTGCTGCTCATTTACTAAAAGATTCAACCATTTATTTTGTATAAAATTGGTATCCTGAAATTCGTCCACTAAAATATATTTAAAATTTTGAGTATAAATTTTTCTTATATCATCGTGTTCCTCAAAAAGCTTAACAGAATAAAGTAAAAGATCACCAAAATCGCAGGCATTTAAATCTTTAGTTTTGCTTTGGTAAATCTCATAAACTTTTAATATTGCTTTTTCTATAGAGCTTGTTCTTTCTATCTTTACATTTTTTGGCAATAGTCCCTTATTTTTCCATTTATCTATATGATACATAATGAGCTGGGGAGAAAATTTTTTCGCATCCAATTCTTCTGCCTTTACAATTTTTCTTATTAATTGTTTTTGATCTTGTGTGTCTAAAATAGTAAAATTACTTTTGAAACCTAATGCTTCAGCATGCCTTCTCAAAAATTTAACACTAATTGAGTGAAATGTTCCTAGCCAAGGTACAGAATTTGATGAATTCTTTATATAGCTCATCACTCTTTTTTGCATTTCCTTGGCTGCTTTATTTGTAAAAGTTACACAAAGTATTTGGCTAGGCCATGCTTTATTTTCGTTAATTATATGAGCCAATCTTGTAGTTAAAACTCTAGTTTTGCCAGAGCCCGCTCCAGCGACTACTAAATTAGGTCCTTCCGTATTTAAAACTGCTTCCTTTTGTTCCTTGTTTAAATTTTTTAATAATTCATTTATAGAGTTCATAATGTGTATTAGCTTAATTATACACCAATAGCATTAATAAAAAAATGATTAATATAATTAAAATATTTTCGCAATTTTTTCATACAGATAAAAAAGAAAAAGATTATTTTTCTTTTAAAAAAAAAATAAAATCAATTTTATTCTTAAAATATACAATAATTATTATTACAATCTTTTTTGTTATTTATTTAATAATTCCTAAAACATTTAATTACGAGAAAAAATTAACACATCTAGAAGAAACTTTATCT
>Ga0115000_10003905_pt1 | contig 12356 bp, 11 predicted proteins | sample ArcticOcean_MG_C_6_FD_89690 | JGI IMG/M metagenome (GOLD analysis project Ga0115000, IMG submission 89690) | Marine microbial communities from western Arctic Ocean - ArcticOcean_MG_CB8_128 | ecosystem: Environmental > Aquatic > Marine > Oceanic | place: Arctic Ocean: Canada Basin | collected... | reverse complement strand
TAAACTTACCGTGTCTGTTACGGAGGTAAATAGTGGGGTGGAGGAAGCTACCTCGAAAGGTTTGTACCAAGAATTAACAATTTTTGGTAACATGTAATTCTTATTTGTTAAATCCTTGTTTAGGTCTTCAGCAGGTGCATACGTGAATAAAAAAAGTAGAGATGCAAAATTAACATAGTTAGACAGGTGACCGAAGGGACCTGTCGGTGACGCAACTAGGAGGGACTTACCACCATAACATTCGGTGTGGTAGTACTTGAAATCAGGGAATTGGGGCGTAAACGTATATTTAAGATCTGTTAGTGTAAAGTTCGTAAATAACATATATAGGTGTTAATATGTTTTAGAAAAAACTCTTCCCATAACAAATAAACTCGTACACGAACCCAATACTTTTTTAAGAAAATAGTATATATAAAATAAACACAAATGCAAAAAATACTAAAACCCAACTAAAGTATTTAAACCAACCCATTTTCGTTAAAAAGTCGTATCTGTACCGTGGTATTCCCCCACGTACGAAAATAAGTAATAGAATAAGTAGTATAAACTTAAGCCCAAAAAGTATAGTAGTTATTTGGCCCGATGACCATAAACTACTAAATAAGTTGAGTGTAAAATCAATAGAGTATACTAAAATATTTTGAATACTGGTAGGGTATAACCACGAGAGTACACCGAAATACCGGCTCTCTACACCGACTATCCCACTATCGTACATATAAGTAAACAGTGTATCACCCGCTATTAATAACCAAGGTGTTAGGTTATTTGTGAAGGGTTGGCCAAAATAAAACCATAAGTCAAATAAGTTTACTGAGTACGATAACTCCTCTAATAAGGAGGGAATTATATTACTAGGGGTTACAAAAACTCCAAATCACTGAAGTACATAAAGTAGATTGAAGTTTGATGGTAGTAGGTAAGGTGTTACCATAACGCAGTAAGTGAGTAGTAAAATACCATAAACCGGTGATAATTGTATAGATCGTATACCGAATGTAGAGGTACTTTCAATTAATCTAAGTTTTATAAATTTATAGTATCCTGCAAATAACATAAATAATTTTATTAAACGCGGAGTAATCGTATATAGTCTTTATTGAGTAATGTTAGGTTCATTAAATTAGTATGTCATAAAATAAACCCGTACGGTAAATAAAACGTTACTTGGTAGGGTGAGTAAGAGGTTAGTAACCAAGTCATGAAATAAATCATTAAAAGATTAAAAGGTTTATTTTGAAATGAGAATAGTAGATATGAGACTGGTTTTGTAAAAAGTAAGGAGGTAAATTTTAATTGAGGTCGTACCCAATGTATAAACACAGGTTTATTAAGAAGTCTTAGTAGTAGTGACTTTTTAAGTCAGTACATTGTACTAATAATTAAATTATTTGAGTAAGACCCTCTGTCAACTTCAACCTTCTCAATTAAACGGAGTCAGTGGGGTTGAAGAATAAAACTAACGTATAGAGGCCAATTAAACCAAAACCTTGTCTCTAAGTAGTAAGTACTTGAGTATAGTAGTAATGACTCCTTAAGAAAAAGATGTTTTAACTCAGTAAACCATAAACTAACTAAATACATGTAGCGTCGGGTTCGTAGTAAATGAACATCGTACTTATAAAAATTCTGAGTAACTACAAAACATGTAATAAGCTTCTTCTAATAGTAAAGTAAAGTAAAGTAAAGTAAATTTAGTATTAACTAAATTGAGTATTTAAAGAGGGTTATAAACTTCTTTCTATTTAAAGTTTTTAGTACAGGGCCGTAGTGGTATTTTGATCGTGGGTTCTGCTTTTTAAATATAACAATACCACTGTTGTTGAAAACACGGACTACTGTTGAGTCAAGTCGACTTGACTCACGGTTTACACGTACGATTAGTAATCTTTTAATATCCCCTTTTATACTATACTTGTACTTAAAACCCTTATATTCATAACGAGGGGGCTTAACAATCCGAGCCGAACCTTTAACAAAAAATCCCTGACCTGTTGAGTGCCTAAAAAAACCCCTGTAAAGATGGAAAATTTTTATTCACCTTATATTAATACCGTCTGCGACGTAAACTCAAGACTCCTTTAGTAACATATATAACTAAACTAACTACCACTACTTAGGTAATTTTGCTTTTTTCGATTTCCGTCAATTAAAAAGTGACGGGAATGTATTCTGCTGCTTTATAAAACTCTGGTTTCGAATGAAAAAGCCTGATTCCCCCTTTCGTAATACACCGAACAGGTGAGTTTCGGAGAAATTTAGGTAGATAAAAAGGCGTTGTATGAGAAAATACAGTAATATAACAACCATTAAACCGAAAAATAAATTAAAGTTGAGTATATAAAAGGGGTAACTATTTAAAAGGAAGTAATTCTCTCTTAATGTATTTAACTCAGTTGTTTCGCTAACAAAATATGTTGTGTAGTAATCTAACCAAAACAGTTTAAAAAACCAAACCTTATTTAATGCTGTGTTAGTGTAAGTGTCAACTGTGTCACTAAAAAAGTATAAAACTAGTGGTATAAGTAAGGTAAAAATACCAACAAAAAGGTAATGACGTGCTGATAAGTTAAATACTGATTTTTGAAAAAAAAATGATGTAAAGTGTAGTATAAAAATGAAAAAAATTAGCCCCACACCTAAATCAATAACCCATAAAAACCCAATGTAAATATCACCTTCATTAAGCAGAGATCATATACCAACCAACATTAGATATAACCCGCCTACAGAAAGTAGAACTAATAGATTAGTGTTTGTGATATAAAAAAAAAGTAAAACTATAACTAATAACTCTAGGAGAAGTATATCATTAACTAACAGATATAAAATAAGCTTCATAAATTAATAATTGTTTGTAAAACCCTTAACTTTACGTAAAAAACGTGTACTGAATTTAAAACTATTCGTTGTATTTAGGTTTAATTGAATTGTTCGGAAAAAAATTGTCTGAATAAGTACTAAAACTAAACCGATACCTAACTCCACAGCTGAGAGTAATAAAAAAAAAAAAGTAAGAGATAAGAGGTTTAAACTATTGTAAATAAAACCTGTAACAATTACTAAAAAATATAAAGTTACTCATAAAATTTCCGCCGTTAACAAGAGATGTAAGGCTGTATTCACATTTATAGAAATTGAAAGTAGTATTATAAAAAAAATGAATAGTATAAAATTAATATCACCATACGACATAAACTATAATAGAAAGTAAAGTACATTTGTATGTTAGTTAGACTAGGGTAGTCACGATAACAACTCTGTTAATGCTAAAGGCTTTAGTTATATAACCTCTACAATCACGGGCATAATAAAAACTAAGCACCCTTTTAAAAGTGTTAAGTTCAGTACCCGACAGTTTTAAACAACACTATATAGGTACTAAACATTTTATTCTTATAAATAATTAAAAACTATAAACCGTGTAATAAAGTTACACGTTAGTTATAAAGTTTGTTAAACCCCCGTTATACCCCCCCCATATAATAGCGTAAACTTATTCATCGTGTATTATCAGGATCTTTATACTTACGTATTAACTCGAGTTATTCCTCAGATTATGAACCAAGTGCGGATACTAAACACTGCTTATGTTTAAAAACCGGTAACAGGTATAAGGGGTGGGTTTAGTAACTAACTCCTTTAAAATAACTTAAGGTAACTGAAAGGGGGAGGTATAAAAATCAAGTGAATAGTAATATATAAAACTCACGTAAATAATATAATGTGATAAATTGGAAAAATGATTGACTAATACAAATTAAGTCTTTAAACGTTTTTAGGGCGTAGGCTAAAATAACCCCATACATATTTAAGTAGTAAAAGTCACCCGAGTCTACTAACTCAATACCGAATTTTTCAGAAATTAAAAACCCTAAAAACGCAGCTAGTAAAGCGGCCGAACCCCCGGAAGCAATGTCGAATGCTGGTGACCGTGAGTACTTTAGTTTTGTGTAAACGTACTCTTTACGTAAAAGGTGTAAACACATACGAGTAATTGTTGCAGGTATTTTAGAGGTTTTATCAGCTTCTATTAACAAATGTGTAGATGCACCGCTGGGGGAAAGTTCTAGCGTATATACGTTTCGAGTAGACAAACTAAAGTCATCTACAACTCAGCCGGTATAAGCTCAGTTCCCTAAAATATCACTTTTATTTACAGTTTTGGGGATAATTATCTCAAAGTCACTTAATGTAAAGTTGTTGAAATTTTTCATATGAGAGTAGCGAGACTCGAACTCGCAACCAATAGATTAAAAGTCTAGTGCTCTACCATTGAGCTATACCCCCATAAAGTCAGTATTTTATAACAACTTTATAATACTGAAGTAAGTATTTAATAAACCTGAGTCTAACACCTTTAGTTTAGTAGATGTTTTTACTAAGTTAGTTCCTCCACGAGAACCGACTAGTAAACTGTGTAGCATCCTTAAAATACACGTATAATTGGTAAGCTGACAATGTAATATAAAACCAAATCTAAGACCCATATTTAATAAGTTTAGGGGTACCATAGGGTTTAATTGTTTCGAATATAATTTCTGTAAGGAGGATGTGGGGTATAAACTTTTATAACCAGCAACCTTATACACGTCAGTACGTAGGAACTTAAAAACTATCGGTTTTACAGTTAGTTGGTTTAGTTGTACCGGGTATGAGTATTTGTGTACAAACTTTTTTAATAACAAGTATAGTTTAACGGAGTGCTCAACAATCTTTGTAGTTCAGGTAATGCTTATTCTCAGCAAAGCGTCGAATATGTGAGATAAGTCTTAGGAAAAATAAATGCATTAGTAGGCTATCGGAGGCGACAGGTAATGCGAAGTTTAAGTTTTGTAGATTATGGGTTATTGAGACTGATCCTATTGTATAAAATTTCCACTTATGTAAATAGTATAGGGTAACTTTATGGAAGATGATATCAAAAACAAACGCTATACTAAAATTTCGTACCGCCAAGTAGTGGAAAATTCAACCAACCGCAACCTCGCGGTGATTAGATTTCTCAAAAAGATGCGGCTGTATAAATGACCAGAGGTGGCGGACTTGTTTAAATGATGATCAATTAAGTGCTAAAACCTGTCTCCTAAAAACACGGTTACCAAAATACAGCATATCAATTTTATAAAAAAATAAATTAAATATTAGGTGGAAAAAGTCTTGTCACCGCCTAAATAACTTAGTTGGGTTAAAAATTACCGTGTTAGAGGATTTCTGGTCTATAAAAAAAAATCTTGCTGAGGGGTTAACTCGTGAGTGGATCTTCACTGTCTGGGTACTAACACTTAGAAATAGTTCGAACATTGTTGATGTTTTTGGTAACATATCATATGGTGAAAAGTACCGGTAATCAACTTTATTATCCCTAAACCCTGTATGACGGGAACGTGAAAGGGTTTTAAACCTAAAAGTTATGTGATCTAGTTTATGTAATTTTGCAACCATCGTACTATAGGTATCTAAGTTTAGTTTACGTGGGAGGTAAAGTAGGTGTAATTGGTATTGTGCAAATTTCAGATGACCTTTTAAAAAGTACCAATTTGATAGTAGGTAATAAAACCATATGTAAATAAACCTTAACCGTAAAACACTGTTCGCTATAGTTTTTGGATAGTTATACCAAGTAATTTAGGTGAGTAGAGGGGGTTGAACCCTCAACCTTCAAGTTCACAGCTTGCTGCTCTACCAATTGAGCTATATCCACCCTATTTTAGAAAAAAAAATACGTATTGTAAACCATAAATGTTAGTAGTAGTGGGAAAATACCCATAAACTGTCAACGTAAATGCACATAAGAGTTTGTTAAGTTAAATGTTAGTAGTCAGGTTAGGGCGAAAAGTGACAAACCCTGTACCACAAAACCAAACTGAGTTAGTGTAAACGTGGAGAAAGAGTTAAATGACGAGAAAACGTGTGTTTTAAAACTAAAGAAACTGGAGGACTGTATAAAATCAACTGAGTTTGTTAATCCTATAGAAGTTAAGAGGAAAATTTCACCAAAATAGGTGAATATAGAGTAGTATAGTAACAAAATGTAACACATTAACCTAGACGTACCTAGAGTAGTTTGTTGTTGCCAACTCTGGTCCAAAGTAAAGTTTATTAAAGGTTTTTTATTATTTATATAACCCCCCCTAAACCATACACCGGCAGCTCAAGTGGAGCTTAGTAACTCATCAAAATACCCATACTGTGTTGAATTTTGTAGTAATGTGCTACCCCGTCAATGGGTTGAGTAAGTTCCAATAAAACCACGTTTAGGCCCAAACATGACTACGAAAACTAAGATATGCATATACACCGGTGTAAAGAATAAACTTATAAGAATAGATGCTCGTGCTCATAACGAGAGTAGGTCGTCCCGTGTCATATGAAACAATAGAAACTCTTTTCCTACATAACCTGCACTATAGGGTAATCCAGTTAGGTTAAATGCTGTTGTAAAAAGAAAAATAGTTAAATCGAACATATAACTATAGACCCCTCCCATAAACCTCATATCAGTATTACCTAGAAAAAAGTGTACAATATAACCAACTAGAATAAATAAGAATGCTTTATTTAGAGCATGTAATATTAGGTATATAAAAACTTCTTCGTAACAACAGAACCCACAACCACAAATTAAATAACCGACTTGACTAATAGTGGAGTAAGCTACCAGCTTCTTAATATCGTATTGGGCTGATGCGATAACTGAAGCGGATGCTAACGTCGTCGCCCCTCATATAATTAAAAAGGTATTAACCGTGGTGGTAAACTCAAAAAATACACTAAACCGAATAATTAAGAATACTCCAGCAATAACTAGGGTTGAGGAGTGTATTAAAGCTGACGCTGGGGTAGGAGCTTCCATAGCATCAGGTAACCAGACATGGGAGAAAAACTGAGCTCCTTTAATAGCACCTGCTGTTGATAAAGAAAATGCTAAAATTGAAATAACCTGAAACTCCCAACCAGCAATCCATAAAAAATAAGAGACTCTAAAAGGTAGTTGAACGAAAACTGCTGTTAAATCTGTTGAGTGAAATAGTAAAAGTGAGAATACAAAGGACCCAAACATAAATAAATCACTAATACGGGCGAAAACAAATGTTTTTAAAGCCGCTTTTACTGTATAAACCCGGTGAGAATAAAAATTAACTAATAGGTAGGAGAATAGGCCCATAGATTCTCAGGAAATTAGTATAAAAAAATAGTCATATGAGAAAAATAAAAACACAACACTTGTTGCAAATAAGTTCAGTAAGTAAATTAAACGTGTGACGAAAGCCTCACGATACATGTATTCTAAACCAAAAGTTAAAGCGAAAGCTGTTAGCATAATTACAAGAGCTGAGGCGAAAAGTGATAAACTATCTAAACAAAAGATGAAATGCGAGTCAATAATATCAAGAGAGTAAAAATATCGACCAAAATCTAAAAATGAGTATGAGAGACCATCATAAAAAATACTAACCTCGGATATAATTAAAAATAAACTAAATATACATGTGGCAATCGAAGCAAAATAAGTTCCATAAGCACCCAACCACTCGCGGTAAATAGAAATAAAAAAACAATTTAATAGTAGTAGTATTGGTGGGAAGGTGAAAGGGGTTGTAATCATATAATAAATTTACTAATAAACTATAGTAGTAAGGATACCCCATAACTAAAACACAGTGGGAGGGTGGCTAGTAGTAGGGCCAGTAAACTGAATAAAAATAGTGACCCGGCCTCCAACTCTGAACCAAACCACAGATTATAAAACCCTGTTACAAAAGTCTGCTGTTCATTTAAACTCGACCTGAGTAAAAAATGATAACTGTCAACCCCACCTAACATAAACTCTAACCAGTTTAGTACTAGTGGCAAAACTTCGGAGTTTCTTACAGAACTAAATGAAATGTTAGTGAAGTCTGAATTTAGGATTATGTTAGGTGTAAGTTGTAGACCTAATTCCAAAGATAGTGGTAGTATATAGAGTGTGTTTCCTGTACTTACAAGAAATAGAACTGAAAAGCATGTAGTAAAGAGAACTATACTAAAACATAATAAGAATATTAAATGCTCTCACGTACGGGTAAAAATTGAATAGTAGTAGTACAACGTGAGTTTTAGAGGTAGTAATGGTGTAAAAACAGTTAGTACTATAAGTAGTGTTAGTGGGGGTGCCCACCCCCACATAAATACAAGAAGTAGTGTATAGAGTGTAAGTACTTGCGAGTTGTATATAATAAAAACAAACAGCTCGTTAATAAACCCCAGGCTAGTAAAAGTTAGTGCTAAAGTTTTTAATACTGTATCGTAAAAATTATAGACTAAAAGTATTGTTAAGATAAATATACTAACAGAGAACCCTGACCGAAGTTTTTTCACCCCAGTTAAAGGACCTAATAATACAGTATTATAGGTGTACGACCGAACTCAGACTATTCTAAAATAAGATAGCCATAATAAAAAACCAAGAATACCCCATAGTGGCATATAAATTAATTTATCAACTAGTTCATCATCAAGTAGGTCTTCACTAAATAAGTGCGTTGTGAATTTTAGAGAGCACTGGGTGATTAAGTTTATTGAGAGTAGAGTAAGTAGGCATAGGTACAACCAACCTAGAAGACCGCGGTAGTTAATAATGTGGAGTAGGTATATATAAACAAGTAGAATAACTAGTGAAAAATACTCAGAAATATCCCAGTTTCACCAACCTCCCCAGCTACCCTCTTGTAATGCTCACCATGACCCAAGAACTAATGTAAAACACGTTAGTGTAAAAAATCTTAAAACAAACCAACCTATCAACAACATCCAATTAATATAAAAGTAATCTACACAACGACTATTCAGCATGAGAGGTAATATAAAGACCAATGAGTACAAAAATGTTAACAAACCCAAAAATAAAGTTGGATGGTATTGATTCAGGGGGTTAAGTAATAGTGTATTGAAATCCAAACTGAAATCATTTAGTAAAAATGTATCTGTACTTAATAATCAGTAAAGTTTGAAGACAGGGAGTAAACCTCAACATAAACATCAGTAGACAAGATAGTAAATATTTACTAAAAAAAACTCCCCGTATAGGAGTAGTAGTACACCAATAATTAGCTCAAACATTGGGGATCACCATAACGTGGATCACCAGTAAAAGTAAACTGTTAGGTAAAACTCATTTGTGTTAAGCTTTTCGAAAACGTCTAACTCATTTAATGAGAAGTTTGTTAGTGATACAAAATCCATAAAAAGTACTAAAAGTGTGGACGATAGGAGTGTTCAGGAGTAAAAACTACAAACCCATAGTAACAAATATATAACTACCAACTAGCACGTGATAAGCCGGGTATATTTGAATTATATGCATTATCCCGTAGTATAAAGCGTCCGTAACGAGTTTTATTGTTAACACTCCACACCCGACCCGATAGTACACACCTATTACGTACTTGTGTAACCGAACTAATTCTAGGTAAACGGGTTAAAAAACATACAGCCTGGTAACGTCGTGAGAATGGTACTAAATGTGATGACTTAAGTGACTTTAATAACCTGCGCTTTATCTCAGTTTTTATAAACATTTTACGTTTTATTACATCCATCCTAATTCAAGCTGTCCTTCTATCCATAATTAATTTCACTAAATATACTTAGTCACGGTTATTTAAGTATTTCCTATCACGTCGACGAACATGGTTAGATAAACCTTCAGGTCTGTGCATTCCATAGATTGACCGACGTCGTTTTTTTGTAACAACTGGTGAAAAATCAAACTTACCACGAATAACCGTATAACCAACCCCTGGTAGATCATTAGCACGCCCGCCCTCAACCAAAACACGGTTATAACGGCTACACAAGTAACCTTTACCAGGCATACGCGCAGTTACACGTAAACTACTATTTAATGAGACTTTAGCGACATGTCGTATAGCTGAGTTAGGTTTTTTAGGTGTCATGGTAGTGATACGAGTAACAATTCCTTTTGCTTGGGGACAACCTTTTAGTATAGATGTTCTTGATCACGCAGGTGTTACATATTTAGGGCCCGACTTTAACTTAAAACGTTTTCTACGAAATGACTGAATACATGTTGCCAATTATAAATTATACTATGCGATGAAGATAAAGACTGCAACGAATAGTAAAATAAAAGAAAAACTTTCAACGAATGCGAACCCTAAAGCTGCGTAATTGAATAATAGTTCCTCTTCAAATGGTGCTAATGAAACACTATAGATTAGCGAGGCAAAAATAAGCCCAGTAGCTATAGCGCATCCGGTAATAGGTAGAAATACAATTGATAGTGCTAGCATTTTTGCGGATTTTACAAATAACATCGAGTAGTTTTGGGTATAAATATTTTATATAATCTCTTTCGTACAAGGGGTACTATAACAATTTTATAACTTAGTGGTAATAATTTTGTGCAGGGGATTGTGTTATGAGCTATTAAAGACTTTTTATGACTTTTAGGCTTAAAATAGTAAAATAACCACCCACAACCTAGGGTTTTACGTAGGTTTAGGTACCGTATATAAATCTTTACAGGACTTTAACCTTATTTAGTAACTTATACATAAATTTTAAGATTTAAAAGTTTTTAAGTATAAGCTTGTTAGATTTCGCTCACCGCTACTATCCATAATCTCAGTTGATTAACTTATAGGTAGGTAGTAAGATGTTTCTCTTCCCTATCCTAATTTATATTTATTTCGAGTTTCCGCATTACGTAAAAGTACTCAACTCAAATATCGGCCTTTAAATCCGCTATATCCTTAGTATCAAGGCATCCCCTTAATGCTAGGTATCATAAACTTTACTGTATTTTTAATAAACTAATACATAAATAAACGTTAATTTAGTTAAAGATAAAACTTTAGGTAGAGTGGTAACCACACTAAAACACTTCGTAAAATAGTAAAAGTTTTAAATACTCCAACAACAGGCTCCCCTACAATTACCTTGTTACAACTTCTCTCAAATTACCATACCCTCCTTAACTTCCAAAAAGTTATAACAGGTAAGTAAAGCCCTTATAGAACTATTCACTGAATCCCACCTAACTAATAGAGAATGTCCAGCTTGCACAATTCTTCGAGAGTGATGGGCGGTGTGTGCAAAGTTTGAAAGATCATTCACCGTGACGTACTAATTCGCGATTACTAACGATTCCAACTTCATGCAAATGAGTTTCAATTTACAATCCGAACTATGATAATTTTTAAAGGTTTGCTTTAGTTCGCACCATCGCCCCTCTTTGTTTCTACCCTTGTAGCGCATGTGAAGCCCAACGTATTTGGACCATAATGACTTGACTTCTACTTAAATCCCCCCCAAAGGCAATTATCAAATAAGCTGCTTAGTTCTTTAGGTTACCGAAACGTAAAGCCTGTCAACTTACGGAGTTATTAACACTAAAAAACCGCACTGCCGAGTATTTGATTTTTAAGATTATTCTTTGTAGTAATATATAAATAAAATAAAACCTCATTAGGCATATAAATGTCTCTCTAATAAGAGTATTATTTGATGTTTACAGCTAAGGTTACGTCCGTTGAGTAAGTAAATATAACATTCTACAACACGGACTGACGACAGCCATGCAGTACCAGTTAAATATTTAACGACATATACAGCTAAATAATACAATAAAATATTTCAGGACATTGGTAAGATTAGGCGCGGATTATCGAATTAATCCACACGCTCCACCGTTCACACAAACTCCCGCCAATCTATTTAGCTTTGACCTTTGCAGCCCTACTCCCCAAGCGAAGCATTTAAGCGTTAACGTATACACAAGTAAATTAAATTCTTACATATAATGCTCATAAATTCACGGTACGAACTACTAGGGTCTCAAATCCTATTCGATACTCGTACTTAAATGGTTCAACGTCAGATTAAAATAGTCCGCCGCCGAGGCCACTGAAGATCCCTGACAACCTCTCTATATTCTATCTCTAGATTGTAAGGACCACGAACTTCTTCTAAATCTCTAGTACTAAGGTTTTATAAGTGTGTTGATTATTCTCCTGATTTTCAATATAACTTCTTAGACAGTCTAGCCATACTTTACGCTCAGTAAAGGCCAATAACGCTCCCCCGTCAAGGTCTTACCGCAGCTGCTGGCACCTTGTTAGCCCGGGGTTCTAACAGGTTTTGGTCAATTTTATAACCCGCGGACAGACTTTACAACTTCCGTAGTCTTCACAATTTTAAAAATTTTTCGTCTTACGCGACTCCCTAGTTCAATCTTTCGATCATTGACTAATATTCTCCTCTGCTGCCAACGGCGGAATGTTTTTCAGCTCCCGTGTGGCTGGACGATCTCACAACCCAGCTAGAGATTATCGACTCATATGAGTAGC
>Ga0115000_10003904_pt1 | contig 12359 bp, 7 predicted proteins | sample ArcticOcean_MG_C_6_FD_89690 | JGI IMG/M metagenome (GOLD analysis project Ga0115000, IMG submission 89690) | Marine microbial communities from western Arctic Ocean - ArcticOcean_MG_CB8_128 | ecosystem: Environmental > Aquatic > Marine > Oceanic | place: Arctic Ocean: Canada Basin | collected... | reverse complement strand
GGAGAGTCGGAAACGAGATTTCACGACGTGTCGGAATACCTCTCCTCCTCCGACGAAGCGAACGAAAGCGACTACGACATCGACGAACTGTTGGACGGAGACTATTTCGAATCCGACGTCGACGAGGACTTTTTCGACACTCGGTCTCGTTTATCCTCAACAAATAGTGTCAGCTCGACGACGACGACGACGACGGGTGGTGGTGGTGGTAGAATAAAACTCGGCGAGTTGCCGGACGAAACGGCGTACCAGATTTGGTCCACGGCAAAGCTCCGCGACCATCCGTGCGTGCCGTATTGCACGTGGCGGCTGAACGACGAAAACGATACAGCTCAAAACGGAGGACGAGATATGCTTCTCGTGAGAATAGGCGCGGCAAATTCAGAGCTATCTCACGAAAACAAGCAACTCATGGACCAAGTGATGGTGTCTACTTTATACCACGGCGTCAAAACGCGCCTATTATCGAGACTATCGAACAGTCCCAGGTCAAATAGACGTCCTCATCGACATGCACGGATGCGGTTTAACCAACCCGCCTCCTTTTGACGTCATCGCGAGAGGCTTATCCGCCATCGGAAAGCTCTTTTACGAGCGCACGAAAGTCCACAGGATCGGTAACCCGCCGCGAGGAACGCAGATTTTAATCAACGCCGTCATGGTGTTATTACCGAAAGAGATGCGAGATTCCGTGAAGATTGTCGTTTTGAGAAATAAACAGAGCGACGAGACCATGAAGCGCGCGTACGAGGCGAAGTGTTTAGTCTGCGATAGCATGAAATAGAAGAAAATATACTAGTACCATTATTGTCCTTTTAGAAATCAATAAGGTTAGACGATTAAATAAGAAAAATTAATGCGCAATCGAGCACGCAAAGAACAAAAAAAAAGAAGAAAAAAGCAAAAATAAATAATTGAGTGAACGCGCCCTTGAAACTTCACTTTTTGAAGTCATAATTGACAAGTAACAACAACAACAACAACAACGCAACGACAACAACAATAACTTAAACGCAACAACAACAACATGGTATCATTATTACGACGATCATCGCGTAAAAGTCTTTCTTTTTTCGAGAGAAGAAAGAAAATCTCCTCTTTCCTCCTCGTGTGTTTTTGTCTTGAATTCCTTCTTTCTCCTGTCCTCGCCGGTGGTCACGGAAATTCCGCGTTATATCACGAACTGAAACGGACGTACGGTTTCGGGAACAAAGAACCAGACGCGGTGCACGATAAACCTCCGGAACCGGAGGTTAGGAAACCAGCGAATTTGCACGAAGTCGGGAAAGATTTAGACCACGAAAAGTTAAAGGAAGAGTTTGAGTTGTTTCCGGAGCATCACAAAATCGATAACGCGGTACACTGGTCGGGGATAACCGCGTTGAAACAAGGGATAAAACTCGGGAACAACACGTACGTGCAAACGACTTTATACTTAGGAGCAAACGTGGTCATGACGTTGAAAGGTTCGAGACCGATCCATTTTAGCGCCGCACACTGTCCTTTCCGCGAGCAAGTGCAGATTGGGAAGACGTTAGTCGAGCACGGTGCGAGCGTCGTGGATGTCAACGAAGACGGGTATCAACCCATTCACTTCGCTTCGAGGATGTGGCAACCGTTATGTATAAACTACGTCGAATGGTTGCTACGAAACGAAAGCGTTGACGTGAACGAGCGACGCTCGATGGGTAACGAGACGACGCCGTTGCACGAAGCAGCGTTACGATCTTCGCTGAAAATGGTCCAGATGTTAGTAGAGAAAGGGGCGGTGGTTGACGCCTTGGATACCGACGGCGATACCGCTTTGCATAAAGCGGTAAAAGGAGATCACTTGCCGGCCATGCATCACTTGTTGAAGAGCGGTGCAAATCCCCACTTGAAGAATAAACGAAACGTATCGCCGTTCGAGTTGGCGCAGAAAATGAAAAAGGATTTTGACACGATGCAAGTATTTAAGAAAGATTACGGTTGGAAACACGATGCAGGACTCGCGCACACTGAGTTGTAAAAGATTTTGACTTTTAATATATGTGTTGTACAACAAGAAATTTTTACAATGCATGTACTCTATCGATACTATTATTATTTATTTAGCTTCTACCGCTAATTTAGCTTCTACCGATGCTTTTTGGTGGAAGGAAAGGAATGTTCGGATGGGACTCGGGTGAAGCGTCGGGGTCGGGTTTCCACATTTTTATCGTTTTGTCCGCTTCGCAAGAAATCAATCTCTCCCCAGTCTTATCGAAACCCAGCGCGAATATGCCAGCTTCGGCTTCCATGGAACCCGGTTGAACCTGCGTTTGTAACGATTGGAAGCAATGTCCGGTTTCGTAATCCCAAAAGCGCATGCTACCGTCGTCTCCTCCAGAAATCATGACGTTGTCTTCGTTGAGCGCCATGGCGTTGACGATGGCGTTTTGCTTAGATAACATGTTATGCTTGAACTGACCATCTGGCAAACCAAACTTCTTGATGTTATCTGCCGAAGCGGAACTAAACTCCCAGTACTTCTGATGCATAACCATCGCGCGAACCCCTTTCTTGTGATGCGTCAACGTCTTCATGCACTTACCCGCTGCTAAGTCCCACGTCTTGATGGTCGAATCGTAACTCCCCGTGATGATTTGAGGATCTACGTTCTCGGTAATGATCGATCCTACGGTTGATTCGTGTCCAGACAAACAAAAAATTTGCGCTTTTGTGCGCATATCCCAAACTCTGCACGCAGAATCTCGACCACCAGTCATCAATATATCCAAGTCCGGATGTAACGCTATCGAATACACGCCGCTCAAGTGGCCGTGGTAGTTTCTAATCACTTTATTGTATTCTAAATCCCAACACTTGACTTTTTTATCTGCACCGCACGAGAACATGTACGGATGCTTGTCTGAAATGGCTAATCCCATCACTTGCTCGATGTGACCGGTCAAAGTTAACTTCAACCCCCCCGTGGCTAAATCCCAAATTTTTATGCAACGATCTCCAGAACCGGTGGCGAACCACTCGTTCGACTTGTCCACAGCAACCGAGCGTACCCATCCTTGATGACCCGAGATGACTCTGTATAACTTCCAAGGTTTTTTCCACTCCGGTCTCGGCCACTTGGATGCTAAATTTGCCGTCACGAGCGCGCTCGATTTCATATTTGCGTTTGCGCCAAAAACCGAAGACTTTGAAGCGGCGTTTGCGTCTGCGTTGAATTGCACCAACGCCCCACTCTTCTCTCCCAGTTCTTGGCTCTTCAACTTGGCTAAAATTCCACCCGACGCGTTCGCTTCCACCTTTTCGCGAACTGGTTCGTCGATGAAATCGATCAAAGATGCCAAGTCCGTTTTTTCGTTGTCGTCTGTAAGTTTCCTCTTGTTATTTGCCGCCAAATTCGCTGCTTCGGCTAAACCAGGAATGGTATTTTCGAAGCGCTTGTTATTACTCGCATCGTTTGCTCCCGCGGCAGAGTTTGTTCTGTTGTTGTTCTTGTTCTTATTGTCTCTAGATTTAATCTCCGGCGGTGCCATGTGCCGCACGGCTTCGTATTCGTCCCGAATTTTCACGCTCATTTTTCGTTCGATCGAAGGTCGATGCATGAACATTTCTTCTTCTCCTCCTTCTTTCTCTCCGATCGAGAACAACGCTTTCGTTCTCTTGGCGGAAAGTTCCGCCAGCGCTACCGGGTCTGGACCTTTCACTTTCGTCATTTCTATTGTTGTGGCTGCGTTTTATTCGTATTCAAAAGAGAGAGAGAAGTGATGAAGAATTGTGTTTCCGAGCGAAGGCGGCTGTGTGAAGAATGCGAAAAAAAAAAAAATGAAAAAGAAAGAGAGAGAGAGGGAGAGAGAAAGAGGAACAGTTAGTAGTATTTTCCCTTTTACTACCAGTATGTTCGTTCATGCATTATTTTTCAATCTTCTTCTACTCTTCTTCTTCTTCTACTCTTCTCGCTCGTCGTTAATCACGCGTATTCTGCTCGCGTTTTTGGTCAACCAAAGCGCAAACTCCGGCGAACGCGCTAACGATTTCAAAGCGGCGTTCGTGGATTCCGTTTCGAGCTCGTCGGCTTCCTCGGCGCTTAAAAATCTTCCCCGGGAGTTACTCGCGAGACCAACGGGAGGCATTCGCTTTTTATCCTTTCCGTTGGAGTTACTCGTCGTCGTCGAGAACGGGGGAGGCGATTTCTTTTTACCCCCACTGTTGCTACTTTTTGTCGTCTTTTTATCGCTCGAGGATCCGCCACCTGGCGTCGGTTGCGGCGTGGCGGGTTCGCTTTTGTCTCCGCCACTAAACGGATTCAAATTCCTAACTAAACTGAACGGCGAAAGTGACGACGAGCGCTTATTCCGTGTTTCGGAATCTGCGTTTTTCTCCAGTGGTGTAAACGGTGAAGGCGCAACGCGCGGCTCTGGATCCATCGTGGCTGGTAGTCTGCGACGAAGTTCGTATTCAGTTTCTTCCTCTTCGTCGCTGTAAAATTCATCGTCGTACTCGAACGATTTTCTATCGTCGGAAGATTTCTTCTTATCGAACAAATGAAAAGTAAACGCGTGAAATGCAAGCCGTAACGTTCTCTTCACGTCTTTTGCGAACGCTGCGGCGGGACCGGCTACGATTGTACTTCCGGCGAGTAGTGCAAGCGTGTTCCCGGTTTGCGCGTCTCGAGTGCAAAACTTGAGCATAATCACGCCAAATACCGAAATGGAGAAGCTGGTAAACTGTTTCCAACCTTTCACGACTTCCCCGCTTCTGTCGTCTACCACCCATTTCTTGACGAACATGACGCCTAAACCGGAAGATACCAAGAAAAATCCAACGACGAGCAGAGCTATGTAAATAGTCTTTGGTTCATCGGGATCGGCGTTGCGAAGGACGCCCCATGAGGCGCGTATCGGCTTAGACATCCCTTTCCAAAGGTACTCTAATACTATCTTCCACTTATCCACGGGCACAAAATGGTACGCAAACGTCGTCACGAGCGTTGAACTGATACCGAAAAACGTTCTCGTCGCTCTTCCCGACGGCGTCAGTCTCGTCAATTGGAGAAGGACTAAACAGAGCAACATGGCTGTCGATAAAGACATCGCGGCTATGTAAAAGCACCACGGAGATGTGGCAATGACGGGTGCTAAGGTCATCGAGCTAATACCACCGACAAATCTCAAGAACAGGTTTGAATCAAAGTACTCTCGAACGGTTATTTCATACGTCACCTTCCCATTAGATTTTCCGCCAGAAGGGTTGCATTGTAACACGTACACCGCGCTCTTCTCTTGGAACGGACTCATGTTTGCGATTAAAGTCGATGGAGACTTCTTCGTTGCCTTTGACGAACTGCTGCGACTATTTTTACTACCGTTACTATTACCATGCGTGTATGCCTCATTTTTCTTCTTCTTCTCCTCTCTCTTCATCTTTAGGCGTCGATATTGCCAATTCTTTGCCGTCCTCTTCCCTTCTTCCTCTTCCAAAACTTCTTCCTCTATCCCAACCTTCAACGCGCACTGATTCGCTTTCACGCTCCCGTCTATATCTTTCAACGTCACCTCAATCGCATCAAACGTTCTCCAAATGGCATATTTTGGGTATCCCTTGATAAAGAATCGGCTCTGTTCTTCTACTTTATTCCAAGGCACATCTTTCCCTTTGGATGCGATTTTTGTTTCACCACCGCTCCTCCTCCAATCGTCGTTAAAAAAAGAGACGACGACGTTTGAGTCTGTTTCTTCTGTTCCCCCTCCTCTCTCGTCGTAAAGGTTGTTGTTATCATCGCAGAGACTCGTCTCGCACAACGCGAGAAGAGTGAGAGCGAAAACAAACAGAACGACTCTCTTTCCTCCTCCTCTCATTATTAGCGCGGCTCTCTCTCTCGCAGGGTGTATATCTAATAACACAGTTCCTTTCTTTATTAATAATGCCGATGTGGTTGTGGTGTGTGTCTTCCCCTTTTTTTACAAAGCAGCTTTTTTGGTGCTGCTAGTTATTCGTCGCTCTCTCACTCGTCAAAATCGCTCAAAAAAGCAAAATTTAAGCGAAGAGGATTTTGGGCCACTCTTTCGAGGTAATCCAACAATCGTCATTATAAAGAGCGAGGAGTATATACGACAACTCTCGCTTCCAACGTACCCCCCACTCTGAACAGGGAGAAACGTGCGCACGCATTTCACCGAGAAACAAGAAGGCTTTTTACTGTTTGACTTTATTTCCGAACGTTCTCACGTAAGAAAGAATGAGCGGCACGCAAATGATGACGACGATGCGCGCTGCTGCTTCGACGACGACGATCCGTTGTTGCGCTTCTTCGAATCAACAAAAATCGACTTCCTCCTCGTCGTCGTCGAGAAGAATCCCGAAATCTTCGAGCAATAACATCAGCAACGAAGCCGGTAAAGATGCGTTGCCATCGTCTTGCGCAACAGCTACCGCCGCTGTGTCCTCTGTCGCCGCGTTGAGCAGCGCTGGACCGGCTTTGGCCGATGGGTTGAGTGATTTTCAGGTACCGGATATGTCGTCGGCGATGGCGGAAATGCCAAAGGTGGACTTTAGTGGCTTCGCATCGAAGCTTAAAGATATCAAAGTTCCGGAAATCGACACGTCTGCGTTCGACGAGTTGAAGGAGAAAGCTTCATCGGCTCTGGATGATGCTACGTCGGCTCTGGATGACTTCGACCCAAACGCTCTTCAAGCGCAACTTCAGTCGAAGGTTTCCGAGATCCAGTCAACTCCGGTACCTGTTACCGTTCCGTCTATTCCAAAACCTTCTGTTTCTGTGACTATTGAAACACCGTCCGCGTCCGTAGAGATGCCTGCGATGCCTGCGATGCCTGCGATGCCGGAAATGCCCGCGATGCCTGCGATGCCTGCGATGCCGGAAATGCCCGCGATGCCGGAGTTGCCAGAGTTGCCTCCTCTTCCAGATCTTCCCTCTGTGGAAGATGTGATGGCGAGCTTCACGAGTGTCATCGATTCCGTGCCTGTCCCGGAAGATCTCCAGCCTTTAGTAGCCGCTATTAAACAAAATCCAGACACGGGCGTTGCCTTGCTTGCTTTCATCTTTGGATCTCCGGTTTTGCTTGCAGTATTAGGTGCGGCTTTGCGTGGATACGATGGTGATGTCCGCCCGAAAGCTTGCTATGAATCGCTCGAGAAGAACGGTTACGCAAAGATTATCGACACCCGCTCGGAAGAAGCGATAAGGAACGAAGGCGTTCCCGATTTGAGAGGATCGGCGAGAAACAAAGGGGAAATCGTTCGCGTCGTGAAATTGAACGAGAAAGAACGAAGACAAACGCGCGGCGCGAGACAGATTGAACTCACGATTGCAGCGGAGAAGGTTAAGAAGTTATCTTCGATTGGCTCGAAGTTGTACTTTATTGGTCCAGATGCGAAGGACTTGGCCAAGATGGTCAAAAGTGAAACTTTTGCTCGTAAGTGCTACACTATTTCTGGTGGATTTGAAGGCTACCGATCGTCTGGCTTGAAGTTGAGAAAAGGTGGCTATAAAAAGAATGTTGCCGAGGTTGCTGCCGAGGAAGCGTCGGAGATTGGAAGCAGAGCGACGCGCGCCGTCCAAAGCAGTGTCGGCTCCGTCTCGACGACTGTGAAAACTGCGGACGATTCGATGAAGGTTGTGTACGGGCTCCTCGCGCTCGGCGTTGTGGTCGGAGCGATCGAGTACGAAAAGACGTTGCAATTCATCGGCGTCGTCGGTATCGAATTGACTTTGTTGAACGCGTTCTTGTCGTACGAAAATCCCCTCGATGCGATTTCAGCGTTTGGTAACTTTGTTTCTCCGGTGACGCAGCCGATTACGAACGCGATTGGCGCTAAAGCCGGCGAAGTCGCCAACGAGGCCGTGAGTATTGCGTCGGAAAAAGTGAAGGAGTCCGTTAGCGAGATTTCTGTTCCGGATGTTGATTTGGACCAAATTCCAGGCGGTTCCGGCCTCAAGCGTTCGCTGGAGAAGCGAGGGGCTGCCAAACAGTCCGCGGTCGAAGAGGACGAATAAAAACAAGAACACTTAAAATAAAGAATAAACAGTAGAACGCAAGCAGAAAAGAAGAAGCAATGTATATGATTGAACGATAATTTCACGCATCATATAAATATATTATCTGATCAAATCCTCGCTTTTCTCGCGCGCCTTCTTTGGTTTTCCTTTTTCACCACCACCGGTTCTCCAAGAACCCAAATCTTCTCCTTTCATCACAAAATTGAAACAGACGTACTCTCTCTCTCTCTCTGCGATAAAGAGAAGGAAGAGAACACGCACGCATGCACGACTAATATTAAAAGCACGCTCGAGGCGGCACGCACTACGCGCGAGGATGAGAACGCGCCGGTTTACCGCTCTCCTTGTTCTTCTCGTCTTCATCGTCTCCCTCGCGGCTTCTTGTTCCGGAGAAGATGTTGGTGAGCACATTCCTCCTCCGCCACACGAGCAGAATGATGAACACGACCACCATCACCACCACGACGTAACCATGGACGTAACCATGGAAGCGCCGGATGAGTTGTTCGAATACGAAGCGGAGTTGGTGGACGAACGCCTCGAGGAGGAAGAGAATGAGATGGACGAACAATTCTTGAAAAATCAAGAGCAGCAGATGTTACGCGACGGTGATGGCGAAAAGCGTAATATCGTGGATCCTGAAGAAATCTTGGAGCAAGTGGAGGATATCTACGCCGGGTTTGAAGAAAAGAAAGGATGGTTATTTAGCAACTACACTTTGCGCGTTTCCACGGAGAAGGCGGTAGATGCGCTTTTGCAAGAAGGACAACGCGCGATGGATTTTGCAGAACAGAACGATGCACTATTTCACGTTCAGAATAGTCCACATTTTGCAAGGAGTACTAATTTACCGAACGAACAAAGCATTCCTTTAGAATTCGCGCGCTTGTGGATTGCTTCGGAAGCGTTATTCGTGCTAGCTGCGGCGTTGGAAACAGGCACGCTTCCTTTATCCGCCTTGTCGCAATCGCAAAGAGATATGTTTGCCAAGACGAATGATGAACATATTCCATGGACTTTAAAAGCTTTGCGAGCTGCACATTTCGCAGGGAACGACGGAGCTTCGGTAGCTCTCGCAGACAGAGCGCTCATCGGTCGAGGTGGTGTCGCCGAAAATTGTCAAATGGCAGTGCGGCTACTGCATCCGCTTGCCGCAAAGCGCGAACTGGAGATTCAGAAAGCAGGTGCGGGTTCTGTTTCTGGTATGCCAGTACAGGCTACGTGGTTGAGAGACCGCGAGCGGGACGCCTCCTGGCACTCCAACGCCATGGAAGAAAGTTTAGCGGAAGAGCATCAAAAAAATTTTGTGGGAGGTGCGGATGATTCGAACGAATTTACGCCTCATGGAAATAGCGGTACGCCGGAAAGCACGAGAGCCGAAGGATACCGAAGATTGATGGGCACAGATGGTAGAGATAGAGACGAGATTGGAGCTTTACAACGTTTTGAGAATGCGGCGCGACGCGGAGATCGTTTAGCCGCCTTCAACGCAGGCTTCATGCACATAAGGGGTACTTCAGAGAATGTCCCCGTGAATGTTACTGCCGCTGAAATATATTTCAAGCAGGCTGGAGATGTGAACGGAGGTGGTGCCTTTAATGGTATCGGAGTCATTTATTACAACAAGAAAGATTTCGTCACCGCAAGACATTGGTTTGAGAAAGGAATGGCAGCGAACAATCCCGATTGCTTTTACAACATGGGCACGTTGCACTTGCACGGACTCGGCAACTTGGAAAGAAATGCCACTCAAGGATTTCTGATGTACGAAAAAGCGTCCAAAAGCGGTCATTGGAAAGCACCGTTTGATTTGGCCAGAATGCATATGAACGGACAGGGGACGCCACAAAATTGTACGAGAGCTACCCGTTTATTTCGAATTTTCTACGACGAGCGAACGGGATGGGCGGATGAACTAGAGAACGCAATGGCTATGTTAGATGGAGTCGACGAGAATAGAAAAAAACTGAAAGGTGTGCCCCGAGATCCTTTTGGAGCGTTGATTCTGTACTCGCTTTACGCAGAACAGGGAAGTGAAGTTGCAACACAAAATATCGCTTGGATGCTCAGGAAAAATCTCACCGGTATCGAAATACCAAATAGATTTGAACTCGCTGGTTCGTTACTGCGACGCGTCACGCGTTCACCAGGTTTAGCTCCTGAAGCCAACATCGATTTAGGAAACATGCTTTGGAATAAGCAAATCGAAGCTACGCGACAAGATTTTGCGTTGTGTGACGACGAAGAAAGATTTATGGTTTCTCAAGGTCGCGACGCGATCGAAGATGAATCCGACAACGCCGAACCTACTAGGAATAGTGATGCGAGTGCGAAGTTACCGGAACCTTGGAAAGCCGTGTTAGATAGCGATTCCGGGAAGACGTACTATTGGAACACGGAGACGCAAGAAACTTCGTGGGACAAACCATCGATGCATTACAACGCTGCGGTTCACAGATACAGAAGAGCAACAGAAGGGGATTTACAACTTCCGGAAGCGTATCATGCTTTGGCTTGGGCACATTTCACGGGTAAAGGAGAAGGTAAAAACAGTACCGCAGTTCTCTTGCATCTCGACAAAGCGATGGAATTATCCAGATACGACGCGGAAATGTTCCCGAGTATCTTATTCTACGCGTACGTCCGCATCGCTTCCTCTTTCGACGGGTTCATTTCGTTGAAAAGGTTATTCGGTAGATTCCTTTCCTGCATCCTTGATATCGACAGAGATAGCATTGAGAGGTATTACAAAGAGAACTCTACTTTGGTGCACGGGTTCGTGACGATTTTGGCACTCGTCATACCACGTTTCCTCTTTTTTAGATACGCTGCTGCTGCCGCCGCCGCCGCCGCCCAGAATAGATAACTAGGAATAGATGAAATAGATATTATACCGGGATGGTGAACGTAGAGAAATATTTGTATAAAAGAAAGTGCTCCACACCCTTCTTTCGCCACTAAAAGCTACTATTCTAAATTTGTATTATTTCTTACTTTCTTTTCTTCTCCCTCCTTAGGTCAGGGCGTAAGTTCCTCTTCCATCGCGGACAACTTATCGCTCGGGTCATCCATCGTCAAATAGTCGTAAGGAGCTTCGATCTGTACGCGCTCAGGTCTTGCCAATTGAATTTTAGCCTTTTTCATGGCTTGGACGAACGATAACCACAACTCGGAACGAATACCGAGGAACTGGTCTTTGTTAATGGCTTCGACGTAGAACGAAAACTCCAACATGATTCCATCCAGCGTCACTTCTTCTATAAAAACGCGCCTGTGTAGCGTTTTCAACACTCGCGGATCGTTTTTGATCATCGTTCTAAACGTTGACAGCAATTTGGAGAGTTGACTCGCGTCTTTTAATCTGACTGTCATTTTCTCGTTGAATCTAAACTCTCTTCCTCGTCGAGTGACGTTGATGATTGACATTGCACCGAGTTCAGAGTTTGGAAGTAATATAACTTCTCTCTCTAAAGTTTTAATAGCCGTGCGAAACAAACCAATATCAATGATTTGACCCTCCGCGTAGTTCAACTCCTTCCCTTCTCTTGGAATTTTAACCGTATCGCCAATTATAAATGGGGTCGTTGTGTACAATAAGACGCCCATAAGAGCATTCTCTAATACCTGTTTGGACGCCAAACCGATGGCAATACCGGAAACGCCCCCGACAGTAACTAATGCGCCCAAGTTCAATCCTATGGCTTTGAAACAAAAGATTGCCGTCACGACCCAGGTGATAATTTCCGTCACTCTCTCCGCCCCGTTCACTCTCGCTAAAGTTGCCGGCGCCGCTCCGCTCTTCTCCAACCTACTCCACGCGCTCGAGAAAAACTTCTTCTCCCACGAAAACGTCGCCGCGACCAGGCCGCTCAAAATACACAAATACGTAATCGCTTGCACCGCGTAAATAATTCGAGCGACTTCAAATACAGCAGATCCAATCAATAACGCACCAATCCCTCTGCTCCCGGAAGCTATCAACAAACCTCTCTCTACCGCACCTGCGATATCTTTAATAATCTCCTGAACTCTTTCGCTGAAACGAAAGAACCCGCTGAACAGAGATAATCGTAAAATCGACCCGAGAAAGAACAATAGCGCCGCGTCTTCTAAATACACTCGAATAATTTTATCCGGACTCGGCGCCGGCGTCAAACCGAGAAATCGTCCAAAAGCCTCGAATATAAACTGCGCGACGATAGCGCCGGTTATTTCCGCCGTCTCTCTCGTGTTTATGGCTAAAAAAGCGGCATAAAACGAAAAAGCGCCGACACATAACGTGATCAGTTTCGTCAACCACGAGTCTTCTTCGGCCAGCACGGGTACTCCCGGGAGTAACGTCCGCGGCGCGTTCTTT
>Ga0115000_10003903_pt1 | contig 12359 bp, 6 predicted proteins | sample ArcticOcean_MG_C_6_FD_89690 | JGI IMG/M metagenome (GOLD analysis project Ga0115000, IMG submission 89690) | Marine microbial communities from western Arctic Ocean - ArcticOcean_MG_CB8_128 | ecosystem: Environmental > Aquatic > Marine > Oceanic | place: Arctic Ocean: Canada Basin | collected... | reverse complement strand
GCCTTTTAAGTGCAAACATATGCGTTCAAGGGTGGTGGTCGATGGCGTTTGCTGGTTTCCGCGCGCGCGCGATTCTTTTTTGCTCGTTCTTTCCTCGTCGTTGGTGTTCCTCCGCCTCAATAAGGGCCCTGTTTTGAAAGCAAAACACGGAGAGAACAAACAAACTAATCTCGTCGTCGTCGTTTAAAAACTACTTACTCTCGCTGTTTACTGACTTCGTTTCCTCCTTCTTTTCCTTTTCGCATCATCAACAAAACAAGGCATGAGAACGTACCTCAGAGACTCCAGAACGTTTTTGTTCCTCAACGCGAAGATCAAGTCTTTGTTCGGGCAAAGAAAAAAGCCGGCAAGAATCGCGTGGACGACGGCGTATAGAAAAGAGCACAAAAAAGACCAATCGACGGTTGTGAAGCAAAAGAAGAGAAAGATCAACAAGAACGCGAATAAGCGATCGTACGTCAGCGCGTCTTTGGAAGTTTTGACGAAGAAGCGCCAGGAAAAGCCGGACGTTCGCGCCGCGGCGAGAGCGCAAGCGCTGAGAGAAATCAAGGAGAGAAACGCCAAGAAGAAGGGCGGGAAGAAGTAATCGTCGTCTGATTAGGAAACAAAAACCTCTTCTCGTCGTCTGAATCGTCGTTATTTTCGCTCGTCCTCCGTCGCCTCTGACGAGGTGTGTTTCTTTACTTACTCGTAGCGAATCACCTGCCTTTAGTTAATAATAATATATAGAGTTGTTTAATAAAATAATGAATCCATTACAAAAGTTTTTTTCACACATCATCATTTTTCACATGAAACACAGACAGACAGATCAAAAAAATCTCGTTTCGAAAACTTTCTTTTTCGCCTTTTTTCGTGGTCGTAAAAAAAAAATGAGCTTTTTCGCCTTCATTTTTTCAATCAATCAACGCGCGCGCGTTTGTTGTTGTTGTTGTTGTTGTTGTTGTTGTTTAAAAAGGGGGATAGATATTAAGAACGACGTATTAAACGAAGACTGTTATCAACAGAAGAGATTTCTATTCTGTGTCCTTCCTTCCTCTCGATCGAACATCGTCGAAACGCGGGAAAACAAATTACTTATTAGAAAAATAAGAATACCTTTTCGTCCCGTCGTGTGGTCTCAAGCGAATTGGTTATTGGCGTGTGCTTCGTTCGGTAGGAAAAATTAATAACACGCAACACGCTTTGCTGAGATGGTTTTACATCACGCGCCGTTGCTGATGAAGCACTTCAGCGAAATGATTGCCTTCAGTCAGGAAGATATGATGATTTTAGGGTTAAACATGCTCGTCTGCATCGTCGTCTTCTTCATGATGAAAAGCATCAGAGGGTCTCAAACGCACAGTTGGTATCTGACGTTCTACGCGAGTTTTGTGTCTTCTTTCGTCGGTGTGTATTTTGGATATCACTTACTACACGATGGATTCACATCGACGATATCGAACGAGACGGTGATTTCGAGGTACATCGCTTTATTCTTCATCGGGTATTGCGTCATGGATTTGGTAGTCGGAAGCGTGCATTATGTGGAAGAGATATCCTTCGAAGACGGGTGGATCCATCATCTTTTATACATCACCATTTGTTATTTCTTGCTCCACCACGAGATGACGGCGTTTTTCGCCGTGGCGCTGATTGAGGAAATACCGGTGGTTTTGTTATCTTTCTTTGAAGTCAGGAACAAGCAACGTCCGTCTTTATTGTTTGGCGTGTTGTATTTCCTAACGCGAGTAGTCTTCCACACGGTATTAATTTACAAAGTTGGACAATTTTCGCACTTTGTTTTGTTCTCGGGAATGGTCTTGCTCACGTGGCACGTGAAAGTTTTCCAAAAGTGGGTGCGAGGGTATCTCATGCGCTCCGCGTCCAGGAAACGGATGAAATACAGACATAAAATGCTCATCATGTTGAGCATGCTCATCGCGCAAGTGTTGGTGCACTCGTACGCGACGTGGGATTTAGTCACGCAAAAGTACGAGGATCATCACCAGGATTCGATACCCGTCATCGCTTTACACGGCGCCATATTTCTCTACTTTATGACGTTATTCGGCGTTATGATTCACGACGTGTACTGTCAAAATTTCATCATGACGTCGATTGGGAAGAAGAAAATCATTTACAACATCAGCTGGGAAGACCCAGCTATCGATCATAAGGTCATGCACATGAACGAAGACGACGTCGTGTTGACGATTTCTTCCGCCGGGTGCAACGTTTTAGATTATTTGTGCGAAGGGCCAAAAAAGATTATCGCGGTGGACATGAACGCGGCGCAGTTACACACGTTAGAACTGAAGTTGGCGTGCATCAAAGCGTTAACCTGGGAGCAGTTTTTCGCCATTTGGGGTCGATCCGATTACAAAGTTTTCATCGCGGTGTACAAATCGAAGCTTCGTAAGTTGCTCCAAGCGGAAACCGCGGAGTTTTGGGATGCAAACACGCACTTGTTCCGCGATAACTTCATGTATGCCGGAACATCTGGTTTGATGGCGAAGATTTTGTGCGCACCGTTATGGTTAGCCGGCGTGCACAAACGTATCGTGAGCGGAGAAGATGTCGGCGGCAACTGCGGCGGATTCTTCTTCTGGTGCACCATGAAGATCTGCTCCTTCACTACGCTCTGGTCGTGGATTGCCCCGTTAGGTGGTGTTCCAATCGAACAACTCAACTTAGTCATGCGTAATCCGGAGGTATTTGTGGAGCGCTTAGAGGAAGTTTTAACCACGCGAATGTGGAAGAGAGGGAACTACTTTTATTACGGGTACATTGTCGGCGAGTTTTCGCCAACGTGTTGCCCCAAGTACTTAGAAAAGAAGAATTTCAAGTCTTTGAAGGAGCGCACGGACCGAGTGGAGTTATTTCACGGCACCTGGGCGGATGCCGCAGAAAAGGAAGGCCCGGGATCTATTACCATTGCATCCTTGCTTGATTCTATGGATTGGATGCCGCATCAGATGATTGCGGAGAACATTTCGAAAGTAGTCACCGGAATGGATAAAGAGAGAGGAAGGATTTATTGGAGATGTTTTGGTGATCGCGTGCACTCACCGGTGCTCGGACACCTTCGCGCCAACTTAGTCCCGGATTACGATCTCGTCGGGTGGTACTTGACCACGTTCATCGGTCCAACTCCGGAGAATTACGAGCCGAAAATGATTACTTTGAACGGCACGAACAGGAGCATTTCCAACACGATCTTTGACGATATGTTGGTTATGTATGCCATGGCTAGTCACGGTTTGAGCTCAAACAAAGACGTGAAGAAGTTTTATAAGTCTCAAGGTACTCGATACGACGGCTTTCGTGAAGCTTTGTTGCCACACAGAGACGTTTTCATGCAATACGTCGTTCCGTGGACAAAGATGCCAAAGACGTGGATTTCGGTCGGATGCGGCACGGCGAGGGATATCGAATTTGTCACCGAACATATTCGTGAATCGAAAACGAAAGTGTATTTGTGCGATTTATCGGATGCTTTGTTAGCCATGGCAAAATCTCGAGTGAAGGCGCTCGGTTTGACTAAACAAGTTGTTTTCGTCGAAGGCGATATCAACGCCGCGGAGACGCAAAAGAAACTTCCAGCTGAAGTGGATTTGGTGACGTGCTCGTATTGCTTGACGATGATTCCTCCGTGGAGAGAGGCTTTAAAGACGATGAAAGATCTTGTCGCGCCGGGCGGGAACTTGTGTTTGATTGATTTCACCTTGCGCGAAGGCGTCGAGGATAGGTGGGATCAAAGATTGTACAAGTGGTGGTTTGCGCACGACGGCGTGTATTTCAATCGCGCGCACGTCGACTTTTTGGAACAACAAAGAGATTTAGAAACCGTGTGGTATTCTGAAAACGAAGGCAGAGTACCGTACACGCCGTTTATGCCGACGCATTACATGTATTGCGCGGAGAAGATTTCCATCGAGAAGAAGAAAACCAACAATCGTCGCGTAAATGGCCGGTCGCCTTCGCCAACGCCTCGAGCTTCGCGAGGTTCTGCGGCGTCCTCGGCTAAGAAGACTGCTACGAAAAAAAGTGGCAGCGGCGGTGGTAAGCGTCGATCGATGTCTCCCACGCCTCGTCGTAACTCGCGAAGAACGCAATAATAATTAAGAAATATTAGATATTAAGAAAGATAATAATAATAAATATAGAAGGGGAGAGCGGAGAGAGAGAGAGAAAGAGAGAGAGAGAGAGAAGGAGAGAGATTATATTTAGCGGTATTAAGACGTGCATGTATTAGAAATAATCGTGTACCGGTATTGAATAACACACACACATATGCATCACACGTAGCTATTAGTTTGTTCGAAAAATTCCGCAACGCCTCCAAATTAGAATAAAGCTCATTTCTCCGGCTTTAACAGAGTAGAGTTTTATAGAGATACACACGACACATCATCAACACCAACCGCGCAAAATAAAGCAGAGAAAAGATGGGTTTGGATCCTCTCGAGCATCGCAACACGGTCGACCCGCTCGCGGAGCCAAACATGGAAATCGTAAACAACAACACGAACGACTCCCACCCCTCTTCGCCGAGGAATTCGGGCAGCCGAGAGAATTCCGCCGACCGCCCGAGAGGAGGGAAACAACACTCCTCTCCAGACTCTTCTGGGTCTTTCGAATTCACCAACAGAGGGGATTCCGACCGCGATTCTTCGCAAGGCGCGGATTCCTCCCAAGGCCAATCCAATCCAGGGTCGAAAAACTACAAAGAATACGTCGGGAGACATTTGACTTCGGAACTTTTATTCTCGGCGTCGATTGGGAATTTGAAAAGAATTAAACGGTGCTTAGAAAAAGCGGGGAAAAGCATCACGTCGGAACCGTACCAAGATTATGATTTAAGAGCACCTTTACACATCGCGTGCGCGGATGGATCGTTCGCGATTGTGGATTATTTAGTAAAGAATGGGGTGGCGATTAACGCCGTCGATCGATGGGGAGCGACGCCGTTGGAGTGCGCGGTGTTTGGGAACCACGGAGAAATTGTAAAGTACATAGAACAAAACGGGGGGAAGATTAAAGATAGATTGACGGGTACTTTAGTGAAGCTATCGGACAGTCACTTGTCTTCGGTCGCTGCGCCACAGTTGGCGAATTCGTCGAACATTTTCTTGCCGCAAGACGCCATGGCGTGGGAGATACCGGAGGAGGAAATCGTGGATAAGGAAAATATCGGGTCCGGGGCGTTTGGGATCGTCATGAAGTGTAAATGGAGAGGAACGCCGGTTGCGATCAAACAAATTCACAAGCATATGGCAGATGACGAGATCGCGAGAGTTGAGTTCTCGTTGGAGTTGAAGGTCATGCGTCAGTTGCACCATCCAAACATCGTCCAATTTTTAGGCGTCATGATTTCGAGCGAAACGAGTCAAGTGTCCATCGTTTCCGAGTTCATGCAAGGAGGGAGTTTAGACCACTTATTTCGTTCCGGGAAGTTACTTTCTTTGTGCGAAGCGGCAAACATGGCGTTAGATTGTGCGAGAGGGATGGCGTACTTACACGGTCGCGTGCCGTTACCGGTGATTCATCGAGACTTGAAACCGGGAAATTTGATGTTGACGAGAACCGGACGTTTGAAAATAGGCGATTTCGGTTTGTCGAAAACTTTATCCGTGCGAAACAAGATTCCAAACTCGACGGTTTCTCAAGAACCGTTCGTTTTGACCGGCGAAACGGGCAGTTATCGATACATGGCGCCGGAGGTTTTCCGACACGAATTCTACGGCACCGCCGTGGATGTCTACGCCGCCTCCATGATTTTCTACCAACTCTTCTCCGGTCAACAACCGTTCTCGAACGTCAATCCCATCCACGCGGCGCGAGCAGTCGCTACCCAAGACACTCGTCCACCGTTGCATAACGGGTTAATGCCGAAAGAATTTATGACGTTGGTGAGAAACATGTGGAACCCGATCGATAAGAAACGCCCGACGTTCTTCAACGTCATCAGTTACCTCGACCCGATCGTCGAGAAGTTGAGAGAGGAAGCCGATAATAAGAAGAATAACGCAGGGTGCGGGTGTGTCATATCTTAACCATGGATCGATCGATCGATCGAAGAAGTAAAGAAGAAGTAAAAAAGAAGTAAAGAAGAATAGCGAGAAAGTAGAGAGAGAATGAAAAATATGAAAGAATATATATTTCATATGCGCACCATCAATTTTATACGTAAAAACCCGACGAATGAATCTTCACTCTCTGCACAAATTAGTAAAGTAACGGATCTGCTTTTTTCTTCGCCGCGATAAGAAAGAAAATTATCTAAATACGAACGATATAATAATGGACGCATCAACGGACGAAGAAGAGTACGAGTACGACGCGGACGCCGTCGACACTTCGGACGATTACGAAATGTACGGGGAAGAAGATACCAGCATCGATGATCAAGAAGATATCTTAGGAGACGACTTGCTCTCCGAAGATGAGGACGAGGACGACGATTTTGAAGACGACGGCGAGGAGTTGGACGGCGATTTCGACGCCGCCGCAGAAGAGGCGGCGACGCAAGCGGCAGCCACGAAAGCGGCGTCTTTGAATTCAGCCGCCGCGGCATTTGTCCCCGGTGGTGGTGCTGGTGCAGCTGCTGCACCGCCGCCGCCGAGACCACCGCCGCAATTTCCAGGCCAAGGGGGAGGGCAACAACCTCCCTCGCAACAACAACAACAACAGGGCTTTGGAAATACGAGCGGTTTGCCGCAGCGGAATACTACCACCGCCGCTGCGCCCACAGCAGGTGCGGCTGGTGAGGAGGAACCAATCACGCCACCACAAGCGCAAGGCCTTGGCGGTGGCTTGTTAGCGCGCACGGTAGCGCGTGTGGCGCCCCAAAAGGAACCGATTGTTCCAGACGAAAAGCCAGACCCGAAGGATGAACAAGCCACGAGAGCGTACGAGCTTCAACAGCTTCGAATTAAATTGTTACGCTTGACATCGAGATTAGACCAATCGCCGAGAAATACGATTGTCTCGCAAGTAATTTATCGTTTAGAGCTCGCGGAAACGTTAAAATCTGGTAAAGGTACATCGCCATCGGGAGCGCAAAAGTCTCAAACGAATACGTTTGAGCGCGCCGTGGCGCTCGCCGAGCACTTTGAAAAGATAAACCCGAACGAGGAATTGGATTTTGACTGCACGATTTTAATGATTGGTAAGCAATGTGTCGGTAAATCTTCCGTGATCAAATCGTTGTTAGGTCCGGACGCGCAAGACGAGAAGACTTTGGAGGCTTTGGATGAAGAGACTACGAAAGTGAGAGTGATTGAAACGACGGTGTGCGGGATGAAGTTGAGATTGATTGATACACCTGGTTTGCGAACCTCTTCGGCGGATATTCAGTATAACTCAAGAATTATGGGTCAAGCGAAGAAGTATTGCAACAAGCATAAACCGGACATTACGTTATATTTCGATCGATTAGACATTCCGTTGCGATCGGAAACCGCGGATATCATGATTTTGAAGCAAGTCACCAACACGTTCGGTCCTGGGGTTTGGTTCAACGCCATCGTGGTCTTGACGCACGCCGCTGGGGCTCCGCCAGATGGACCAAACGGCCAGCCGATGTCGTACGAGCTGTATGTGGCGCAAAGATCGCACGTCGTTCAACAGACTGTTCGTCACGCTTCCGGGGACGCGCGTTTGATGAACCCGGTTGCGTTGGCAGAAAACCATTCAGGTTGCAGAACGAACCGAACTGGAGATAAAGTGTTACCGAACGGTCAAGCTTGGAAGCCACAGCTTTTGCTGCTCTGCTTTGCGAGCAAAATTCTCGCGCAAGCAAATACGCTATTAAAACTCGACGACGGAACGCAAATGCTGAAGAAACGTCAGCAACAACAACAGCAACAAGGTAAAGTTGCGCCATTACCGTTTCTCTTGAGTTCCTTAATTACGACTCGTAAACCAATACGGTTGGAAATGGGCGACGATGATTTCGAAGACTTGGAAGAATCCATCATTTCTGGAGAGCCGTCTCCGTACGATGAGCCGAACGCGGGGAAAGATTTCTACATGCCGAAGCAGTTGTGCGTCCCGGCCCCGGACCCACAGTTCCCTCCTTCGTTTGATTCGGATACTGGTTCGCACCGATATCGTTATCTTGATACGAACCCACAAACGCTAGTTCGACCTATGGTTGACGCGCACTCGTACGAGCACGAGACGGGCGTGACTGGGTTTTCAGTCGATCGACAAGTGATCATTAAAGATTTCATCGGCGGCAAAGCGTCGGCGCAAATCAATAAAGACAAAAACGACTCGTCGTTTGCTTTCGAAGGCGAATTGTCGGTCCCACACGGTAAGAAAGCAATCACCACCGCTGGTGTCGACGTGCAGAACGTAGGTCAGCAAAGAGTGTACACATCTCGGGCGGAAACTCGTTGGAAGTGGCACAGGGTGGACAAAATCATCGGTGGATTGTCCATGTCTTTCGTTGGAGGCCTGTTAGCATTTGGCACGAAGATTGAAAACCGATGGAAGGCCCGAGATGGAATGAAGGTCGTCGTCAGTACCGGAGCTGTAAGTTCCAAGGGTCCACAAGGAAAAGATGTCGCTTACGGTGGTAACTGCGAAGCCATCATTCGTCACTCTCAAGACGAAGGCGACGCGAACTCGTCCACCATTGGAGCCTCATTCATGAATTGGAGAGGTGACATCGCCTTGGGTTGCAACGCTATGAGCTCAATCACATTAGGGAAAGATACGCAATTGACTGGCAGATTTAATCTCAACTCGCGAGGCGCTGGTGCGGTTACCGTGCGTGCGACGTCGAACGACAAGTTACAAATCGCAGGTGTGGGTTTGATTCCGTTATTGTGCGCAATCTGGGGTAGAATCTTCGGCGATTAAGGTTAATGATGGTGGAGCACACTGCTTTGTTTTGATCATATATATAGGTGTTATTACAATTGGTTTTTGTTTGTTTTTCAACTAAACTAATACAGATTATTCGTTATACTACATTTCTGTTGTGTCTCTTTCTTTTTTCTTCCCTCGTCGAGAACGTTGGCTGCGCCTTTCCAGTCGCCACTCCCTTCTCTCTCTCTCTCTCTCTTTCTAAGTGAATTTCTACTACTTCTCCTCCTCGACCTCCACTTTTTACGCCGCAACAAAGTCATCATCCCTGAACGACGACAACGAGCTGGCTTCCAGAACTCCTGTTGGTGAGTACACGTCCACAAATCTCCCAAACTCATCCGTCAGTTCTTTCACCTTTTCGTTGTCGTTACTTCCTTGTCTCATCGGTACTGCAACTGACCCAATCGTGTTATTTTTGTCATAATTATCGCCACTCGAAACACAATCTGGGTCATTCCTTGCAACATAAATGTTTAAGCAATGTTCGATTAACCATCCGTGCATCTCCGATAAATTACTCTCGCTCACGTTTGATGCCACTTCCATTTCTCGAGTAACCGCCGGGAATAATCCAAGTTTTGCACGAGCCGCACCGATACAAGCAGTAGCGAGCACGCTCGGTAAAACAGCACCACGAATAGCAGGGTCAGCCAGGACGCCTTTGTACATTTCAAGAGACATAGAGCTCAGTCTATCGACGTAATCAATGGTCCATTCTTCTTCTTCGTCGGTTTCTTTTTCTATTCTTTCAAACTCGTGCGTAGCTCCGTCGCAAATTTTTAAAATACTCTCGATGAAGTGCGAAGTCGTCACGCAACCCAACTTCCAACCTAATTCGCTCAATAACGCACTTTCCATCCTCAAGACGGTATCTTGACAATATTGTGGCGCGAACATATTTCGCAAAGCTGTCGTACTCAAAACGACATCCTCAATTTCTTCGTATTTGACAGCTATGTGCAAACAGCACATCGCTATGAGCGAAAGCGTAGACTTAGGGATGTCCATGTTTGACAGCACTCTATCGACGTACACCATGCACACATCTGCTGTAACTGCGTTGTAGTTTGCCATAGCGCAGCACTGGAAGATATAAGAGATGATAGGTTCTCGTTGACCTCCAAGGACGTGTTTCGCCGTCGCGGCGTTCAACACAAAGTGCTCCTTCGTTTGCTCCTTTGTCAGTTGATCTCGCAACATGTCTTCGTGAAGTTCTATATCGTGCAACGGAATCTTCCTCTCGTCCGTGTCGTGGAAAGAGAGCAATTGCGAGATCGTGCAGCCTCTGAAACTTTCTCCTGCTTTGGCGTCGTTGTCGTTGTTGTTGTTGTCGTTTTTTCTTTTCGTCGTTGTTGCTTTTGTGTTTTTTTGTTCCTGAAGGGTCGTAAGTGAGCTTTTTAAATCTTCGACAGCGAGGAGCGAGTCGTCGTCTTCATCATCATCTTCTTCTTCTTCGTTGCAATCCATGCGTTCACACTCTTCATCGTAATCGCACATGGATGAACTTCGAGAGATTTTCTCCATTCGAATCTGCGACTCGACGCGGGAGATGTGCGTTCGCGTGACCACTTCCTGCTCCTTTCGTTTTAGCGGGAAGTCCTCGTTCGTCCTATTACTGTTGAACCACCATTTCTCGTCTTCCGCGCTTCTTTCTCCGCTCTCGTTCCTCTCATAAATAGCGTTTACCGCAAAATTTTCCATCGTTTCTGAATACAAAACTATCTCACGCACACATTAAAGTATACAGTAAGGATAGGTGAATGTCGCGAGACCGCGAACTTCGTTATGGCGTCCGTGGAAAATCTCTTTCAAATATCCAACTCGAAAAGCTTGTTGATATTTCGACGCGTCTGCTTTTTTTCACTTTTTTTCAATCGAATGTTTCTCACAGACAACACACAGCCACTCATTTTTCAAAAAATACCAAAACGATCACACAAACTAAACTATCCATCCTTTAGCAGTGTTTGTACGTATGGACTCTATTACAGTATTGTTATTATATTATATAATGCTAATGTTCTGCTAATTGGACAATTTATATGGTTTCAGGATAGTATTACTTTGTTTTACTATCTTTTCTCCAGCAACGACGCGGGAACAGACGACCACGATATATACGTGTATTATTAAATGCCCTCGCTCGCGTGTTGCTTCTTCTTCTTATTTCTCCAGTTCTTTTTCTCTTGTTGTTCTTATTACTCGTTTATTAATTCGTTCTATTTTTATTTTTCTTCTTCTTCTTCTATGCCTTCTTCGGTTACGCAGAGCCCGGAGAGATTCAAATACGACGTCGAGGACGGTTCTTCTCCACCCGGGATCCAACAACAGATGTTATTTTTGTGGCAAATAGCTTCCGCTCCTGAATACCCAACCAATTCAAAGAACTCTTCCGTTTGTTTTCCTTTATATAAATCCATATCCGCGCGCGAGTAATTCACAATGGCTTTACCAACTTCTTTCTCTTCACCTGTTTCTTTATCTTTGTAGTTAATCGTGACGCAATCGTCGACGTCAAAGTCGCCTCCGCAAGATATGACACCGGCAGCGAACAACGAGCTATCTTTTTCAATCGCTTGCATGGCAATTTTCGTCACAAACACGTGGCCCATCACTGGTTGCAACAGAATCCAACGCTTCCGGCCTTTCAACGGTTTCGGCATCGCCAAAAAAAGCGTCCCGATACTTGCGCCTTGGACAACCGATTGAACTTTATTCATGTTGTTCGAGTTCATGATGACGGTGTTCACGCCAGCAGAGGTTGCGTATCTAGCCGCGAGAAGCTTGGTGGCCATTCCACCGGTTCCCAGAGCCGAACCAGCACCATCCGTGGTCACCTCGAGGTCTTCAACGTTTTCTACCACGCTGATTAATTTCGCGTCCGGTTTTTTGTACGGATTGGCGGTGTATAAGCCGTCCACATCCGTGAGTAAAAAAAGGTAGTCAGCATTGACTAAAGCCGCGACGTGCGCGCTCAACGTATCGTTGTCTCCAAATTTGACGTCTTGAACGGCTACGGTATCGTTTTCGTTCACAATTGGGATGATGTGTCTCTCTAAAAGAGCGCCGAACGTGCTCTTGGCGTTCTCGTATTGCTTTCGATCGAGCATGTTGTCTAAACTTACCAACACTTGCGCAATCTTCAAGTCCAACGTCGTAAAGAAGTCTTCATACATGCGCATGAGATGCACTTGTCCAACCGCAGCGAACGCTTGCTTTCCAGCCAAATCTTTCGGTTTCGGCGAATTTAGAATCTTGCAACCGACACCGACTGACCCTGAAGTCACGACGACGACTCTCATCCCGCGTTTACTGAGATCCGCGCACGTTTCCGCGAGAAAACCGAGCATGGATAAATGCAAGCAATCACCGCGAAGCAAAGAGGACGTCCCGACTTTCAAGACAACCGTCGGTTGATCGCCAACTTGAGGCGAGTTTGGGCGCATAGAGTGCAAAAACTTCGTTTCGTCGTCGTGAGACAAACGCTTCGGTTTTTG
>Ga0115000_10003901_pt1 | contig 12363 bp, 11 predicted proteins | sample ArcticOcean_MG_C_6_FD_89690 | JGI IMG/M metagenome (GOLD analysis project Ga0115000, IMG submission 89690) | Marine microbial communities from western Arctic Ocean - ArcticOcean_MG_CB8_128 | ecosystem: Environmental > Aquatic > Marine > Oceanic | place: Arctic Ocean: Canada Basin | collected... | reverse complement strand
TACTCTACTGCTCTCATCATAAATTTATTATTGTAATTTTCTTTTTTATTTGATTTATGCTCATAAAAATTCTTTCAGGTGTTGCTGGAGCATCTATATCCGGTGTAACAGTATAGTTTCCTATAGACGCTATAGCGTTTTTAATTGCAAAAAAAACTGACATAGCATTCATTAATGGTGGCTCTCCAGTAGTTTTAGATTTATTTATTACGTTTTCAATATTTTTTCCCTTTTTGAATATCTCTACATTAAATTTTTCTGGCATATCGCTAACTGCAGGAATTTTATAAGTTGAAGGTGAATGAGTGGTAATTTGACCGTTAGATTTCCAATTCACTTCTTCCATGGTTAACCAACCTGCTCCTTGAACAAAGCCACCTTCTATTTGACCTCGCTCAATTGCAGGATTAATAGCCTTACCTGCATCGTGCAAAATATCAGCACGTACTATTTTATTTTCTCCAGTTAATGTGTCAATCATTACTTCACTAACGGCTGCCCCATAGGCAAAATAAAGAAAAGGCCTTCCTTTAAAAATTTCTTTATTAAAATGTATTTTGGGTGTTGCGTAAAAACCTGAAGAAGATAATGAAACTCTATTTAAATACGCTTCTTTAATAAGAGAATTAAATTTAAACGTTTTTCCTTTAAATTTAACCATTTCATTTTGATAGACTCCTTCGCCATTCTTAATTTTATATTTACGTCTTACATATGATGATAAATTTTTTTTAATTTTAAAAATTGCGTTAAGCGCCGCTGCACCATTGAGGTCTGTTGTACTTGATGCTGCACTAGCACTAGTGTTGGGTACTTTATCAGTACGAGTGGCCGTTACTTTCACTTTTTCAAAAGGTATCCCTAACTCATTAGCGACTAGTTGTGCAATTTTAGTATAAGTACCTTGCCCCATTTCAATTGCTCCTGTATTTATGTGAACACTACCATCATTGCAATAAATATGCGCTAAGGCCCCTGCTTGGTTCAAATGCCAGGTTGTAAAACTTATGCCAAACTTTACAGGAGTTATTGCAATACCTTTTTTAATATATTTATTTTTAGCATTAAATTTTCTTATACTTGATTGTCTACTTTTATAATTTGAAGTTTGTAAAAGTCGATCAAAAATTTCTTGAATTATATTATCTTCAATCTTCATATTGTAGTGTGTAATATTTTTTTTCTTTTTTTGATAAAAGTTTCTTCTTCTTATTTCTGCAGGATCCTTATTAAGTGAGCTAGAGATATTATCTATAATATTTTCAATTGCCATCATGCCTTGATTTCCTCCAAACCCTCTAAAAGCAGTATTGGAGGCAGTATTAGTTTTGCAAAGATAATTTTCTACTAGTAGGTTTTCAAGATAATAAGCATTATCAATGTGTAATAGTGCCCTTTCATTAATTGCCTGGGACAAATCAGGCGAAGCTCCACATCTAGATGCTAGTTTAATTTTCAAACCTTTAACAACACCAAGCTCATCAAAACCAACTTCATACTCTGAATAAAAATCATGTCTTTTTCCAGTTATAATTATATCATCATCACGATCTACTCTAAGCTTAACTGGAAGTTTAGTCTTCTTTGCAAGTAAAGTGCAAATTGCAGCAAAGATAAAAGATTGAGTTTCTTTGCCTCCAAAGCCACCTCCAATTCTTCTTGTTTCAACAGTGATAGTATTACTTTTTTGATTAAGCATTTTTGCTATAACTTGTTGCGTTTCGCTGGGGTGTTGTGTTGATGAAAATACTTTAAAATCATTATCTTCTTGTGGAATAGCAAATGCTGCTTGGCCCTCAAGTGCGAAATGTTCCTGGCTTCCAGTAGTAAACTTTCCCTTTAATCGATGTGCCGAAGATTCAATTGCTTTAAGTGCGTCTCCCTTTTTTATTATTTTCTCTTTTAAAATAAAAGATTTTTTTATTAATGCTTCTTTGATTGTAATAATTGGTTTAAGAATTTTGTAACTGATTTTTGCTTTTAAAACTGCTTTTCTTGCATTCTCAGTTGTTGTGGCGGCTACTGCAAATAATGGTTGTCCGTAATATTCTGCTTTATTTGGAAATATAGGATCTCCATCATATACAGGGCCTACATCGTTCCTACCGGGAATATCTTCAGCAGTTACTACAGCTATTACCCCTTCACTTTTAATTACTTTATCAAGATTCATTTTTTTAATTATAGCGTGGGATTTTTTACTCCATCCTATAGCGCCATACAAAGTTTCAGGTGTCTCAGGAATATCGTCTGTATAATTAGCAGAGCCACTTACATGCTTAATGGCACTTTCATGTGGTTTTTTTTCATTAATAAAAAAAGATTTTTTATTTTTTTTCATAAATCCCAATTAATTTATTTTCTTTAATTTCTATAAAACATTTTTCAAGTAGGTTTTTTGCAACTTCAATCCTGTATAATCCACTTGCACGCATGTCATCAATTGGTTTGAAATCTTTTTCTAAAGCCTCTTTTGCTCTACTGAGAATCTCATCTGTAAACAATGAGTTTAAAAGTATTTTTTCACAGAAAATTGCTCTTTTTGGTATTGCGGCCATACCACCATATGCAATTCTTATATCCTTAATTTTATTTTTAATTATTTTTAAATTATATGCTGCACATACTGAAGAGATATCATCATCAAATCTTTTTGAAATTTTATATGCTTTAAAAAAAGAGTTTTTAAATAGTGGAATTCTAATGGACTGAATAAATTCTCCTTTTTTTAATCTAGTTTTTCTATAATCAATAAAGAAATTATCAAGATTTAAAATTCTAGTTTTTTTTGCATTATGTAAAATGATCTTTGCATTTAATGACAATAATAAAGGAAGACAATCACCTATCGGGGACGCTGTAGCAATATTGCCAGCAACAGTACCAACGTTACGAATTTGAGGGGATCCATAACGTTTAAGGATTTTAGTAAAATCTGGATAATAATTTTTAATATAATTTTCAAGATCAATTAAAGGTGTCGATGCCCCAATATCAATATATTTGTTATTATTTTTTATATAATTTAGACCACCCACAGAATTCATACAAATTATTGAATTAATATTTTTTCTTTCTTTTGTAATTCTCAATGATAAATCTGTTCCGCCACTAAGCAAAACTGCATTACTGTTTTTTTTAAGTATTTTTTTTAACTCTTGTATATTCCTAGGGGCAAAATATTTTTGATCATTTTTATGAATTGATAAACTCCTGCTGCTTATTTTCTTTAATAGATTTATAGTATTTTGTTGATTGATGCTAAAATGATCACTTTGATTTTCTAAACTTTTTGCCGCTTTAATTATAGGTTGATAACCAGTGCAACGACAAAGATTTCCAGATATAGAATCTTTAATTATATCATCTTTAAATTTACTGTATTTTTTATACATTGAGAATAGAGCCATGACAAAACCTGGTGTACAAAATCCACACTGACTCCCATGATAATTAACCATGGCCTTTTGTACCGGATGTAATGATCCATCTTTTGAAACCAGATCTTCGACAATAATAAGTTGTTTGCCTTGCAGCATTGGCAACAATGTTATGCAAGAATTTATAGCTTTGTAATTTATTTCATTATTTTTTAACTCACCTACTACTACCGTGCATGCGCCGCAACCTCCTTCGGCGCATCCTTCTTTTGATCCAGTTTTTTTTAATTTTGTTCTTATATAGTTAAGTACAGTTTCGTTAGAATTGGGATTTTTTATTTCTACAATCCGTTCATTACGGATATAACTGATAAAATTAGAATTCATTAACTTCCTCGATAAGTCGAATAACTCCAGGGTGAAACTAATAAAGGTACATGATATTTTTCGTTTGGATCTGATACGCCAAACTTAATTGAAACCTCGTTAAGAAAATTGGGGTTTTGTAATTCTACTATTTTTTTAAAATATTCACCCACATGAAAAACTAGCTCATAACTTCCACTTTTAATTGGTTCAATTAAAACATCGTCTGGTCTACCATCATTATTTAAAACAACTGACTTAATTTTTTCTCTCTTTTCTGAAACAAAATAGACATCAACTTTCATACCTTTTGCAGGTTTTCCAGAATAGTTATCTAAAGCATGTGTTGTTAATTTAGTCATAAAACATTATTACTATAATATACATATTAACTAAAATAATGTTCAATAAAATAGACAAGCTGTCCAAAACTGAATTTATCCAAGTTTTTGGTAATATTTTCGAAAATGCTAGCTGGATTGCTGAAAAATTATATGGACAAAAACCCTTTAAAAACTTTAAGGATTTATCCAAGAAAATGATATTTATTTTTGAAGATTCTGGCAATCAAACTAAATTACAAATTCTTAACGCCCACCCGGATCTTGCTGATAGAGCAAAAATCGGCTCACTAACCCCAGATTCAAATAAAGAACAAAGTGATGCTAAATTAGATCAATGTACCAAAGAGGAATTTAATAATTTCAAAAATTTAAATTTAAAATATAAAAATAAATTTGGATTCCCGTTTATTATTGCTGTTAAAGGAAAAAATAAAATTGAAATATTAGCTAACTTCAAAAAAAGAGTTATGCTAGATGAGCAAATTGAATTAGATGAAGCAATTAACCAGGTAAAGCAAATTGCTACTTTACGCCTGGATGAATTAAAAAATAAATTTATTTAATAAGAAACATCTACAGGATCAATTGATCTCCACATATACCAAGTAAAAACAGTTCTATAGCCTGAGTGAAGATTGGAAATTTTGTCTAAAAATTTTGGGCTTGGTGGATATGATGTTTTATAATTTAAGGATATTGCTCTAAGCAATCCAATATCAGCTGTAGGATATATATCAGCTCTATTTAAATTAAACATTAAGAACATTTGTGCACTCCAAATTCCCAATCCTTTTAATTGTGTTATATTATTTATTGCATCTTGGTCATCCATTTTTTTGAGTATTTTAATGTTAAAAGATTTATTTTTAAAATTCTTTGCGATATTTTTTAGATAAGAAACTTTTTGACGTGATAAGCCTACATTTCTTAAATTTCTGCTTGATAATTTTATTACAGATTCTGGAGTAATTTTTTTTTTACACTTAGATTCAAATTTTCTCCAAATAGAATCTGCAGCCTTCACGCTAATTTGCTGACCTACAATTGTTCTACATATAGATAAAAAAGGTCTACCTTTAGTTGTTAAAAATCCATTTTTATATTTTTTTATTAACTTTCTTAATATTGGGTCTCTCTTAGAAAGTATTTTTTTGGCTTTATTCCAATATGTAGGTGGTTTTTTCATTGTTGCCTTGGAAGAGTAATGGGTTTTTTTAATTGATGCTCTCTAATAAATATTATGGCTGACGAAATAATAATTAAACTCGCACCTAGCAAAGTATAAATTGTTGGACTTTCGTTAAAAAAATAAAATCCAAATACAATGGCAAAAACTAGTGATAGATATTTTAGAGGTATCGTTAAGGAAACTTCAGCCAATTTATAACTCTGTGTTAAAAGTAAATTAGCAATGCTGCCAAAAAGACCTATTAAAATTAATAAGCTAAGTTCGTAAAATGATGGCAAAACCCAACCTCCAAAAGGAAGGGTTAATAATCCCATGAAACCTGAACAAATTGAAAAATAAAAAGCTATCAAATAAATAGGTTCGTTTACCAGGGTTAATTTTCTTATAAAAATAGAAACGCTTGCGAAACCCAATGTAAATATAACAGGATAAATGTAGTAAAAGTTTAAATTATCAAATCCTGGTTTAGAAATTATAAGCACACCAACAAATCCAAGGCCAACCGCAATCCAACGTTTAGCTTTTATTTTTTCTCCTAAAAATAAAATAGAAAACACGACCACCCAAATTGGCCCAGAAAATGCTAATGACGTTACTTCTGCAAGTCCCAAATTTCTAATGCCAACGAAAATTGCATACATAGCTATAGCTCCCCAAAAACTTCTGTGAAAATGCAAACTTATATATTTTGTTTTATAAAAATTTTTAATTCGATTTTTTGGTATTAAAAAGAAAATTGGAATTAAACCAAATAGAGCTCTGCTAAACATTACCTGTCCAACAGCAAAATCAGTGGCTGTTAATTTAATCAAACAGTCCATAAATGAAAAAAATAGGACACTTAATATCATGCAAATAGCGCCGACGTGATTTTGGTTTTTGATCATTTTGATAAATTGTTTTATATTTATCATTAATTTAAAAAACATTATGCAAAAATTTATAGGCGGTATTGGCTGTTTTTGGGATGAAACTGAATATCATGGAATACCTGGTATTATTTCTACTGAATGCGGTTACTGTGGAGGTAAAGATTCAACAGTTACTTATAAGGAAATTTGTGGAGGGAATACTGAACATATAGAAGTTGTTAAAGTAAAGTTTGATTCAAAAATAATTTCTTATGAAGATATTGTGAGGTTGTTTTTCAAAATCCATGATCCAACAACACTTAATAGACAGGGTCCTAATGTTGGGTATCAATACCGTTCAGAAATATTCTATAATACTGAAAAGGAAAAAATTGATGCTAAAAAAGTATTAGATGAAGTAAATAAAAAACTTAATGGAAAAATAGTGACATTAATTAGAAAGGAAAAAAATTATTGTAAGGCTGAGGAATATCATCAAAAATATTTTGAAAAACAAAGTAAAAAATGACTTTGGTATCAACAGATTGGTTAAATGAAAATTTAAACAAAGTTAAAATTATTGATGCATCTTGGCATTTAGTTAAAAATAGAAATGCTAGTGAAGAATACAAGGAAGGGCACATAAAAAATGCAATTTTTTTTGATCTAGATAAAAATTCTAATCAAGATAAAAAATTTGTACACGGTCATTATTTGCCATCGCATAGGGACCACGAAAAATCTGTATCTGAAATGGGAATTGTAAATAGCGATAGAATTATTATTTATTGTTATAGTGATTTAATTTCTAGCTGTCGTGCTTGGTTTCAGTTTCTTTATTTTGGGCATAATCCAAATTTAATTTCAGTATTAGATGGAGGAATGAAAAAATGGAAATTAGAGAATAAAGATATTACAAATGCAAAAACTAAAATAACTTCCTCTAGATACATTTCAAAAGAAAATAAAAATATGATTAAAACAAAGTCTCAAATTGATGAAAATATTAAAAAAAAAAAATTTATAGTTTTAGATGCTAGAAGTAAAAATAGATTTTTGGGTATAGAACCAGAGCCAAGACCTGGAATTAAAAGTGGGTCTATTGAAGGATCTAAATCTTTACCTTTAAGTGAATTGGTAAACTTAAAAGATAATACATTTTTAGATAAAAAAAAATTAAGAAAATTATTCAATAGGCAGGATATAAGTGAAAATGAGGTAGTTATGAGCTGTGGTAGTTCGGTGTCAGCGTCAAGTCTAGCTCTTGCATATTCTTTAATAAATGAGGACTATATGTCGAAAATATATGTTGGTAGTTGGACTGAGTATGGACAAAAATAAATGAAAAGATCAAAAAAAATAGCTTTTGGAATTATAGTATTTTTTACAATCATTACTATAGTAATTGTAGGAAGGTATTCAGTAGGACTTTACTTTAAAAAAAAATTTTCTAAGCGTCCCCCTCCAGGTGTAATAGTTGAAATTGTTGCTAATAAAGATTTCAGTCAAACCTTGGAAAGTTATTGCACGTCATTAAGTAGTAAAACAATCTCTTATAAAATAAAAAAAAATGAATTATTAGAACCAATAAAGTTTGATGTAAAAGTTAAAAAAGGTGAAGTTATAGCTAGATTAGCAGAGAAAAATATTCTAGCTCCTTTCGCTGGGATATTGGGTAAAAGAGGTATTAGTGACAGTAGCTTAGGTTCAGAAAATACAATTATTTTAACATTGGATGATTCTAAGAAAGTTTTATGCGATTTAAAAATACCTGAAGTTTATGCTGCGGTTTTAAAAAAAGATCTTAAATTAAGAGCTAAATTTTCTGCTTATAAGGATAAAACGTATGAAGGGATTATACAGTCAGTAGCATCACGTGTTGATGCACAAACAAGGAGTATATTAGCTAGAGCTCAAATTAAAAATGAAAATTCAGAAATAATACCAGGATCACTATTAGAAGTTGAAATATTATATAATGAAAAAAATGCTTTAAGTGCTCCTGATACAAGCATTATGTACGAAGGAAATAAAAAGTTTATTTATAAAATAGTTGAAAATAATATGCTTAAGAAAATTGAAGTAAAAACTGGAGTTAGAGAACAGGGTAATATTGAAATTTTAAACGGTTTAATTGCTGGTGATAAAATCATAGCAGAAGGTTTAACTAAAGTTAGACCTGGCATGAAAGTTAAACCTATTATCAAATCACAATAATATAAAATAAAAATGTACATAACTGAACTTAGTATAAAAAGACCGGTAGTAGCAGCTGTTTTTTCTATGATACTTGTAGTTTTTGGCCTATTTGTTTTCTCAAAACTTCCAGTAAGGGAGCTGCCATCTGGGCTGCAGCCACCCGTGGTTCAGGTCCAAGTCGATTATCAAGGAGCAGGTGCGGAAGTTATATCTAGTGAAATTACTGAAATAATAGAAGATGTAATTGGTGGAGCGGAGGGTATTAAGAATATAGATTCAACCTCTGAAAATGGCAGAAGTACTATTAAGATTGAATTTGAAACAAATATTGATTTAGATGATGCCGCCAATGACATAAGAGATAGAGTTTCTAGAGTTGCGGACAATCTTCCTGAAGACTCTAACCCTCCCGAAATACTAAAACAAAGTGCAGGCTTTAGTACTAGTATGTGGTTAAGTGTTTCTAGTTCAACTTGGAGCGATTTAGAAATTGGCGATTATACAAGAAGATATTTGGTTGATAGTTTTTCTAATGTAAAAGGAGTTGGTAGAATACTTGTTGGAGGTCTTAGAGAGCTTAGTGTTAGAGTATATATTGATCCAATAAAACTAGCAGCTAACGATCTTACTATTCAAGAAGTTGAACAGTCATTAAGAAAAGAAAATATTAGTCTCCCGGCAGGAAGTTTAGAAGCAGCAAATATAGACTTAACTATTAACCTTGATAAAGTATATAAAGATTTATCATCCATAAAACAGCTACCAATTAAAAAAAATAAAAATAGTGTCATTCTTTTAGAGAATATTGCTGAGGTTAAATATGGACCTGTATCAGAAAAAACTCTATTTAAATCAATAAGTAAAATTGGTAAGTCTGACGATAAAGTTGTTGGAATTGGTATCTATGCGAAATCTGGGGCATCAACAGTAGAATTATCAAAAAAAGTAAAAAAAAGAATAAAAGAAGTTCAAAAAACACTACCAGACGGACTGAGATTAAATGTTTCTTTTGATAGAGCAACTTATATTAATGCTGCAATATCAGAAGTTTATAAAACTTTAGCGATAGCTTTTATTTTAGTAGTAATAATTATTTATCTTTTTCTTGGTAACCTAAAAGCTGTTATTGTGCCAGCTATAGCACTTCCAGTAAGTTTAATTAGCTCCTTTTTAGGCCTTTGGATTTTTGATTTGTCTATCAATATTTTTGTACTTTTAAGTTTTATATTAGCAATTGGAATAATAACAGACGATAGCGTTATTATGACAGACGCAATCTATTATAGGGTAGAAAATGGGGAGTCTCCTTTGGTTGCTTCTTTCAGGGGATCAAAGAGCATAACCTTTGCTATTATTTCAACCACTTTAGTATTGGTGGCGGTATTTTTGCCATTAATTTTCATAGAAGGAATATCTGGTACTTTATTTAAAGAAACTGCAATATCTTTAACTTTTGCGATTGTCGTGTCTTCCTTTGTGGCTTTGACTCTATCACCAATGCTAGCAAGTAAATTTTTATATAAGAATACAAAGAAAACAAAATTTGTTTTAAAATTTGAAAAATATTATAATTTATTTGCAGAATTTTATGCTGAAACTTTAAATTATTGGATTGTAAAACATAAAATCATAATTGGTTTCATGATAACTTTAGTATTTGTCTCTGTAATACTATTTATCTTTTCACCAAAAGAATTGCTTCCAAAAGAAGATCGTGGAGTTTACTTAGTTATTGGGAAAACTGATGAGGGAAGTTCGTTTCAATACACGTCTAGCAAAGCAGAAGAAATAGAAAGAAGATTAACACCGCTTGTTAAAAGTGATGAAGAATCCTACAAAAGAATGATTATGAGAGTTCCTGGTTTTGGAAGAGCTAGTAAGTCTTATAATAGTTTTATAATTATTGCTTTACTTGATGATTGGAGCGATAGAAGCGAAAGCGCTATAACGATTATGAGGAAAGCAATTGGTAAAATTGTAACCGTACCACAAGCGTTAGCATTTCCAATTTCACCACAAAGTATAAGGGTTAGTAGTTATAACAAGCCAGTCCAAATGGTTTTGCTTGGTAAAAGTTATGAACAGCTTGAAGGGTGGCAAAAACTTATAATGCAAGAATTAAGAAAAAATAAAAATCTGGCAGCAATTGAATCAGATTATTCAAAAAATAAACCTGAAATTAAATTAATAATAAATAGAAAAAAAGCTCAAGATTTGGGTGTTTCAGTTCAATCAATTGGTAAAACTATTGAGACTTTATACTCTGGAAAAACCGTTACAACATTTAACCAATTGGGTAAAGAATACCCAATAATTCTGCAATCGGACATAGAGAACAGAAAAAAAAGTGAAAGTTTAAGTAAAATTTTTGTTCGTTCAGATAGTTCTGGAAAATTAATATCACTTGCTAACCTTGTTGAATTTGATGAAATCGGATCTGCAAAAATTTTAGCAAGATATGATCGACAGCGTGCTGTTACTATCAGCGCTAGATTAATTGGAGATTATTCACTGTCGGAAGCACTAAAATTTTTTGAAAAAACCGTAAATATAAATACACCTGAAGCTAGAATAGAATGGAAAGGTAAATCCGAGGAGTTAAAAGAAACTAGCAATGAATTATTTATTATATTCGCATTAGCCTTATTAACAGCTTATCTCGTTATGGCCGCAAACTTTAATAGTTTTATACACCCAGCAATAATTATGCTAACTGTCCCTTTAAGTATTTTTGGAGGTATAGTTTTTATATTGCTATTTAATTCAAGTATAAATATTTTTTCCCAAATTGCTTTAGTAATTTTGATTGGTATTTCTACAAAAAATTCAATTTTAATTGTAGATTGGGCAAATCAATTAAGGAGCTCTGGAAAAAATATACAAGCTGCTGTCCTAGAAGCTTGTACAAGGCGATTTCGAGCAATTATTATGACGTCACTTTCAACTATGATTGCCATGGTTCCTTTATTAATTGGAAATATAGGTCCCGGCGCCGGTGAAGCTAGTCGTTTAGCTGTAGGTTCAACGATATTTGGTGGCATGCTCATAAGTACATTTTTTACATTATACGTGACACCAGCTATGTATTTATTGCTAGCAAAAAATACTAAACGTATTGATGTTATTGATCTTCAATTAAATAAAGAGCTTAAAAAATAAGATATTTTTTTCTTTCAAGAGCTTTTCTACATTCTCTGATTTGATTTTTGTATATACCAGCTTTTTTATTTACACTCTTTGCATAAATAATTGCATTTTTATCTGTTTGATAAACTTTCTTTGAATAGCTTCCCCAACCCAAATAATAATTTAAATACTGGCGGTAAGCATCATTAAGAGGAATTTTATTTATTTTATTAGTTTTGTTTATGTACCAGCCCACAAACATTACCGAGTCCTTAAAACGAGAGCGAAGTGCTAATGGACTATTTGTTTCAATTTTATACTGGTCCCAAGTTTTGTTAACTGCTTGAGAGTATCCAAATGAAGATGAAGGTCTCTTATAAGGTATTATTTTAAATAATTTGCTTCTTGGTGGCTTAGCAAAACGATTAAATCCGGACTCTTTGTCAATAAAAGCTAAAATAATATAAATAGGAGCTCCATATGTTTCTGAACTTTTTTTTACATGCTTATACCAAAGATACTTTTCACCAAAAATTTTACAAGCATTTGATGGATACTTTGGAACAGAACTACATGATGCTACAGAAAATAAAATTATAATGTAGATTAAGTTTTTATTTAAAATCTTCTTTAGCACGTAGCATAGCCTTTTGCATTTGTTCTCTAATTTCCTCTTCGCTGATTACAATTGAGTTGGCTTGGAAATCTTTTTTTATTTTACGAAAAACGTCTTCTTTTCCAGATTCTACCAGGTCACTTTTAATTACTTCCTGAATATATTTTCCTTTTTCTGCTTCTTGCATATTTAACTTAACACTCACCCATTCACCTAAATATTTGTTACTTCTCGCAGAGATTTTAAAATCAAGTTCTTCATCCATTTGGAACTTTTTCTCAAAACTTTTTTC
>Ga0115000_10003896_pt1 | contig 12366 bp, 17 predicted proteins | sample ArcticOcean_MG_C_6_FD_89690 | JGI IMG/M metagenome (GOLD analysis project Ga0115000, IMG submission 89690) | Marine microbial communities from western Arctic Ocean - ArcticOcean_MG_CB8_128 | ecosystem: Environmental > Aquatic > Marine > Oceanic | place: Arctic Ocean: Canada Basin | collected... | reverse complement strand
TAATAAGTAGAGTAGATAAACTAGAAGCAGATAAAGGTAATTGCTTAAATAGTTTATTGGAAATCAGTAAGGAGGTTTCATCTTTAACTACTAAGGTAGAGTTTTTAGAGAGAGAAAACATAAACTTAAAAACAAAATTAGAAAAATGAAAAAAATTTTAGCATTAATAGTAATCGGAGTAATAGGATACTTTAGTTACGGACATTATATGAATAATAATGTTGACTCTACTGACAAACTGACATTTACAGACATGGTAAACCTATCAAAGAAAGCTGTATTAAGTGAAGTACCTGGTTCTGATTTTTACATAGCCACTACTTTACCTGGTGTAAGAATGATTGAGGCTATATATAGAGGTAACGATTCATGTCCTTCAGTTGCAGTAACTGTAACAGATGACGGAAAAACTAAGGTGGAGAAACAGTCCTCACCTTGGATGGAGTGTGTGGTGATTAAATTACCACTTAAAATGACATTAGAGGAAGCTGAGACTAAATTGGCCGATTCCAAGTTTGCTGGTAAATGGTCTGAAGTTGTTGTACGAAGTCCATTAGGTCCAGTAAGTTATCCAGCTCTTTATATTTTTACGGTTGATGGTGTAGGGTGGGTTGCTGTTAACACTATAACTGGAGAAGTATTTCAATTAACATAAATAAAACAAATAAAAACTAAAAAAGATGGCAAAAAATTGTTACACTAGAGAGCAGATTGAGACTGCTGTGAAAGAAAAGGGTTACAAATGGTTTGATGATTCAAACAATAAAGGGTATGACGTTAATATCGTAGGTGTCAGAAATGCAGAAACTAAAGATAGGGTAACTAATAAATTTGATGACTGTGTTACTGTCTCATATAAAAAGAACGGTGAATGGAAGTTTTTCTGTTTTGGAGCTACTACTGACCCTGGTGATGACTATATGGATAACCCAATAGTGGAAGAAAAAGGTTGTGCTATATTAAAAGAAGGACAGTATAGGGGTTCACACAAAATAAGATTGCACGCTGGAAAATACCCAGCCTTAGGACAAAAGAAAGATGTTACTGTTTATAGAGATAAAAATAAAGATGGTAAATATGACTTCGATGAGTCTAAAGCTGATACTGGGTTATTTGGGATTAATATCCATAGGGCTACTTCAAGAGCTGGTAAGACATCAACGTACGTAGATAAGTGGTCAGCAGGATGTCAAGTGATTGCTTCTAATGATGATTGGACTAAATTCTTAAAGATATGTGAAAAAGCTAAAGATATTCATGGTAACTCATTTTCTTACACATTACTTAATTCAAAAGATATTGTTTAAAATATAACAAATATTATTTTAATTGTTAAAGAGGGTTTACCCCTCTTTTTCTTTTTATTAAGTTTTAACCAAACATAAACATTATGAAAATAGTAACTCACAAATTTAGAATTAAAGAAGACCAGGTTTGTTATTTGGTTAATCTGGTAGACCATACTGGTCGACCTTTGGAGAGTCATGTAGCGGGCAATAATAAAGAGAAATCAGAAATATCTGAAGAACTTGCGGTACAACATAATGTAAATACCGTTTACCATAACTCTGGTTTTTCTATTATAGAATAATATGACAAACGAAGAACTACAAGGTAAGTTAGACACAATAAAAACTGAATTAAAAAAAGCTCATGAGGAAAATAATAAAGAAAAAATAGATTATTACCTCAAAGGATTAAATGAATTATGGGAAATAGCTGGAAAAGAAATGTTAACTAATGCAAAAAAAGATGGTTTTGCTGGTTAAAAATGATTATACTTTAAAAAAATAACTTTATGACTGAATTTGAAAAATATGTGAAGAGTGACTTTAACGTTAGCTCTATGTCACTTTACGATTACAATAACTCTATGACACCAATGGTTATAGAAGAAAGAGAAATGAGAGCGGTATCCATGAGTGTTTTTGATAGGTTGATGATGGAAAGAATTATTTGGTGTGCTGGACCGGTTGATGATAGAATGAGTACCATTGTACAAGCACAACTAATGTTTTTAGATTCTATTGGTGGTGAGGATATTACCTTGCACGTCGACACCCCTGGTGGTAGTGTTAAATCAGGATTAGGTATAGTAGATGTAATGGATTACATTGATTGTGATATTAAAACTATTAATACTGGAATGGCGGCAAGTATGGGTTCTATATTACTAGGAGCAGGAACTAAAGGTAAAAGAAGTTCATTAAGATTTAGTAAAACTATGTTACACCAGAGTTCAGGAGGAGCTATAGGTAATATCCAAGATGCTAGGATTAGTATGGCCGAATGGGAGAAGACAAATGAAATTCTGTTTAAACTACTAGGTGAATATACTGGTAAGACAGCAAAACAAGTAATGAAAGACTCTACTAGAGATAAATGGTTATCAGCTGAAGAAGCTCTTAAGTATGGTATTATAGATGAGGTAATTGGTAAGAAATAATATTTATTAAAAATTAAATATGTTAGTGGTAGAAGTACAAAAAGGTAATGTTTCTAAAGCTTTAAAAATTTTAAGTAGACGGGTTAAACTTACAAAACAATTAATCAAAATACGTAAGGGTCGTAACTACATTAAAAAGTCTGAACAAAAAAGACATAAAATTCAAAAAGCTAAGTACAAACAAAAATATTTAGATGATATGGGTTAATTGGTTAGTTTACCTATTAATTCTTGTTTTTCAGTATCTGATAAGTTATCCATAGACTGTCTATACCCCAAATAATCTCGTATAACCTCTTCGACTGATTTATCTTCCATTTTAGCTCTTCTTTCAAATCCAACTTTTTGTGCGTCGACCTCATGTTGTTGTGTGTAGTAATCAAATGGTGACATTGTATCGTCTTTGTCTATAATATCTGGTCTATTAGAATCTATAATCTGTAATATATGTTCTATTTCATGTCTTACATATTCCGACAAAACTATCTGTAATGATTCGTAATCTTTTTGGTTAAATTTATTAGATAACACTATGTCCACATAAATAGTGTCGTCATGTTCACCCCCCATCGCTGAATCCAATGTAAAACTTTCTTCTTGGTTATTTTCTATTATATTAACTTCTACATTAAATTTAAGTTCCCCATAAACATACTCATCACCATCTAGGTCTGTGTAATAGTCTGGTAAAAGAAAATATTCTTCTCCACCTTCAAATACTGTCACCACTTCAAATATATCTCTTACTACGTCTGTGGTTGCCTTTTCTGCTATTTTTGACATGTACACTTCTTCGTGTAGGTTGGATTTCTTAATTAGTTTGTTGGTAATATTGTTTAATTCTATTAGGGACTCGTAATTATTTAAATTGTGGAGGTCTTTGTCCTTAAACTTATCGGTGATTTCCTTTATGTTTGTATTAGTGAATAATTTTTTATTATTATTAAGTTTTTCTATACTTTTACTCATAGATAGATTTAACCAATTAACCTTATTTTCTTCTGTGACTATCCAATTTAAAGATTTTTTATTAATACTACTATCCAGTAAGCTTAATTCCCCTATTCTACTTTCATTTAATATAGATGAGTTGGTGAATCTCTGGGTTAGTATCTTACCACATATCCTACCCTCTTCAATCATTTCGTCTTCTGTATCACCATCTACTTTATATTCATCACCATATATTTGTTTTTTTTCTCTTGTCTCTCTTAACCTCAATACCAAAGAATTAAATAAATTACGGATGTAAAATATACCTACTGATATAATTGCCCCTTTTAAATAAGAAGCTAAACTTACAACATCAAAACCATTCTCCTCTATGAGTCTATTGGTGACATCTAATATTGGGACCAGTAGGAATGTGTACCCAAGTAATTCTGCTAATGAGGATACTGTGTATCCTGCTTTTTCCACAACCTTTAGTGATATGTTTTCAAAGTCCTTTAATAGTTCTACTGCCTTATTTACATATTCTTTTAACCCTCTTTTATCTATCTCTTGTCTAACTTCTTTTAAGTCTTTGACTAAGGTTATACTCAAGTATGATATTCCAGATAAAAAGATAAGGATAATCTCACCTTCACTTAACGATGGGTATCTACCTTCTAATACATCTTTAACCATACCAAACATACCACTAATACCAAAACCAAATGTACCCACGAATTGGACTTGTATCCCCATATCTTTTAGTGTTTTTTGGAGTACTGACTGGGTTGGTTCTTTCTCTGGTGTTGGTGGTTCTTCTTGTTCCTCTATTCTGTCTGGTTCTATTCCAAAAGACTTGTATACTTTTTCAGTATCTATAGCTTCAGAGTCTTGTCTATTCGGATAATATTCACCGGTGGTATCATAATCTGTACTACCATCATCTACTAATTTAATTATATTTGGGTATGTAGGGTCTTTGAGGTAGTCCGTAACAGGAATTCCTGCTCTTTCTAGTTCTTTCATAAAATTATAAAGGGTATAGTAATCTTGTTTTAAGGTACCACCACGTGGTGAAATATTACCGATATTGGGTAATGGTGGAAACTCATCCATACATTTTCCCATACCAGACTCATCAACACCATTTTCACCACAATAATGTTTAAACTCATCAACTATTTCTTCTAATACATCAAATAATAAGATTCCGTGTATCCAATCTAAGTTTGTATTATCTATTATTTCTAACTGGTTGTTTAGTGTTGGTATTCCACTATCATCGATTCCTGAATGTGTGTATTCTGTATCCCCATCATACTCTAGGTCTAGAGCATCGTAATTATATACGTCTGACCAATCCACACTAGAATCTAATAGTCCTAATTTTTTTCCTTCATGAACTGCATCTGCAACAGTCTCCAAAGCATCCTCAAAGTTACCACCTGGTCTATTAAAACTTTCTACATATGCTGATGGATGATAGGTGTTATATAAGTCCTTATATAATTGAGTACGGTGTTTAGGCCAGAAATCCTTTAGGAATCTGTTAAATAAATCTGTGTTAGGTGAGTTTGTCATCAAATATAAATATCCGATGTTTTATTAAGAATTTCCGTTATTGTTTACTTCTTCTAATATTTGGTCAAAACATTCCTGTACCTCATCAAAATGAATATCTGGGGTTAATAATTTTGCGGTATCTAACTCATCATCCACTATTATTACAGTTGGTACGAACTCTATACTAAGAGTTTTACACATTTCTTCCCATTCTTTTTCCTCTTCATCTACATCGGTCACTTCATAAGGTAAGTTGTGGTTATCTAACATTTGTTTTAAGTCTGTACAATATGGACAGTCTTTTGTTGAGTATACGTGAATTTTTTTTGTCATTTTAGAACCCTATTTTAATTTTATTGTTATTATCTAGACCTAAATTATCTTCATAGTTATAAATATCTGATAATGGCATAGGTTTATTTGATTTATATTTTATACCCAATGATTTAAATAGTTTATTAGTTTTGTCAACACATAAATCATCAAACATGTATTCCGCTATTAACCTACCTTTTCTTAGTAAAGCTTTATCTATTAATTGTCTGTCGGTATTGAAGGTTGCTACTATTTGAGTTTTTAGACAGTCCCCTAATATTCCATCACTTAGGTTAAGTAGGTTGGATACGGATGTTTCATTACCATTACCGTTACGACTTCTAACAACCTTTTCTGCATCTTCTATTATTAAAACTGAATTAGGGTATTTCATCATAAATGGTATAAATTCTGGAGTAGCTAAAACATCAACCATATTATTAGGTAGAAAAATTATATCTTTTTGTATCATTCCAGTAAGGTGACGAATATAAGTAGTTTTTCCTGTTCCAGGTTTTCCATGTAAAAGTATGATGCCCTTACCTTCTTTTTTATTTAATTTTTCTACTATTTTTTTTGAGATGTCTTTGAAGTCACTATTATAGTTTTTATTAATGTCTATTGGGTTTTGTTCTATATCAAATTTTTGTAGTGTTAATCCAAATTCATCCCTAACAATTAATCCTACTTTATTGTTTAAATCATCTATTTTAAAGTTTTCTATTTCATCCATTATCGATTGTACGGAGTTTCTTTTAGTGTAGAATATACTAACCCAACATGCTTTTTCATTCTGGGAATTTTCTACCCTTACTATAAACTCTTGGTGTTGTTTGGAACTGAATATTTTAGTTATCCCAGTATTTTTACTATTACCATTATCACTACCTTTCTGTTCATATACCGCTAGTAATTCTAAATACTTGTTATTTGTTAAGTAATCTAACAACTCAATATAATTAAAATTATACTCATACCTTACATTACTAGGTACCCTATTAAACTTGTCTCGGAAATAGGCTCCCATTGGGAACTCTCCAACGTAAACCCCTTCATAATATTGTATTTTTTCTTCTTTCATATTTTATTTTTAAAATGGTAAATCATCATCCAACCAATCCATTCTACCCCTACCTCGTTGTATTTTTTGGTGTTTACCTGTTGTTTTACATTCTTTAATGACCTGTGTTTTACCATAAATCTTTTCATCAGAGGCTTTTGCCATTTTTAAATTTAACAATTCTACAAATGGTTGTAAATCTTCTGACACAACATTATTAAATCTGGTTCTACTCTGTCTATTTGCCATCACCTTATAATCACACTTAAGGATTCCGGGTGTGTCAGAATTATGTTGTGTTTCTATCTTTGGTCCATACTCATTTGTTATCCTATTATCACTACCATCCCTCAATGAAATAATACAGGTATCTTCATGTTCTACATATGATTTAACACAATTGTGTTGGGTGTGGCTCTCGTCTCTATATTCATGTGTGTCCCTTAATACTACTGGTGTCATTTCAACCCCACCTATAGTTAGTGGTTGTTGTATGTAGTTTAAAAAATCTTTTTTGTATATGTGAGTAACCGTTGTATTACTATTAATCTCGTCTAATAGGTCAGTCCACACTATATGTTCTTGTACAAACTCTTCATAGGTTTTTGCTTTTAATTTCACATTCATACCAGCTCTTTTTAGTCTAGGTTTTAACCTGCCTAAATGGTCTGAAGTTATATCTGAGACTACTATATTAACATTTTTATTTAGGTCAATGTCCGAACTTAATAAAGAATTTAATATACTAATAAAGTTTCTTTTTTCTGTTAATGATAATTCCATTTCAAGATTCCAACCTAAATGATACTTTTCCCTTAGTAGTTCTGGATTCAAATCTTGTATTAGTTCTATACCTAACACTTCTAACATTATGGAATAGGACAACACACTAATATCTTTGTACGTATTAAATAATTTAACAGCAAATTTAGAGTATATCCCCTCTTCCCTTAGTATTGTTTGGATTAGGTTATTACCTCTCTTTTTTAATGGCTTTATCCCTGGATAATTATTCTTAAAATAATATAACCACCTATCCGGGTTTTTTACGCCTCTTACTTTACAGAACCAAGTACTAGCAATGTCCAATACACTTTCTTTCTGAGTTAGACTTATATTAAATAACTCATCATCAGAAGATAATTCTTTAACCAATTCTCTGAAACATGAGTTCAAACCACTTTGTATTTTATTTTTAGTATCCCAATAAGTGTTAAAGTTATCCAGTGTCTCCGTTAAATTTAAATCATTTTCTAGTTGGTTTGTTTTGAAGTGTTCTGTGTTCCAGTACTTGAATGGGTTTTTTAATACTTTGGTGCTCCTTTTTCTACCAAGTTGTCGTGATGTGGTCTTATATACATTGTTATTTACCAAATCAAAAGTTACGTGAATCATCTCTCTCTTTTTCCAAAAATACTTAGCCCCACATTTTTTACCCTTAATCATATGGTATTTACTTACCCTTATTTTTGTGGTTACCCCTTTATCAACCACCTTTTCCACCACTACTGTAATTCTTCTGAGCTGGGTATCGACAAATGGTGAAAAACATAATTTCTTCCACTCTTCATCACTTAGATTGTTGTGTTCCTTTTTGTATTGGTAGGTTAGTAGTTCTGGGTTCTTTTTAGTCCCTACATTAAATAAGTTTGTATTATTATTAACTCGTGGAAGAGTATTGAACTTCTCATATTCTTGTGTCCAATACTCTTCTTGTGAAAATTTATGTAGTGTGGTGGTTTCCATTTATACGTACGCTTCTGTAAGTTCCCACAATTTTTTGTTAACATCAATCCTCCTATCTATATTGGTGATTGGTCTTAATTTTTGCATCTTTTCTTTTTTGTTGTTGAATACCAGTCCCCCCTTTACCAATTTTTCTTGTATCACATTGAATATTTTCCATAGTTCATCACCCCTATCCGATTGTCTTACTGGTGAAAGTAGGTCTTCTACATTTAAATTTTCGTTACCTTTAGGGTATCTGGTAAGTAGGGCTTTGGACGCAAAATCAACTTGTTGTTCGTCATTTAAATTAATTAAATTTAAATTTTGTACTTGTGTAATTACTTTAGGTACTACTTCTAACATACCATCCATAATTTTTCTAATCTCCTCAAAATTATACCATTGGTGTTTAATTTTTACTTGTTCGAAAGTGGTATCCGCGATAACTAATCCATTAGAACATACCAACCTAAATAACCCAGCATGTAATGTGAAAGCGTTTCTACCGTCGTGAGAATTAGTTAGAACTACTTCTGGTATGGAATCTCCCACTTTACTAACATTACTATTACGTAACCTAATTAAGTGTTTTGTGAACATAGAGTCTTCATTTTTTCTAGATTTTCTTTGTGAAGCACTAAATGGTTCCCAACCTAGTTTAGACATATCATCTAAAACTGTAGCTGTAGAAATAAAAGTATATTTATTAGAAACTTTTGTAGATTGTGTGGTTGCGAATGCGGATGGGACTAATTCCATTAATTCGTCTTGTGAAAGTGAAGTTTGTGTTTTTGTCATTGTCTTTATGATTTTTTAAATTCGTACCACAAAGATAATCATTTATAATTAGATAGACAAGTTATTTTTGTTTTTTTCTGGAAGTAAACTTAAACCTAAAAGACACCACGATATTAATTTAGACATACCTAAAGAAATAAGTAGAAAGAGATTACGGTCTATCATATTATTGGTTACTACCCACCATAAAGAACATAGAATCCAGAAACCTACTGTAACAAAAAAACAAATTAGTAAAAATATTGTACCCCACACCATCATATCTAATTTAATTTTATCTAACATTTTCTACTTTAAGTTTTAATTTTATATTATCACCATATATGGCTTTTTCCAATTCAACAGTAACCCCATAGTCTTTGGTGAATTCTTTTATTCTATTTACTACCCTATCTGTGTCTTGGTCTTCTCTAATTCTTACCATTTCTTCCGCGAGTGTTTCGTATAATGGTGGTGGGGGTACAGTAATATGTATCCCATCTGGTTTACAGTGTACATTAAAACCTAGGTCGTAGTTTTTAAGGTCTTTTTCTAGACTTAGTCTAAACCATTTATTTTCGTACCTTCCCATTTTTAGATTCTTTAGGTGCGGGATTATATTCTTTCCCGGTTTTTTTCATTCTTTTCATATACTCACGAGTTTTTTTAATTTGCTCTTCATTAGTTTCCTGAGTTGTTTTTATTTTTCTTTCTGACATAATTCTTTTTTTTAAATATAATAAAAAAAACCTACTTAAACAATAGGTTAGTGTTTTATTATTTATCTTCTACGTCTCTTTGGTGTATTAGGTAACATATTATTTTACCTAATACTATGGAGACTATTATGGTGATTAGTAATTTCATGTTAGTTCCAAAACAACAATTTAATTATCACACCTATTATTGCCGAATATATAACCCATAACGCTCTGGTCACATTACTCTTCCACGCTATTAAACTACCAACATCTTTTAGGTTTTGTTGGTTTTCTAATTTAAATTCCATATTTTTATTCACTTCAACTATTAAACCGTTATCTGGGTTAAACAATCTCTTTTGTATTGTTCTAATTTCACTTCTTAAAATTTTTTGTCCTTCTTCTAAATCCGTTAATGATTTTTGTATTAAAACTATCTCACCATTAGGTAATCCTTTTTTAATTTCCTGTAGTTCTACTAGAACTTCATTTAATATTTCTGATTGTGATTTTGTTTTCATTTTTTATTTAAGTTATCTTTATTATAAATACTATAAACACATTAAGAGTTTTAATTATATTTATTAGTAATGGAAAATATTATTAGAGAAAACATAGATAGGATTAATGAGTTGATTAATTTGACTGAGGAGGATGGTGTTGGGGTTTATATTGATTCCACTTACCTAAAGACTTCAGACCAAGCTGGAATAAGTGATAACGAAACCACTCGTATAATAACTAAGACAATACAGGACGCTATGGACCATAATATGAAGTTAGTTATGATACGACCTGAGTTTGTAAGTTTAGCTGACCAAATGATTAAAGAATATGATTCAGACCTTTTGGTTGGTACTGTTATAGGTTTCCCTGATGGTGATTCTGGGCAAGGTGCCAAAATGGATGAGGCTATAAAAGCTATAGAGGATGGGGTAGACGAATTAGATTTTGTTGTTGATTATAAGGCTTTTAAAAATGGTGACCTAGATACAGTTATGAAAGAGGTTAGTGAAGGTACAGCTATCGGAATAGAAGACGGATTAGTTGTAAAATGGATTATAGAATCGGCAGCTTTAAATAACCAAGAAATAACTGAACTTACAAGGTTAATTAGTAAGATAGTGGTAGAAACTGTAGGTGAACAAAAAGCAAGAAATGTTTTTGTTAAAACCTCTACTGGATTTTATAAACCTGAAGATGGTAGTTCTGGTGGAGCAACAGTAGACGCGGTATCAATAATGTCACAAAATGCTGGTCCGTTAAAGGTTAAAGCGTCTGGTGGTATTTATAGTAGGGAAGATTTAAATAATATGCTAGATGCGGGAGCTTCTAGAGTTGGTACTTCTGCGGGTTTAGAAATAATAAAAGGTGGACAAGGTAATACAGATTATTAATGAAGCGTTTAATTAAAAGGATTTTAAAAGAGGAAGTGGTTAGTATTACTGATATTCAAGATGAGTTGGTAATGATGCCATTAGATGCTCGTCAAAAACTACGTGATGATTTAAATGATTCTGTAGATATGAATAATGAAGAAGAGTATGGTGATATAGAAGAACAAATATCATATAAAGGTATACCAGAAATTAAAGCCAAGACTACTATTGGCAAATTACTTAAATGGGTAAAACGTTACATCACCGACAAAGCTACTAATTTTTTAATTAATGCTTCAATGGATGAAGTTAAACAGACTATAGACATATTAGATGTTATGGACCCAACTTCTACTGTAGGTATATTTAAACCAAAAGCTATGTACCTTGGTGGTGGAATTGATTTTGCTAAAGATGCGGTATCCTGGAGAAGTAAAGTTGAGGATTTTTATGGGCCTAGTCATGTTGTTGATGGTGATAGATTATTGGAGTTAATAACTAATGGTGATTTAAGTTATGAAGGTCTTACTACTCCGGCTTTATTAAACCCTATGAGAGCAGAGACTGTTAGAAAAGAGGATTTTGAATTCCAGGATTTATTTAAAAAGTGGAAGTCGGATAACCTATCTCCGGAAGAATTTCAAATTTTTCAAGAAAGGATAAGAGAACAAATTGTACATCAAGATTTATATATGTTACAAGTTTGTGACACTAACCTTATTAATTTTGATGGTAGTGCTGGAGCTGGAACTTTTGGTGAGGCTCAGGTATCAGCCCTTAAAAATCAACAAGTGTTTTTATGGTTAACTAATGGTATGAAATTATCTAATGTTTCTCCTTGGTTATTACCATCCGTAACTAAGATACTTATAGAGGATGAATTATGGTCTTTCTTAGGTAATTTTAAGTAGTCCTAACGCCTTCATATACATGTTTTATGACTGGAAATCTTAATGAGTGACAACCGTCCTGGTTAAGTGTCTCTTCAAAGTACTGTACTGTAATTGTTTTACCAATTATAAGTTCTGGGTTATTAAAGTATTTTCTTCTTTCTTCTTGGTTGAATCCTGAGCCCACACCAACATCACACCCTTTGTGTTCAACTATAACATTACTAAGCATTTCTTCTTCAACCTCTAAACCATCTACAATTATTCTATGTGTCGAGTTCTCCACACCCTTTACCACATACTCTTCATCAAAGAATTTTTTAACTTTTAAAAGGTCATTACTCCTTTTGCCTTTATACTCACAGTCTTTCCGTAATATTAAACCCTCCCAATTATTCTTTGTTGCTAGTTCTGCTAGTTCTTGAAAGTGTTCTTCTGATTTTACACCCCACTGAGTTAACACGTCAATACATTTTAACTCTTTTTTTGAAAAGTCGTATATCATATTAAAACAAGTTAGTCTATCACTCAATTTACGTTCACTTTTTTGGTTGTCAAACTCATCTAACATAAG
>Ga0115000_10003895_pt1 | contig 12367 bp, 11 predicted proteins | sample ArcticOcean_MG_C_6_FD_89690 | JGI IMG/M metagenome (GOLD analysis project Ga0115000, IMG submission 89690) | Marine microbial communities from western Arctic Ocean - ArcticOcean_MG_CB8_128 | ecosystem: Environmental > Aquatic > Marine > Oceanic | place: Arctic Ocean: Canada Basin | collected... | reverse complement strand
TGTACTGCGCGTGATACAGCCAGTGACGAGCTGGCGACCACGGCAGCATTGCGCTGGCCACGATCGATCTGGTCTTGGAGCACAGGCACTCCACCCCTGCATTCAAGGCCCGGGCTGCCGAGTGAGTGGTGTCGGGGTCGACACGCCCGAGCTTGAGGGCTTGAACGAGTTCGACGTGGTAGCGCTGTGTGTGCCAGGCGAGAGCCAGGGGCGAAGCAAGGTACGGTTTCATCCACTCTGGGCGATAAGGTAGCCTGCCATAGGTGGTCGCTCCATACGCGACGAGCAGCTCGACGATGCACAGCCCCTCATCATGGCCGCTCTTCATTGCAGAGTACATGATGCTCTTACCTGAAAGGCCGACAGCCGCAGCGCTTGCACCTGCACGCAGCAGCACTCGAACAACGTTGACATGCCCCTTCTTGACCGCATTGCAAAGCGCTGTTTCGCCGTTGTGCACGCCGTCCACGCTTGCACCCGCAGTCAGCAACAGGCTCGCAACGTCACCATGGTTATTGTTGGCGGCGATCCATAGCGTATAACCGGCAGCATGATCGACGACAGCGTTTGCTGCCAGTAGTTGTGTGACGATGGCAACGAGCCCAAGAGACACTGCTTCAGAAAGTGCGGTGTCGCCGTGTGAATCTTGCGCGTCAACATCGGCGCCAGCGTTGAGCAGAACTGCCACAACGTCTGGCTTATTTGCTCGCGCTGCAGTGTGTACAATGGATTCGTTGTAAAAGTCTGGACTTGTTTTGTGGACAGCGGCTCCGGCTGCTATCAACGCTTTCACAATGTCGATGGTATCGTTCGGGCTATCTACTGCACAGATAAGTGCGGTGTCACCCACGTCGTCAGTCAGATCGACGGTGGCGCCAGCTTCCAGAAGCGCTCTTACGATGTCGATGTCAAACTTTGCCGCTCTGCATAGTGGAGTAGTGCGCTCGCCGTCTGCTTGGTCAACATCGGCGCCCGCGGCCAGCAGAACAGACACCATGTCGCTGGGGCAGTTTGCGACAGCGACGATCAGCGGGGTCCAGCCATCCAGACTTGCTTGGTTCACATCGGCGCCGGCAGATAGCAGTGCAATCATGATGTCGCTGTGGCCATATTCTACCGCGCGGAGTAGCGGTGTCGTCCTGCCACTGTTGCATGCTTTGTTTACATCGACAGCTTTGGCCAGCAGCATCTGCACAACACTCAACCCACCAGCGGCGCATGCGCCAATTAACAGCGTGCCCCCGTGAGGCGGAATACTGGCGTCGAGGTCGATGGGGTAGGGGTACCGGCTGAGTTCGGCTTCGAATTCATCAAAACATCGGTCGACGAGGATCTCGTACAGGTAACCGAGGTATAGCTGGGCGCGCGCTGTGTATGCCATGTTTTTCAGTCAACGCGATTTTACTTAAAGTGTAAAAAATCATATTTCTCAAGTTCCTTAAAAATCATTTTTTTGCTTGTGAGAATGCTTTCTCGCTCTTTTTCTCCAAAGTTTCTATTGCGAGACAGATGCACGTTGCGGCTAGAGCCCCACCAGCTCGCGCCCCTGGTCGAGGGTGGCGAGCGATGCCGTCTGCGCCCGGAGCGCGGACACGCGAGCTGCCCGGGCGGAGACAGCGGGGGTCTCTGCCGGGCCGCGCCCAACTGCTGACCGCGGGAGTTCAAGCGAGGTCTGTCTGTGGCCAGACTCAAGCTTGGTGACGTGCTGCAGCGATTCCAACGAGCCGTGCCGGGTGGGCTGCTGCAGCGCCGCTTGCTGCGCGGGGCCCCCTACCGGTGTCGGGAGCTCGGGTTCAAGCACCGACAGCGCGCGCCCTGCCGACTGCTGCAGCGAGCTCGGGTCCTTGAGCACCGGGAGCCTGAACGGCTGCGGCATTGCCGCCTTTGGAGTGTTGAGCTTCCGGCCAACGCTTGCCGGCATTGCGGCGTGCGTGGTGGCGCGGCTCAGCTGGGTGTAGCCGGGCTTCGCCGGGGCGGTCAGTTCGGCGCGGTCTTCTCGCAGTGCCTCCATCGCCGCACCGTTGCCAGCGTGGACCCGCTGCTTCGGCAGCTCAAACCGTGCCTTTGTCGGTGGCTGAACCCGGTTGGTTGTGCCCGACTGCAACAGCGACAACGCTGCCGATCGCGCCGACGTGTGGGCCGTCGGAGACGGGGTGGAGTTCTCGTCCAGCGGCCGAGCAACCGACTGCTTGAACATTGCTCTCACCGGGCGAACCGACACGCCGGCGGCTTTCGGGTCTGGGCGTGGCTCTTTGTAGATTGCATTGACCGAACGATTGAATCGCTTTGACCGAAACACGTGGTCATCGTGCTCGGGGGGGCGAAGCTCGGGCTTGCGGAGCGCCTCGCTTGGCACCGCCATGCGAGCGTTGCCTTGCCGGAGAAAGTTTGGTCGTGCACGACCGCCGGTGGGGTCATTGCTGCCGACGGCCACGGGGAGCAGGCCGTGGCTGGCACCCCCCAGGGCAACAATCCCTCGCTGCATCTCCACCCCAAGCGGGCTGCGGCCGGCAGTGGTGTCGTTGATGGGGGGAGCGCTCTCTCCGCGCCGGGTGATTGGCACGGCGTCGCTGCGTCGTGGGGCCAGCGCGTGCACCCCCAGCGGCGGGCCGTCGGTCGCAAGGCGCTGTGTCCCTCTGAGCGCACGGGTGGTGGAGGTGGTTGGGTCGTGTGGGCTGAGATTGGATCCCAGACCCAAACTGGGGTACGTCGCACCGCCAAGTAACCTTGCTGCTGCCGACACCGACATCGTCTTTACATGTCCCCGCCCCAGTTTTTGGCTCCGACCTGATAGATTAACCAAAACTGAGACACAAACACAACACTGAGAAACAGCTTTTGCAGCGGAGGCCCGTTGAGGTGCTGCGGGTCCACACCCAACGACCGAGCCCCTTCATCGAGCTGCGTGAGCTCAAAGGACAAATACATCCCGGCGGACAGCAAGACCGTAACGGCAAAGGCCAAATTGCCCGGCGACGACCCAAGCGCGACCGCCGCGGCGTATATGCAGAGCCCCACCGTACCAATACCACCGAGGATAGCTGCGTTGTGTATGATTGGTTGCTCGTCGAGCGGAGCAATAAACCCAACGCTGAACAGCGCAAGCAGCAGGAATGGCAGAACCAGCGCCACCGGGTGAAGCGGTTTGAGCAGAATCGCAAAGCTGACGCTGGCCAACAAAGCGTACGCAAGCCCCCAAGCCACAAAGTACGGCCGTGATGCGGAGGTTGAGCCTCCTACTTCGCTCAGGTACTGCTGAGAGGGCGAGAATGTGACGGGTATGTGCGGGTTGATGCTTTGGCGGGTGTATCGCACCAACATCAGCGCCGCAAAGGTCGACACGCTGATCCAACCAGCTTTGAGCAAGATCTCTATCAGCATCGATTTATTCTTCAGCGTCTGTCGTTAGTGCCCGAACGAGGATATCGAGTGTCGAGATGTCATTTGGCTCCTCTTTGTCACTCCGGCAAATCGTGGGTGCTGCCGTGATGATCCCTGCCGCCAGGCTGCCCACTGCGCACTCCCAGACCCCAACGTCGCTCGGTAGCGGGGTGATGACTAACCGCTGCCCAGCCGGGACAAGCACCCCGGCGTTGCTCAGGTGCACAGTTCCGTCCTTGAACAACACGTCAATCGTCTCGTGGGTCTTTACTCGGTAGCTCTGCCGGCTGCGGCCGATTGTCACGAACTCGCGTATGTGCTGCAGGATGTACCCGTCGGTCGGGTAGTCGGTCTCGTTCACGCGCGCCACCCCGAGCTCGTCAAACGGCCAGAATTTCTTGACCTGGAGTGGTATGCCGTGAATCAGTGTCGACTCGAGCGCGTAGAGCCGCTGTTGCCGGTAGACAAAGGTCCGCTTCCGCAACGATTCGCCCTGGTGCTGCAAGATGTCAAATCCAAGCAGCAAGTTCGGGGACATGAGCTCACAGTCGATGATCGTCCCGTTGTACAGCATTGGGTGCACGTCGACGTCCAAGATCGTCAACTTCATGGCTCGGCTGATGGCAATTGCGAGCGGGACCCCCTCCATGCTGCAGAACATGATAAAGTACCTGGTGCCGTCGGCCTTTGGGGTCAGCATGTACTCGGGCTTGCGAAGCCTTTGCGCCCGCACCGCCGAGATCGACGTGGGTTGTGAGCAAGGGAGCTGATTCGCGTACGCCGCGGACTTGGCATGTGTGATTCCAAGCACGCTTGCCAGCGCCCCCCGCACCCAGATCAGATGCTCGGGCCCGTGCGGCGACTCGGCCCACTCATACCGCCCGCTGGCTGCTGTACGGCACTCGGCCATTTAGGTTACACGTTACAATAAGCAGTTGGCCAAAAAACAGTCCCAAATCACATAAAAGCTCACCACCATGCAAGCGCCACCGTCACCACCCCCTGGATCGCCACCGCCACCCCCCGCCGGATCGCCGCCAGCACCCCCCGCCGGATCGCCGCCAGCACCCCCCGCCGGATCGCCACCGCCGCGATTGTTGCTGCCGGATGATGACGCCGGGACTGTCACGGTTTCAGAACTCAAGAGAGAGATCGAGGACGAGTTTGGGGTGTCGATGAGGTATGCTGAGCTGATCATTGATAGTGATGGCGAAGCCGTGTTCCATTTCCCGACCCACCGTGGGTACAATGACCAGAAGGTGCCGTACTTTGATGCAACTGAGCAAGAAAAGGTCACCAAGTCGCTTGCTGCATCCAACGTGACAGTTAGCTTTCCAACGGCAGCCACCGACCGAGCCACCGACCCCGGCACCCCGCCGGAGCTGCTGGTGGCGCTGAAAGATGCGTTTATTGACCCGCGGCTGGCTCGTTACGTTGGTGGGGGTGAGATTGAGATCGTGGTCTCTGCCACGCCGCCTAACGACGACGGAAGTGCAATTTACCCATCCCCGCCATCCATGAGCATTGTTGAGGCAATCTACCAAAAGCACGGTGTCAGGGTGGTAGAGGTCGACGACGCGGAGAACGTTGCCGATTCCGAAGACGAGGGCGACGGCGACCTCGCCGGCTTTGTGGTGCCCGACGAGGACGAGCCAGATCCTGAAGCACTCGAAGCCGCCGGAAGCTCTGCAGAGGAAGAAGAGGATGAGGTCACATCGTTGCTGGACAACGCACGGTCGTTCGGGGCCCCCGACCCGTTCAGCACCCGTGCGCCCAGGGCATCGCGGCTTCGTGCTCAGGAGCGCATCGTGTCGGCGATGCAGGAGCTCGGGAGCGACGACGATGCCAACATGTCGGTGGATGAGGCGTACGAACTGTCGGACAGCGAGTGAGCTGTCGTTGGCAGGACTATTTGGCTGGCCCGCTATAGAAATGATTACAAGCCCGTGGCGGACCACCAATGTGCAGGAAAAGATCAACAATTGCCTGCAAGGCTTCCGCGACGCTGTGCAGGAGCGATCGGTTATGTATTGCGCTGTGCTGGATGGTGCCCTCTGCCTTCACGCCCACTGCACTCGGGAGGGCGAGGTCCGCGGATTGTACGTGGCGGCCGCTGCCCTGCCGATGATGTTCGAGCTTGTGAACAGCGCGATCGAGCGGGCGGTGGATCACGCCGGCATAGAGTTCAGCGAGCTAGCAAGGGAGGCAAAGGACATTAGCGCCGCTGCCAGCATGGCCGCGCACTCGCTGTCAATCGTGCTTTCCAGCATGTACTGAGCTGCGGATCAAAGAATGAAATGTCTAACCCTTGCGAGCACGTTTCTGGCGATCCGCGCGGAGGTCGGCCTGGAACTGGTCGTCGAGCTTTTCCGCGACCGCTTCGAGCAACTCGGAGGTGTCCTTGCTGGGGGCAACCCAGTTCAAAAGCAGGTCGCAGGCTGCCAACCCTGCTTGCGAGCGCTCGCCGCGGCGATGGCACTCGAGGATCGCTTTAGAGCGCTTTTTGTCGGTCGTTTGGGAGCGATCATCGCCCGCAGCAGAGTAGCACTGCAGGCCGTTTAGCACCGGCTCGACCGGCTCGTTGCGCACAAGTGCTGCCGTTAGCCCGAGATAGCCGTCGACGCGCTCCTCGACCGTGCCCGTCGTAACCGTGCCGAACACAGCGCACAGGTCGGCTGCCAGGCGCCTTGACATGTGCCCACCGAAGCACCGTTTGGTAGCATGCCACGTAAGCGTGCCAATCCTTCCGCTCAGAGCACCGTTCCCGGTTGCAGCAAGGAAAGCTCGCACCTCATCTTGTGTCGGCATTGGTTTGGGTCGACTCGATTTTACCAATACAAAAAAACATTTATTCGGCTTTTGAGTCAACTCGATTTTACCGAGAGCCCAGAAAAGCGTTTACCAATTCTGTGCTGATTTTAGATTCCATCGCAAAATGCCGCCAGCAAGTGGGGTGGCATGGACTGCTGGCGTAGAGTGCACAATGCACTTTGTCCAGTTCCTTGGATCTCTCATCCGAAACCGGCACTTTGCCGACTTCCTGCAGTACCTCCACGGTGCACCAGGGCTGATCATTGACAAATCGACGGTCAGCCTATGGTTACCCATTGCGTGCGCGAGCGGGTGGTCTTCGATCGTGTCGCTGCTGCTCGCGAGGGGCGCCGAGGTTGATCATTTTCCCATCTACCGGTGGGAGTGCACCCCTCTCATCGCCGCTGTGAAACGCAACAGCTTGGATACGGTGCGATTGCTGCTAGCTGCAGGAGCAACGGTCAATCTAGCACCACCAATCACCGGTGGGTGGACCCCACTCTGGATCGCAGCCTCTAAAGGTTCCACCACAATCGCGCAATGCCTGGTGAATGCAGGCGCCGACCTTCATTACCAATGCGCGCTAACTGGGTATTCGCCGCTCCTCGAAGCGGCGAGAAAAGGGCACGATGGCATGGTGCAAATGCTGTTGTCTGCCGGCGCCGATGTCCGACCACAAGCAAATGGTGCCAACCTACTGAAGCACGCTTATAACACGTACACAACCTCAGTGTTGCTGATTGCTGGCGCGAGCCTGCACGTGCCACCTGAAAGCTGGTTGACCCCGAGTGTAAGAAAAGCCTACATCGAAGACGCAAACAAGCTCAGCTGCGTGTGCAAGACGACACCGTGCGCATGCAAGTTGGATCTCCTCACCACCATCTTGGCAAGTCCGCTTGCGACGATGGCGACTCGCACAAACGGGTTTCACGCCGAAGGGAGGCGGGCTCTGGCCCTAGGGCGATTTGATCCCGACGACACCTGGGCAACTGCGACAACGATGCTAAACTACGCCACCTGCGGCAACACCATCCGTTTTGTCAAGGATGCGTTGCGGCCATGGTCCCCGGCGCGCCACATGCTGTACCATGCCAAGTTCAAGGAGGCAGTTTGTACGCTCATGCTGGTGAGTCAATCCCGACAAACACGCGCTGAGCTACCGGTGATCCCGCGGGAGCTGTGGTGGCATGTGCTAGCCCTGTGCAACAGATCCATGTGGCCAGTGCGGCGGTAGCATGTCTTTCTTTTTTATGACCGACAGTAAAACAGGATGAACTGCCCGAAGTGCCCGAACGACCACCTGCTCATAGAGACGATTGTAGTTATGGCAGACCATTTCTGCAATGTCTGCTATGGTACACTACACACCAACCTAGTGCATCGCTGCGAACAATGTGATCACGACGTGTGCGGCGCGTGCTACAAGTTGGAGATTAAAAACCTAGTTGAGCTGAATATTTCACCAATAAAACTAAAAACTATTGGTTAAGTATGGCGTACGTCCTCGTTGGGGTCTACCGCGGCGTGCAGTTTCCGCTGCTGTACACCGGATCGCGCGAGTGGTGCGAGAGCATGAAACAGCAGTACAAGACCGATGCACGCTCGGTCGTGAAGAAGAGCCGCAAAAAAAAGGGCAGCATTGCAGGCTTCCGCCGGTGTGCTGCAGTGATGATGGATGACCTGCACGATCGACTGCTCACGTACGCCGAGTTCTGCAACATGACATCGTCCCGAGCTCTTGTGCAAGGCGTGTGCCACGAGTCTGGATTTACCAAGGAGTGCTTTCAGGACAAGTGGTACCATGGCATAAGCCTGCTGGCGATCTTGCACGCATTGCCCGAAGCGACGACAGGGTACCGTGGTAGCGGGGTGCATGTGCTGCCGGCAAAAGAGATGAACCTTTTGCCCACTCGCTAGCGGTTTAGCCACGCCTTTGTGTATGCATTTAGTAAAGAGCATGCGTATCAGCATATCCGGCGCGGCTGTCATCGTTACGGTTGCAGGGTTTGACAGCCTTGACACATTCGAAACAGAGCTTGTAGACGCCTACGGCTCTGTGATTGCGCCGTTTGTGCTGAGGTTTAACATGTCCGAGTTTACCGTGTCCATCACAAAGAATGCCCGTCAAATTTGGGCGCTCGCGGCAACCTTTAACCGGCTCCGGGAGCAGACCAAGCTAAAAGTCAGCCATGTAGAGATTGTGGGCAGGCCAGGGATGCTCAAGACTGTCCGGCGGGCGATAGCGCTCATCTCGACAGCCTACACCATCGAGAAGCCGGTGCACTACATCGAAGCGAGTGCCTCGGACGGCAGCTGAATCTGTTTCCACCCTTTGTCCAGATTGGGGTTGACGTAGGTCGCGTACCCCTCGACGTGCTGCGGCGTGATGTCAGCGACGCGTGTGCCGCCGTGGCGCCCGGCAAACTTCCTCCAGGCAGCCGTCTCATCGCCGCGCCCCCGCAGAATGCGCAGGATTGAAAAGTACAGCACGGCAACGTCCAGCCGGTGGAGGTCGGGGACATAGATCGACGCGAAGCAAACCGCTCCAGTGTACCCTGCGTTGGACGGGTTGGGGTGCTTCTTGGACACTGCGAGCTCGTAATCGACCAGCGTCGCCGAGTCGCGAGCGGCGGAGATGACAATGTTGTCACACTTGGGGTCTTGGTGTGCAATCTCGGCAGCCTCGAGCTCGGCCAGCGTGCCAAGCCCCAGTTTGAACAGCTGCTCCGCCAGCTCCAGCAGCTCACCAGCCGGGCACCGCGCGAGCAGCGACGCCATCGTCACCCCAGCAATGGCTGGGGTCACAATCACAAACACCGGGTGGTCTAAGCTTGGCACGTAGCCACTCGGCGCGACATCTGGCGACAGTTGCATGCAGATCCCACACCGCTTCACCGGGGCGGCCGCGGTGTCGCACGACTGCCAGGCCTCGTTCTGCATGGTTGCCTCTTGCTGCAGTTCCGCTACAAGCACGCTAGCCTTGACAAAGTAGGCGGACGATCTCATCTTAAAACCAACAACATTGGCGGCAAGAGAGTGAAAGGGAAGGCGCGCGTGCAGCCATGCCTCCATGGCGGGCTAAATAGGTAACTATTCATTAACTTGCGACTCAATATCGCTAACTTTTGCATCGTGGGCCTTGAGCTGTTTGTCGGCGGCAAGCTTTGCGGCCATGGAGACCATCATTTGCTCCATGTTGTCAGTTGCAGATTTTGCAATCTTGCGAGCACCCTCCCGTTCCACCACGGCAGTGTGTAGCTTGCGTTTCAACTCGACGTTGTCACGTTTTACCGCCGCGACTTCGACGACCGCGGCGTGCGTAGACAGATTTAGCGGCTCGATGCTTGCACCCAAGGATCTTAGGAAGCTTAAGGTGCAATGCGTGAGCTGGGTTTGCTTATCGTCTGTCATGCCGGAAAGGGAGCCCCTCGCCGCCTTCACAAGCTCTTTGTGCGATGCCGTAAAAGTAACAGTTGCCTTGGCGGTGCTCCGCCCGGTGATCTTGGGGTCGTCGATTCGCATGTGTACAGGGGCAGTGCCGTGGCAATCGGTGTACCGAGCATTCCAGAACCCCGACCCCCACCGCGGGCCTGGCTTGTGCCGAACAAAACACATGTTCAAGTTCTGCGGCTGCGTGCAGACCCCGGTGAGCTTGAGGTAAAGGGTGCCTTCGTGCGCCAGATCAAGCAGATTCTCAATCAACCGTATTCTCCCAGTCATGAACTCTGATTCCGCATCGATAAACTGAAAGTATTTCCCTGGGGGTGGCCAGTACACACACCCCACACAGTCCGTGCAGTAGAACTTCCCCCCGAGCTCGACGGTGGGGGGCCTTGAGCACTTGTGCATCACCTCTATGTGTTCCAAAAGTTCGCCATCCGTCTTGAAGAAGACATTACATTGGTCGCATATTGTGCGGATATCGCGTCCCATTCTTGACCTTTTGCCACATTTTGGGACGTCGTCGCCGGGGGGCGCTGGCTGCTCGGCCACACGTGGATTGAATTCGCAACTCTTGTTCTTGTACTTTTCGGCAATGTCCTTGGGCGAAGCGTCGGCGCCATTGAAGTCCTTCTGAAAGTGTGCCATGCTACACGACAGCTCTGCAAAGAAGTGCGCCCAATGCGCCCGAGGTTGCTGTGTGTCGCCTAACTGGACTGCTGTGTAGTTGCGACTGGGGATGCACATGATTTGCTCCCTGAGTTGGTGCGCAGCCAGCATCTTCTGGAGTGGCCTCTGTACGGTGTGGCTGTATCTAAGGGCCGCCGCGTCCATATCTTGCCCGGTCAGCTGAATCCCAGGCCATTTGAAGAGCAGGTGGGCCGCGGCGGTCGGCTGCCCGACTCCAAGCACCGGCGCGACCATTTGCTCTGATTTGCGGTCGGTGTCAGCCGCTTGCTCAATCTGCGCAAGCGCGATGTGCGTGGCTCGCATCGCGTGAAACAAGAGGTTGCTTTCCAATCGCGACACCGTGTCGCTAGTGTACCCGGTAAAATCATGTATCATGGTGCCGTCGGCATGCCACTTTCTGAGATCGATGCTGCACTGGTTGCTCAAAGCCCCATCGAGCCAGAATTCATCAGCCAGCGGCTTGTCCATCTTCTTTGTGTATTTGAACAGCGCGATCCATTCATCCACACGCTCAGCATTGTTGTCAAGTGGAGGAGGAAAGGTGCTACAGAAGTCGTCGAACTTGTACCCACTTTTCGAGGTGGCTTTCACTAATTTAAAGTGATCAATGCGGGCCTTCACTGCCGAGAAACGTTTGGGAAGGCGGGCAATGGATGTGTAGTCCGTGTGCACGTGCACCCAGGTGGCCGCAATGCTGTCGGCAAAGTGGAGTTGCTCCGATGCAATTGTGCCAATGCATATGCCGCACTTGTACTTGTTGGTCTTTGTTGCGGAATCTTGGCAGAACACGACCCACACCGCCCACTCAGACGGCGGGCTAGCGGGGTCCAGCGACAAGCACGGAATAACGACGGTTGGTGCCTTTGTCATCTTCTGAATTCGGCACTCGTCTGGGCGGTGCGTGCCCTTTGGGAGGATGATGTATGGCTCTTGTTTTTTCGCCGTGAATTTAAGGTTCCATTCCACAGCTTGCTCGTAGGTGGTTCCTGCTGGGTTGGGCGAGACCATCATCAACCCTGCGTCATGCGAGTACGCGTTGAGAAATGGACACTCTTGATTGTGCTGTTGAAAGTTCCAGTGCGCGGCATCGGTCATCGGGCGTGATTCAAACCCATCAGCAGAGATTCTGCTGTCGTCGAAATGAAACATTGTGGCGGCGCTGTTTGTAACGGGGGGGGGACGACCTCCCATCCAAACTGCGCCCTGCATCGGCTTGCTTGCTTTCAATACGCGTCGGTCCGGTCGCATATACGCAAACAACGGCCTATCTTGGGGAAGGATGCCATCGTATGACTGAACGTGCGCCAGCGTCATCTGTTGCCACTTGTACTGGCCTTGTTCCATTTTGGCACTCGGGCGACCTTGCCTGACGCGTTTTGTCATGTCTTCCACTAGCGTTGTGAGATCTTTCGCTGATGTTCTAGGGTCCCACTCACGCTCAAGCTCTGGAAACCGTGCGGGTGTGCTGTTCTGCAAAGCCATCAACGCCGAGGCGGCGCTGGCCCCTTCGCTGGCCTTGGCGGAAGCGGCTTCGCCCCCTTCGCTGGCCTTGGCGGAAGCGGCTTCGCCCCCTTCGCTGGCCTTGGCGGAACCGGCTTCGCCCCCTTCGCTGGCCTCGGCGGGGGCGGCTTCGCCTCCTTCGCTGGCCTTGGCGGGAGCGGCTTCGCCTCCTTCGCTGGCCTTGGCGGGAGCGGCTTCGCCCCCTTCGCTAGCCTCGGCGGAAGCGGCTTCGCCCCCTTCGCTAGCCTCGGCGGAAGCGGCTTCGCCCCCTTCGCTGGCCTCGGCGGAAGCGGCTTCACCCCCTTTGCTGGCCTCGGCGCCCCCGCCCCCTTTGACTCTGCCGTCGGGCCTGGCACTGGCCACGGGGTCTTCAATCATGCTGTCTTCATCCTCGTTACCGGCCGCGGACCCGGCGTCGTGCGCCTCAAACGTGCCGTTTTCACCCTCGTCGCTGTCGTCGCTTGTTTCGTCACCATCGTCGCTGTCGTCGCTTGTTTCGTCACCATCGTCGCGCTCCCTCTCGAGCTTGTTCTGCGCCCAAGAT
>Ga0115000_10003892_pt1 | contig 12372 bp, 11 predicted proteins | sample ArcticOcean_MG_C_6_FD_89690 | JGI IMG/M metagenome (GOLD analysis project Ga0115000, IMG submission 89690) | Marine microbial communities from western Arctic Ocean - ArcticOcean_MG_CB8_128 | ecosystem: Environmental > Aquatic > Marine > Oceanic | place: Arctic Ocean: Canada Basin | collected... | reverse complement strand
GTGGGCTTTCCTTAGGCAGTACAGTTGTTGCCTCTGCTTGCGTATACGCAGAAGAAGGCTTGGTTACACCAGACGGTTTTCAAGACATGAAACAAATGGGGTTTTCACTAGGCAACTTTGAAGGGAACAATGTCCCAGTCGACCCATGGATGCTTGAACGGTGCAATACGCTTGGCATAGTTGGCCCAATCGCTACTGTTGCGACATGCAGTGGCACAGATGAGCAAGCGGATACAGTGAAGGAAAGAACTGGCTGTATATGCGAAGCGATGGAAGGTGCAGCGGTAGTGCACGCTGCCATGAGGGTTGGAGCGCCGGCTATTGAATTGCGGACTATTTCAAATACAACGGGCAATCGAGAGCAACAAGAGTGGAACATTTCACTTGCACTCGAAAACCTAGGTGCAACAGTTCGTAATGCAATTCCTTCTCTATGCGGCTAAACAGAAGTAGTAACATCCAACTCAAGGAAACCCCAATAAGAAAGTGAAGGAAATTATGGACTGGATTTCAATTATCATACTAGTGCTTTTTGTGTTGTACGCTTCTATTTGCGTGCTCATTACACTTGTTGGATTGCCGGGCACTTGGCTCATGGTTGGCGGCGCAATTGTCGTTACAGCATGCAACCCACTTTGGAATGAAACATCAATTTGGGGCTGGGTTACAATCGGTATTGTCCTAGGTCTTGCTGTGTGTGGAGAAATATTTGAAACTGCAGCAGCTGGGCTGGGCTCCAAAGCTGGAGGTGGCACAAAACGAGGAATGGTAGGCGCTATTGTAGGCAGTATGATTGGCGCGCTCGCCCTCACGTTCTTTATACCAATACCATTAGTTGGGACGCTCATAGGTGCAATTGCTGGGGCGTTCGCTGGAGCATTGCTCGGCGAACTTTCGCATACAGAAATTGCAACAAAAAGTGAACTTGCAAAATCAGCAACAGGCGCAGCGGTTGGCAGAGTACTCGGTATTCTTGGCAAAACCGGCGTCGCTGCTGTTTGCTGGTGCGTGCTTTTTATAACACCATTTGTGTAAGCAGCGGGCCTGATTTCTGGTCTGGTCAACAAGAACCGAGCTAACAGTGTTTCAACCTGATGATTCCTGATTCGATGTAACGAATCAAAAAGACATAAGACTCTTGAACTGCCCACTTGTGGACCAGAACCCTTAAGCAGTTAAACGAAGAATTTCGTTCACAGTGGTTAGTCCATTTGCTACTTTAGAAAATCCATCGTGACGTAAATTTTTCATGCCGCGCTCATAGGCTAAATTCCGAAACGAAGTAATTGTTGGGTTTGCTGCAATCGCGTCCCGCAATTCATCGTCCATGATGAGGAGTTCGTAGACGCCAAGCCGGCCTGAGTAACCACTTCCTCTACAAGAAGCACAACCAACAGCTGAGGGTATTTTATCGCATGCAAACGTACCTAAAAGAGCAAGTTCTTTTTCAGTAGGTTCCTGAAACTCAACACACTTCGTGCAAACACGACGTGCAAGGCGTTGCGCAAGAACTCCATTTACAGCAGAAGCTACAAGGAATGGTTCAATGCCAATATTTATAAGGCGCGTCAACGAGCTTGGAGCATCATTCGTGTGCAGTGTCGACAAGACTAGGTGACCAGTCATCGCTGCTTGAATTGCAACGCTCGCAGTTTCCATATCGCGGATTTCACCAAGCAAAACAACATCTGGGTCTTGCCGTAACAACGCGCGCAACGCACGAGAAAACGTCATGTCAATTTTGTCATGCACTTGAATTTGTGTAACTCCTGACAACTCATACTCCACTGGATCTTCTACAGTAGAAATATTTAGACGTTTTCTATCCATCTCTTGCAAGGACGAATACAACGTTGTGGTTTTACCGCAACCGGTAGGCCCAGTGACCAAAATAATGCCGTGAGGAGAGTCTATCTCTTCTTTCCATGCTTTCAATGCTTCATCTTGAAAACCAAGCTCATTCAAACCAATTCTAATATTGCGATCATCAAGTAAACGAAGTACTACTTTTTCGCCTTTTGGCGTCGGCACCGTCGACAAACGTAAATCAAGTTGCCTTCCCATCACAGTTGCACGAATGCGGCCATCTTGAGGAATACGCCGCTCAGCAATATCAAGGTTTGCAAGAATTTTTAAGCGGCTTACAATTGCGCTGTGCATAGATTTTGGCGACTCCATCAAACTATGAAGTACGCCATCAATTCTGAATCGAATGTGCGAACAGTCGTCTCCTGCTTCAAAATGGATGTCAGATGCATCCTCACGAGCTGCTTTTGTAATCATTTCTCCAACAATGCGAACAACTGGTGACGAGTCTGCATCGGTTGCTTCTTCCTGCATATCGCTCGATACTTGGTCTTCGCATGCACCAAATTCAGCTTCGTCAAGAAGGTCCTCCATTGGAGCAGATTTGGGTTCCTCGGATTGCAATTGTTCCAATAGGCTTTGCAAATCTCTACTAGTGGTTAGAAGTTGACCTAATGGTTCAGATACTTCCCTTCGCACATCATCTGTCAAAAATAACTCGTCGACTGTTGACGAAGTAATATACGCCTTCTCATCAATTCGAACTGGCAATACACCGTGTTCAGTACACCAACCTAGACCAAGTTTTTTGACAAGGTCATGTGCAATGTGCTCTACAGTTAGTTTGGCAAACAACAACCCAGATACATTCGCAATAGCTTTTTGGACAGCCTCTTCTTCTACGCCAGCATCAACCAAGATAGAGGCAAGCGAACGGCCCCTCGATTGTTTTTGCAATCTAGTAATCAATTGCAATCCTTCTTCACCAAGTTGGTTTTGTTCTTGCAACAAACCAAGTAATTTTTCAGAGTACGTTTTACTCTTTATTGTTTTTGTTGTACTTAGATGTTTCATGGAGTGCGGTTTCCGTGCGCTAAAGTTGTCTCACTTGCAAGATAAATTGTACGTGTGGTGTCACCGTTTTCGTCGCCTTCGGCAAGTTGAAATACAGCAAAGGTAGTGCCGAGTTCAATGAGATCAAGTAGTATTTCACCACCACGCATAGATATAGTGTCGCCTTCTCTATAGATATTCCCGTTTATATTCGCCAACTTTATTCGCCCTGTCATTACCGATTGCAAAGATAAGTTGACGGCTGCATAATTTGCGGCAGCAATAAATTGCGCCCTGCTGTCATCTTGGGCAATGAGTTCATGTTCAACAATTACAGGTGCACTGCCAAACGCATGCATTTCGACAAGTTCTTCTTGCCACCCTGCTGGGTCTTGTAAGAATTTTTCGGTTGCACTATTTGCAGATACTGACCAGTCTTGCACATCTTGTGCAGATTGTTCAATATTTTCAGTTGTGCAAATTTGCGCTACGAGTGATGCCTCGCTCATTGCACTCGCTGATGCAGGAACAAATACTCGCATCACTGCGAGTTCAACGCAGACTACAACTGTTACTGCTGAAACAAATACGGTTGCGGGATCATGTTTTTTTATAAGTTGTTGAACGAATTGCATTATGAGCCTCCTCCATTTGCGAACAACAGGTGCACAATGAACCGTGCCTCGACTAAATCATCTTTGACTTTATGAATATTCATTCTATCCACGCGAGTAATTCGATCCATTTTCTCAAGATGTTGCAATAGTATGTACACGCTTTCGAAGGTACCAAATACGTTGACATCAACAGGTAAAATTCCGAACTCGCCTTCTATGCGTTGGCCAGAAGTAGTTACCGAGCGAACAAGCAAACCAGCATCTCGTGCAGCAACTGAAGTTGATTCTAGCCACTGCTCTGCATCTGGCTGGGAAGGAATTCGCGTACGCGCTTCGGCGGTAGCACTCTCTAACATTTTTGTAAGAGCTCGTAGTTCGCGATATTGCGCGTTGACTTCTTCGTAATGTTCAAGGAGCGTAGTTCTATTTCGTATTTCGTCAGCAACTTCATGAATTGCATTGTTCATCGGGTTGTACGCAACAGCCCATGCTGACATTGGGACTGCAATGAGCAACCCAACAAGTGCAAGATGTTTGCTTGGTATATTCAATGGATTTCCTCCATAGCAAGTGTAATTTGTTGACGAACTTCAAGTTGTATAGAGAAGTTACGCTTCGAGGTATCCCGTTCTTGCTGCGAGTACATCAACGCAATATTGTGAAATCTGCCTGAAGCAGATAGTGAATCGATGTAGGCTGAAACACTCGCGTCACTAGAAGCCATGCCAAGAAGAGTGAGCAGTTCGGTTATCACTTTTTCATCTTCGTTTTCTACACGCATCCTGGTTTCAAGCCGAATATCGTGTAGCACTGAATCAGATGGTAACGACTGGGTCACTTCCCATAAAATGAGCGATCGAGGTGTGTTCGCAATGTATTGTTCAATTACTGCTGATTCTTCAACAGAGTCTTTCATCTCTTTCTGCGCGCGAACAAATGCAATGACCCGCGTTTCTGCGTCTTCCCATCTAGTTGACACGCTTTCTCTGTTTTGAAGAAGGCCACGCCAACCATTCAATGAACTTGCAAAGGCGGCGGCTGTTGCGATAGAGACTATCGCAACTAATACGAACCCCATCTTCATAACGCGTTGGTCTTCGCGTTGAGTGTGGTAGGACGGTGGTAAAAAATCATCAAATGGATGCTTCATGCTGCCTCCTTTGCATACCGCAAGCACATGCCCGCAGCTGTTGTCCACGCAGGACCGCCTGCAAGGTCGGAAGCGCCTGCAATCCATGCTGATGGGTCTGCGACGAATCCTTCTAAACCTAACACCGTAGCAATTGCCGCGCAACGATCTGTATCGTTTGCCCCACGTCCTGTGAAGATTACGCGGTCAACTGCTCGGTCTGGGAAAAGCGCATCGTGGTGCCGTAAGCACCGTTCCAACTCACCTGAAATGAGCGCCTCAACCCCTTGATTGTTATTTGGTATTTCATACAAACCACGTGGTTTCGAATCTTCCCGCCGCTCAAATTCGCCACTATTTGCAGAAGAAATAGGGAGTAGCGCTGGCTCTTGTGCCACCTCTGGTTCCCAAACTTCATTTACTTGGTCTGTGCATGATTCAATTCGATGTGCGAATACACAATTTGCGCCATGTGCGATCATGACAAGAGATGAACTTTCGTCCATATCAATAAGCATGGAAGTAACTTTTTCGTCACCATCTCGGCGATACAATTTATCGAAAGCACGAATGGACGCATACAGTGGCACAGTAACTGCACGAACCGTAGCACCTGCAGATTCTAAATTCTCAACAATGCGCTGCGACTCGATTCTATTCACACCGACGCAAAGCAACTCTTGTTTTGCAGTAGTATTTGTGCCCGTTGTTTTTATGCACACATTGCGTATTTCTGCATGTTGCCAGCGAGCGTCTATTTTCGTAAGCTCACTTTGAATAGCATCGTCGTCAGCGTCTATTGCAACGCGAATATGTTGGATAAGTACATCTGTTGAAGGTAAGCAAACAACGCATTCTTTGCCTTTAAACGAAGCAAACGCTTCTGCAATTCCTGCATAGTCGCCAGCAGCGACCTCAACTGCGCTTTGAATATCTAACTCGCCTTTGCCCTTAAGTTGCATCAGCCGAATACCGTCACTGCCAAATTGCACTGCAATTGGTGGTGGCGAAAATGAACGCGTTAGCCATGTAGTAGTTCCCATGGAACCCAACTTCGGCACTTCAAAGAGCACTCTCAAGGGTGTACAAGTCGTGAAGATTGGTGTGTGCGGTTTGGCATGAATACATGCCTGCACAATGCGACTACCTGATAAATTGGAACCGGTGAAACTCGGGTATAAGCGGCGGCGGTAACCAATACACGCCCCAGGCTTTTCCAATAAGAAGGTCTCGGTGAACCGTAAATGGCGAATCGTCAATTTGTGCCGCCACATACGCGTCAGGATTACCCCAAAGGCGACCATCGAGAGAATAGACGCTGTTATCGCCTGCCATGAGAAATTGGTTTTCACCAAGAACGGCTAGTTTATCTGGATGTGTGCCGTACGCAGGGGTGCCTGCACGCACAAGATCTTCGTTCCCAGCTTTTGTTGGGTTCTTTGTTGCACTGCTCCGCAACTTGTCGCTTCTATAATACAAGTCGTGATCAACCTGCAGTCGGGAAAGCACGAATGGTGAGCCATGGAAATGCCATTCTAAAGTAGCAGCACGACCACCTTGCCCTGCTAGGTCTTCAACAGGAATTGAGTCATCAGAATTCGTTGCTAATCGAAGCCGTTCTTCTGGAGTAAATGAATAGAGCAGTTCAGCAACTTTATCGCCTTGTACGTAGAGACCCATAGCTTGGTCAGCATGCCAACACTCCAATCGAATTGGCTTGCCTGCATATATCTCATCTATAGCACCGTGAACTTCTTGCACAAGTTCTCCTCTGAGTGTTTTCATCGAAAGCGTTGCGGTACTCCCCTCGATGCTCCAAGTAAACCGATGCTGCAATGTGCCGAGCGTAAACCCTGCCGTAAGCGAGGAGTCTTCTGGAGTTAGCGTTACAGAAACGCGAATATCGGCCAATGGTTGACTTCGCATACTTGGCATCAACATATTGTATGGAAGCCAATCGTCAATCAATATCTTATTTTGGTCCCATGCTAGAACTGTAGGGTCTGCTGATGTGCAAAACCACGTTCTATCTTTCACTGTCCACTTTGCTGTTGGCTTCGCAATCCATGGCGAGCCACGCCACGGCCTTGAAAGCGCTAACGTATCAATTGGAATAGCATCGGTATCGGAAACAGGTCGCCAAAGCGAACGCTGGATGCTATCTGGCTTCCGTTGTATCTCGTACGCACTGCCATGTTTACTTGCAAAAATATCGCCATCAGCAATCCAAATTGTTTCACCAGGCAAACCTATCAAGCGTTTTATGTAATTCGCGGAAAGCCCTTGCGTATCTGTTGGGTTTTTAAACACAACAACGTCGTAGCGGTATGGACCAAAAAATGGATAGAGCGTTTTTAACACTAACACGCGGTCGCCAAGGCGTGATTTCGCTTTTTTGATGCTAGCTAAAGAAAGCGGTACGTTTCTTCCAAGCATCGGGTCAGTGAATCTCAACTGGTCAACATTCATACGTGGGTCGTACCCGATTGCAAAGTCTTGCCCTGTTTGGTCGCTGTGCAACAGCAAGTTTTGACCCATAAGCGTTGGAGCCATTGAGCCTGTTGGAATAACGAAGCCCTCAACCACAAAGCCGCGAAACACCATTGCGAAGACGAATGCAACAACGAGGGATTGCAACGTTTCAATAATATTCGTTTTCGCTTTCTCAGTCGAAGCCATAGTTACCCTTTATCGGATTCTCCGCCTGGTTTTTTGCCCTTCCGGCGGCGTCTTCTTCGCTTTTTCTTTTTAGGTGCACTGCCGTCCTCTGCTTTTGCTTCGGGAGCTTTGTCCCCATCGCTTGAAGGAGTCTTTTTCTTGACCTTGCGTTTGCGGCTTTTCTGTTTCTTTGGCTTCTCTTCTTCAACGAATTTGTTAACTTCCCAGGGGCGCGGGCAAGTCTCTGGGTCGCTTAAATCTTCTAAAGGGAATGCGACGCGTCGCCTGTCGTGCTCAAGTTCTACAAGGACAAGTTGCGTTAAAATTTTCCCATCAAGAACTATGCCCGGACCTTCTGGGGTGCCGACACGTGATTTTTTATGAGGAAGATTCTTTTTTAAGTCCTGATATGTTTGGTCTTCGTAACGAAGACAACACATTAAGCGGCCGCATCTGCCTGATATTTTCTTCGGATCTAATGTTTGCTTTTGTTGTTTCGCCGTACGCATAGAAACAGGCGATAGTACTTTTAAGAACCCTTTGCAACAACAGTGCTGTCCACACTTTTCATAATCTGCAACAAGCCTTGCCTCATCACGTGCACCAACTTGTTTCATTTCAATTCGAGTGGAGTGCGCAGATGCTAAATCTGTAACAAGACCCCTGAAATCTACTCTTTCTTCAGCGATAAAATAAAACGTAAGAAGCTCGTTGCCAAGAATCGGTTCTACATCAACAATTTTCATAGCAAGGCGGTGTTTCTCAACAAGCAAGCGTGCTTCTTTTACCTGCTTGTCTATGGTCGATCGCATACCACTCATTGTGTTTAAGTCTTCTGCGGTTGCGATACGTAAGACTCGACCATTGGTGTGGAATGGAAAATCCTTACCACCAGAGTTTTCAATATATTGCAGCATATCGCTACGAGAGATTGATTTCCCGCATCCAGAATTTGAACACGTTGTTGTAAGAAGGTCGACTAGTTCGGTACCTCGATGCGTTCTGGCAACCAGTTTGGAACCGCAGCCAGCCTTAATACCGCCAGCTTGCTTAAATTCGCCAACCAATTTTAAAGTGCCAAAGCCAACCACCAGAGTTTTAGGGGCTTCAAGTTTATCGAGTTGTTCTTCAAGTGTTAACGCATCGCGCCTTGAAGGATCTGCGTCTTGTTCAAAGACGGGAAGTGGAATAATAGCCATAAGAGTATTTGCAATCGCGAAACGAATGACAATGCGAGCTGGGCATGTAAAGCCAGTGCGTCATTCATAGTAATGTCGTCAGGAAAGAGTAGTAGAACCATCATCCGCCTGACCAGGCGATGGGTTTGAACGCGTTTGCGTAGAAATTGTACTCTCTTTTGGACCATGTTTAAGATCGTGGAGGGATTTTCGGCGCCTCTTTGTGAAGAGAAGACGAATTGGGATTTCACTGAATGGCAATCTTTCGCGTAATCTATTCATCAAATATCGCTCGTATTGCCCTTCAAACATTGATGGATCGTTCACAACCATCGCTATTGTTGGCGGATTCGTTGCAATTTGCGATACATAGAGCAATTTCGCGACCGTTCCTAGCCTTGAAGACGGGCCGCGTTCTTTCAAAATTTCTTTGATGACGCCATTCAATTTGCCGGTTGTTTCACGGTGCAACGCTTGAGATTTCAAGTTGAATGCCATAGAAACTGCATCGTTAATCCCTTTACCCTCAATTGCACTCACAAATACGATTGGAGCATAATCAAGACCTCGGAGCTCTTTTGTAATGTAATCAAGGTAATCTTCTGGTGTGACATTGTCGTCCACCAAGTCCCACTTGTTTACAACAATGACTGTTGGTTTAAATTGGCGTTGCAGCTCCATCGCCAGTTTTTTATCAACTTGCGAAATTCTATCAGTCGCATCAATGAGGAGGAGGGTGACATCCGCACGGCGGATAGATTGCAACATTCTTCTGTATGCGTAAAATTCTATGTCGTCAGCGAAACTTTTTTGCTTGCGTACACCTGCAGTATCAATCGCTGTAAACGAACGACCATCTATTTCGAATTGCACATCGACTGAATCGCGAGTTGTACCAGCAATTTCTGAAACGATAACGCGATTTTCGCCAGCGAGTGCATTTGTAAGCGATGATTTTCCAGCGTTCCTCTTGCCGATCATCGCTAACTTCATATCTGGGTCTTCAGCGCGTTCACCTGAAATGCCTTCAAGTTTTTCCCACACGCGATCGGTAAGGTATTTTATTCCGTGACCGCTGATAGATGAAATACATATCGCTTCGCCTAAACCGAGCGCTGCCGCTTCGTGACCATGGGCTTCCCAGGAACGGGAGTCAACCTTAGTTGCAACTACGAGCACTTTCTTTCCTGCTCCAGACCGACGAAGCATTTCTGCAACTGTTTGGTCGAGCGGTGTAATTCCTGATTGGGCATCGACAAGATACATAATAATGTCGGCCTTACTCATTGCTTCTTTAATTTGAGATTCTATTTCGTGTGTCAAATCTCGAAGGTCTTTCCCCGCATCGTCAATATGAGCACCTTCAACAACGTATACACCCCAACCGCCTGTATCAAAAATCTCTGCGATTCTAGATTCCGTGCCTTTTGGGGTTCTCTTAGGCGGCTCAATCTCAAGAACAACGCTGACTCTATCGCGAGTTACACCAGGAGTTGGATCAACAATAGACACTCTTCTCCGAGCAAGGCGGTTGAGTAAACTAGATTTGCCGACATTCGGCCTTCCTACGATGGCTATTTTAGGTAAAGACATTCCGTCTATTGTACCAACACTGAGGCAATTACTGTGTTTTCTTGCACTGTTAGTCCAAAGAGAACCTGTGATACAATCGACGTATGACGGTGCATACTGTAGGTTTATTAGTTGTTATTTCAGGCCCTTCAGGGGTCGGAAAGACCACTATCGTGCATAGTATTAAAGACGATTTTAACGCTGTTTTTAGCGTTTCTGCTACTACCCGCCCCCAAAGCAAAAAAGAAATAGATGGCAAAGATTACTTCTTTGTTACGCCTGAAGCATTTGAAGCCAAAATTCAATTGAATGAGTTTCTCGAGCATGCTGAAGTGTTTGGTTGCCATCGGTATGGAACTCTTCGAGAACCCGTCACAACCGTCTTATCATCGGGAAATATCATCCTTCTTGATATCGACGTCCAAGGCGGCATGCAAATACACAAGAACATGCCCGAATCAGTACGAATTTTCATCCTGCCTCCAAGTGACGATGAATTGCTGCGTAGGCTTGAGGCTCGCGGTCGCGAGGATGAAGACTCTATTCAGAGAAGATTTCGCGAAGCGAAAAGCGAAATTCGGCTCGCTCAAGAAAGCGGAGCCTATGAGTACTTCATAACAAACGATAATTTGGACTTAGCGATAGCAGAAACAGCAGCAATAATAAAAAATGTTCGCACAAATACTGCAAGCACGTCATGACATTGAAGACATGTTTTCTGTTGCTGTGTCTAGCGCAAACTGCATTTGCCATTCCTACTGAAGGTATTCGAGCAAAATACAGTGCGCCAGTAACACCAATCGGTGGCGTCCTTATGGTACCGTTACTTTCTGAAGTTCCAGGAGACAATTGGCCAAGTACGCTCACCGTTACATTTGAAGATGGCACGACAGTTGAGGGCCATATTGGTTGGATTGAACACAACACACAAGTATCTAGATTCTGGGCTGAAAACCCGCTTACTATTCGTGGGATAACTACAGAAGACGACACTTCAAAAGTTCACCCTAAAGACAGCGCCACTGGCCCCGTCCTTCTTGCACAACTTCCAAACAATACAAGTGAACATATAAAAATAGGGAATGATGTTGTTGCACCAGTTTGGTTTTCTCTTCCAGTTGACCTTCCAAATCTTAATCTAACTACAATTGATATTGCGAAGACCCTTCCATCAAAGAAGCTGTATACGTATAGAAGCGCGAATCCACTTGATTATTGGAGGTTAACACTCATTGCATCAAGACGAGGAGTACTGCCTCCAAAAATTATTGCCGCCTTCAGTGCAGTAGAAAAACTTGCAGCAGTACAAGGTGAACAGCTTTGGCGCATTGCTTTTGATCGTTTAGCAAGAAGTAGCCGAGGCGGTGCTGCTGAGTGCAGAGATTTACTTACAAATACTGGCCACGATCAGGATGCGGAGTTTGCCTGTTGGGCGACGAACACCGACGCCCAACTTCTTTCTGTACTACTTGACCCAAATGCTACGTCAAGGCAACTTGTATCAAGAGCGATGCGTTGGTGTGCAAACCAGAAGCCGTTTATCTTTTGGTTAGAGTCCGTGTACGGCGAAGAAATTACTGTAGCCATAGCAAACCCAACATTTGAAGTGTTGCTTGTTGCAATCAAATGGAAAAAAGGGGACGACATTCCAATTGCAGTTGAAGTTCCAGCCCACGAAACTGTTCGTATTCCGGTGACTCGGGTCTCGCATATAGACTTGTCCCTGTTTGGACCAACAACAATGGATTCCACGCTTGAGTGGCTAGAATTACAAATTGGGCCACATCTTTTTTCACTACCAATTGTTCCCGCTACTGTTATTGCGCATCCACCAAGCGTGCAATTACAACCTTTGTATCCCTGTTGGAATTTACTGGGCATACAAAACCAAACACCAACAGCGGTGCAACCAAGCCAAAAGACCGTAGTGCAACTTCGTAAATTGTTCGGTAAGTGGGAATTCTTTGTGTCGTGTTCTGGAAACTCAATACAGACTAACCAAAACGAGCAATCAGTATCCTTTTACAACCCTGCGTTGAATAAGAGCGTGCGTGTTTCTCCGGTAAGTCATTCGTCTACTAGCACGAATTGGACTGCAAGCGTACCCGTGCCAGAGGAATGGATTGTTGATGACATATTGCAGTTCTCGGTGACACGCAAGCACGGCTTGCCAATTATTCGTGAACACGGCCCTATCCCAAGCGTGCCCTGGCTACAACAATACACTGCTCCGATTGTTGTTGATCTTTCTGAATGGGATGCCATCCAGAAATTCCCTGACAGTCAGTAACTCGTTGTCTTAAAAGCGTATTTTTCCAAACAAACCAAAAGTTCCAGCATTTTCGTACTCAGTTGATTG
>Ga0115000_10003891_pt1 | contig 12373 bp, 10 predicted proteins | sample ArcticOcean_MG_C_6_FD_89690 | JGI IMG/M metagenome (GOLD analysis project Ga0115000, IMG submission 89690) | Marine microbial communities from western Arctic Ocean - ArcticOcean_MG_CB8_128 | ecosystem: Environmental > Aquatic > Marine > Oceanic | place: Arctic Ocean: Canada Basin | collected... | reverse complement strand
TATTCCGTATGGCTCATAAAGGGGAGTCAAGTGGGCTGAATCGGTGAACACAATGGAAACGACCTATGTTATGATCAAGCCCGACGGCGTACAACGAGGACTAATTGCAGAAATTTTGGGACGCTTTGAACGTAAAGGCCTCCAATTGGTTGGTCTTAAGTCAGTCGTTCCGACCAGAGAAACCGCTGAAACTCACTATGCAGTTCACGCTGAACGTCCATTTTATCCAGGACTCATTAATTTCGTAACATCGGGCCCTGTTGTATGCATGGCTTGGTCTGGTAAAGACGCCATTGCTGTTGCTCGAACCCTCATTGGTGCGACCAATGGAAGAGAAGCAACTCCTGGAACAATCCGAGGAGATTTTGGCATGGACATGGGATTCAATATGATTCACGGCTCAGATGCAGCAGATACTGCTGAATTCGAACTTGGACTCTGGTTCCCAGAAGGTTTGATGGATTGGGAACAAACCATCACCTCATGGGTTTATGAATAGTCGAGTCATACTGTAACTGTAGTTGATTCAAATGTCCAAGCAAGTGAGTGATGAAGAAGGGGATGTCGAAGAGTTCCTTCGGCAACCAATCGTCGCTGTAACGGGCCATGTCGACCATGGAAAGACCAGTTTACTCGATTTACTCCGGTCCATTGGCAACGAGAATCAAACAAACGTGATGAACCGTGAAGCCGGTGGAATTACTCAGGAACTTGGTGTGACCAATGTACCATCAAAATTATTAGACCAAGCGATTGAAACTATGGGCTTTGGTAAAAAAGCACCTGATTTTAACAGTCCTGGAATAATTTTCTTGGATACTCCGGGGCACGAATCTTTCGGTTCAATACGAAGCCGAAGCGGAAATGTCGCCGATATTGCGATTCTCATTGTTGATATCGTTGAGGGATTCAAACCCCAGACCATTCAAAGCATCCAGATTTTGCAACAAAATAATATTCCTTTTGTGATTGTTGGAAATAAAATCGACCGCATCCATCATTGGGAATCAAAACGTGGAAGGTCTTCAAAGAAATCTTGGGACGAACAAACCGATGATGTAAAGGAGACTGCTGATAAGCATTTTTTCAAACTCCAGGGTCAAGTGGCCACAAATTCACGGTTTAATCTCGCAAAGTATTGGAAAGGATTGACGGACAGCGGATTTGATATTGAAAACGACCGCTTTTTTGTCCCCATGAGTGCCAAGGAGGGGGAGGGTTTGCAAGATTTACTGTTTGTCGTTCTAGCAATGGCCGAAAAAATGACCGGCGTTCGAGAGTATCTTGTGAAAAATGACGACGATATTGCTGAAGGTTATGTCTTAGAATCTCGTGAAGAAATCGGCCTTGGAAAAACAATCGATATTCTCCTTACAAAAGGCACTATTCGTGTAGGTGATGATGTTGCCTACAACACAAATGAAGGCCCTGTTACTGGAAGTGGAGATAAATCCTCTCGCGCCCATATCAGGCTTATTCGAGAGCCACAAGGAATGGCTGAAATGAGAGATGCCGGAAAACGATGGGATGATGTCACAGAGGCAAAAGCCGCAAAGGGTCTCAAAATCGTCATCCCAAATCTCAAAGAAATTCATATTGGGAGTAAAATCTACTTTCCTAAATCGGGAGAAGATACTCGGGGACTGATCAAGGATATGAATGAGGAAAACAAACGTATTCGTGATGTGACCCCAATAATGTGCAGTGTTTGCAGGGAAGTGCTCACTCGGAAATCTTTTTCTAAAACTCATACTCGATCTAACCAAGATGGTTTTTCCGAAGGATGTCAGAATGCTCTGGAATTACACGAAGGCGCTGTTGTGAAGGCAAGAACGGTTGGAGGACTTGAAGCAGTCATCTATGAATTAGCCAAACGTAAAATCCCAATTAGTCGAGCAGAAGTTGGACCGGTGAATAAGCGAGATGTTCGTGAAATTCTTGCTACTGAAAATGATGAACATAAATTTCTCATCGCTCTTGCAGTTAAAGGAAACAAACAAGTCGAAAAGGAATTATCAGAAGGTAAGAAAGCAAAAGATGGTGCTGATTTTAATTATATTCAAGCAGATATTATTTATCATGTGATGGAACAGATTGATCAACTTATTGATTCAATTCGTGAAAAGAAGGCAGCTTCAACTTCAGGTCCAGTCTTCATGCCAGGCCACATTCGTTACCTCAATATGTCGTTCAAAGATAAACCGGCAGTCTTTGGAGTTCAAGTTCTCAAGGGGCAAATACGAGTCGGTCAAGAGCTTCTGAGGAGCGATGGCACAGGACGTACCCTCGGCAAGATTCTCTCAATTGGTACGGATGGAGAATTGGTTGCTCGAGAAGGACAAAAAGTTCCAATTCAAGTGAACATTCGTTTTTCGAGAAGTAACATTGCCGACAATGAGGAATTCTATGGGGATGTGACGGTACATGATGCAAAAAATATGAAGAGTGTTTCTCTGACTGAATCTGAAAAAGATACTTTTATTGAGATTGTGAAGATTCATCGGAACCTCCTTGGCGATAAGAGCTATGCATGGGGATGGAAACCTTAGTTGGCTTTGTTTGATTTTTTCGACCATCATTAATGTGTGACATAACTACACCTCACATTCATATATGGATAGGTGGGGTTGTTTGAATGTCCTCGGAGGCAACATACATGGAAGCTGGTTTAACTGGAGCACCCGCAATGGGTCAAAACCCCGCCGCACAAGACCTAATAGGCACTGTTTCAGCTATTTCGAACAGTTTGATGGGCGAAGTCGGAAAGGTCATTATCGGTAAACCACAGAATCTACGCTGGGTCACCGTTGGAATTTTATCGAACGGAAACATGCTGCTCGAAGATTTCCCTGGATTGGCGAAAACATTGCTTGCAAATACGTTTGCTCGTGCTTTAGGATGTAAGTTTAAGCGAGTTCAATTTACTCCCGATTTGCTTCCTTCGGATATCATGGGGACCTACATGTATGACCAAAAGTCTGGCGAGTTCAAACTACGTGCAGGTCCATTGTTTTCAAATATTCTTTTGGCTGACGAAATCAACCGTGCGCCACCTAAGACTCAAGCTGCATTGCTTGAAGCAATGGAAGAGAAGCAAGTGACCATTGAGGGTATCACCCACAAACTCCCTGCTCCTTTCGTTGTTTTAGCGACTCAAAATCCAATCGAACAAGAAGGAACTTATCCGCTTCCTGAAGCACAAATGGACCGGTTCTTGATGAAGATGAGTATGGGTTACCCTGACCGTCCACAGGAAAAGGCAATTCTTGCTCGTCGAAAACTTCGAGGAAAGGACGGCCACGATGTCGAACAAATTACTTCGCCGAAGAAAGTCGTTGCAATGCAAAAGGCATTAGAGACTGTTCACGTCGACCCAGCGATTCTTTCCTACATTGTTGAAATTGTTCAACGCACTCGTGAAGATCATCGTGTTACCAACGGTGCATCACCTCGTGCGTCGCAATCCTTGTTCAAGACGGGGCGTGCTGCTGCTGCTATTGCTGGCCGTAACTACGTCATCCCTGATGATGTCAAAGGTCTTGCACTTCAAATCATTTCACACCGTATCAACATGAAACCAGAAGCGAAGATACGAGGCATTACCGGCATGCATATTGTTCGAAAGATCCTTTCCGAAGTTCCTGTTCCGGTAATCCAACCTGCTTGATGCCTACCCCGAGAGGGTCTGCATTGAAAGGGAAAGACCATTCTCACTCAAATTGTCCGAGAAGGTGTTAACTTGAATCCCTATAAAATGGTCGTAGCAGTCGCAAATCAGAAAGGTGGTTGCGCGAAAACTACTACGGCTGTTAATCTCGCTGCGGCTTTGGCTAAAGGCTCCCCTCGTCAAGGACTTCCAAAAGCAAAAGTTCTGCTCATCGACCTTGACCCACAAGGAAATTGTGCGACTTCATTCGGTGTAGAGAAAAAGAACATCAAAAAGACGGCATACGATTTACTCGCCAACGATTCGGGTGAAGATTTGCCGTTAATGGAGGAATACCTCATTGGTCCAGAGGAACTGACTCATTCTATGCGGGATGCTTGGAGCCTTCGTAACAACAACAAGAAAGCACCTGACAATCTCTCTGTCGGCCATTTATGGCTCTTGCCCAGTGATATCCATCTCTCCGGTGCTGAAATCGAACTCAGTCACAAAATAGGTCGCGAAACTCGGTTGCGAGAAGCCTTGTTACCAATTATCGACCAATTTGATTACATCATTATCGACACTCCGCCTTCTTTGGGTTTACTTTCCATTAATGCTATGTGTGCAGCCAACTGGGTAATGGTGCCAGTTCAAGCAGAGTATTATGCGCTTGAGGGTTTCAGTATGCTCATGAATTCAATCAAAATGATTCAACGACGTATCAATCGGAACTTGAAGATTTTTGGAATTGCTATGACCATGGTCGATGCACGTTCGAAACTAAGCCGGCATGTGTGCGATGAAGTCAATCGGAAAATGCCAAATAAGTTATTCAAAACCACTGTGCGGCGCCTGGTAAAAGTCGCCGAGGCACCATGGAGTGGGGCCCCAACGGTCTTACTCAATAAGCCAACAAACTCTGGCGCTGGTGCAGGATCTTTGGAATACTGGACACTGTCAAAAGAATTTCATCAACGCGTCATAGAAATGCGTCGAGAGTTTGGTGTCAATGAAGACCCAAGGCTGTTACTTGAACGGAAGAATCGTTGAGACCCTCTTTGAAGAAGGGGTTTACCCCCTTGAAATCGGTGTTTCATAGCCTCAACTCTTCGGACAGGTTAAGTAGGCTATAGAACAGAGCAGGTTCGGGATAGTTATGACAGGTGAAGGGATGACCTCGGTCAGTGTGAGTTACGAAGTAAGAAGACAACTCAACACGATGCGTACTATGAATGGACACAAAAGTGTTAACGAACTGCTAACAGACGTGGTACGTGCGCATAAAATTTCGATGATGAACGGTGAAATTGAAACCCTACGAGAACGGATGAAGGCGATAGCTGATGTCGATATCGAACACCTCGTTGACCGACTTAACCTCGCTCCATTTAAGGTTTGATTTTTATGATGGAATGGCGCCCAAAGGGCTATGAATTCGATACCAAAAATCTGGTACGTGCCTTGTTCAGTGAACACACCGATGAGGGTAAATTACTCGAAGCAGCAGCATGCGGTTATGTCGAAATCTTTGCTCGTTCCAGTGCTTGGAATGGAGTGCTGTGGCTCATAATGAATACACTAAAGCAAGATGGGAAGCCAGTCTATACTGGCGAAGAACTCGGGAATCTGCGAGAGTCTCTACCCATCGTTTGGCGGTAACCTGCCAAAATTCGACCGGTTCTAAATCGTTTAAAAATGACGTCACTGGTTCTTGTCGAGCCATTCTTGACCATACCATTTCCATTGGTCCGTAGTCCACCCTTCAGGTAGTCCGCCCTCGGGCAATGGAGGTGCCTCAGAAGGCACATCTACAACTTCGGGGCCAGGTGACGAAGCAGGAGTTTCAATACCTGCAATCGCTTCAAGACTGTCTTCTTCATCATACAAACTCGCTGCATCGATAACGTTTGATTCTGTGTCCTCTTCTTCTAAATCCTCTTTAACTGCGAAATCGAGACTTTCCACATCATCATCCCAAGCTGAATCTGAAACAATACCACCTTGGGCTGAGAGACCTGCTGTACCTTCGAGTGCTTCGGTTTCAGCGGATTTATTTTCTTCAGGAATAAATGGAACGCCGTAAATTTTAACGAGTTTATTCGTCTTTCGTCGATTCATAATTGCGGCTACAATGATTATTACAGCTGAAAGGAGAAGGAATGCTCCTCCGCCGACCATTACCACTTGGTTGATTGTTTTTGATTCTACTTGGGTTGTATCGAGCAAGTCATTGTTTTGGCTTGTATTCCAAGACGTGAAAGTCAAATCAGAAGTTGTTTCTGATTTGTCTCGCGAGAGGTACGATTGGTATTCCTCACTGCGCCACCCTTGACAAGAGGGCGAAGTGTCATCGAAGTTGAGCAGACAATGATCTTCTTCTGTTTGGACAAGGGGTCGGGTGTCGTCATAATCAGCGATTGAACCTACACCATCGTTGTCACCATCAAAATACTCATTCGGGTCGGTGTCCATGTTCAGTGATTCAGATACATCAACCCAACCATCTCCGTCTTTATCTTCACAACCATACGATGGAAGTTCGACATAGGTCGTTCCTTGGTTGGTGGTGTTACCGACCCAAGATTTGGTAGATATGCCATACTCCCAGGGGCAAGCATCAGGAAAAAAGCCGTCTTTGTTGTCCCCAAAACCATCTTTATCTTCGTCGATCCATTGAGTTTTTTCCCCCGGTAAAGCATCACCAGCATCAGACCAGCCATCTTGGTCAGAATCAGGGCACCCATTGCGGTCTACATTTGAGAATCCGTTGGTATTCGGGCATGCGTCGGGCAAAATACCGTTTGCATTGTCACCAAAACCATCTTGGTCAGAATCGTACCATTGTGTTGGTTCGCTTTTGAATTTGTCACCTTCAAGCCCATTTGCGTTATCACCATAGCCATCATCATCTGAGTCAGTCCATTGTTCACTGTTGTTCGGGAAAGCATCAGCATTTACCCCGTCGGCATTATCGCCATACCCATCAGCATCAGCATCTGCCCATTGTGAGGGTTCTGTTGGAAACATATCTCCAAGGTTTCCATTGGAGTTGTCGCCATATCCGTCTCCATCAGCATCTGTCCATTGAGTAAATTCAAGTGGGAAAGCGTCGTTTTGGTTGGCAACTCCATCTCCATCGGTATCTACGTCGTAAAGTCGTATTTTTGTGGTCGTGAAAGTGGATGTTACAATGTAAATTTCACCACCAAAGGCCTGCTTTGAAGCCAAAAATTTTCCTGATGATTCATAGGTGTCTCCTTCGGTAAAATCAGTGACGTCAACTTGGATTAATTCACCATTTTGAGTCCCTATGTGATACGTGGAATTACCGAATTCCTCCAAAGAAACGATCGAAGGGCTATTCGTTAAAGAAAGGGTTTCGACAGCCCAAGAATCAGTATTATATCGGTACAAATTACCATTTGAAGTTCCTACCAGTAGGTCTCCATTATGGTCTTCCATCAATACATTGACAATAGCTGTTGATTCGGTTAAGGTTGTCAAACTCGTTCCATCGTTCGCTGAAACATATACCTTCTTATCGTAGGCTCCGATGACAACCCTACCATCTGAAAGAATTTCAAAAGCATTGAATCCGGAGTTGACTTGTGGGGAATTGATACCAGTCGGACCTTCGGAATTATATTCTTCCGCTCGACGTCGTCCTGCAAAATACGCTAACCAAAGGTCACCTTCATCATCCCAGCTTGCATCACTTACAGGATCTGTAGTCATAATTTCTCGATTTATTATTTGAAAGTCTATATGCACAACAGATATACCAGAATCATGACAAACAACAACTAATTGTTGGGCTGCATCCAAACGTGCTGCATTTGCAGAGACGTTCAAATCAAGTTGCCACTGAGGAATGAGAATTCCATTTACAAAACTGTTCATGCTCACATTCCCAGTAGCGTCTACGGTCAAAATGGAACTATCGAACATTTGTTTCCAATACACAAAAATCGGTTGGAATTGTTGAGTATAGCCTTCATCAACGAGATCAGATTCCGATGCAGAGATGGTTGGGACCACTGTAGCAATGGGTAACATCAATGCAGCGATAAGAAGAACAATCACTCTCTTCATAACAATCCGAGAACCTCAATCAATATGAAGCGTACCCTTGAAGGCATCACGAAGATTTAACTTCACTCATCATCCATTTCTGCTTCTTTGATATCTTTTGAGGATTTAACCGGAGGAGTTAATTTTAGCGGTGTTAACTTTTGAACCGGTTTAAGGAGTGTTGTTTCAACAACTTCTGGTACCTCTCCACGCTTTGATTTTGGTGGGGCTCCTCGTGCTTTCTGGGGAATCAATTGAACCGGCTGAGGAGTCAATGTGGTCGTTTTGACTGTCTCAGAAGTTTCAAGTGCTTGAAGAACTGAAGTGATCGGGCGTAATGTTACGGAGGCTCCTTCTTCTGAAACTTCATCGATTACTGACTCGACATCCATTTCAGGTTCTGATTCGGCAACCGGCTCGACGACTGGCTCGACGACTGGCTCGACTGCTTGTTCCATTTGTGTTTCAGACTGGACCGAAGCAATTGGCTGCAGAGGCATCCGCGTAAGTTTTTGAACAGGTTGTGGCAGTGACGGTGCTGAACCTCCACCGAGTGGGGCTTTGACTGGTTTTGCAAGAGGTACACCGCTTATTGGAGCGAGGGGTTTAGAACTTGTCAATGGACTTCGCATTCCACTCAGACCCATGCGCGGTTGAGGTACCTGTTGTTGATCTCCAAGAATGCCGCGCATTTGTCGCCCACCGCTTGAACCAAGAGCATCAGGGCGAGCACCAAGGGCACTTGGATTCATGCCATCGCCAGCAGTAGGGGCACTTTGACCGGAGATTGATTGCATCCACATTTGGCGCTTTTCAGCACGAGTATCTGTAGATTGAAGTTCACGGAACTCGGATTCACGTGTTTGTACATCCGATTCTGCTGTTTTGATCTCACCTTCGATTTGCGTTGAGATGGCGGTTCGCATCTGGTCTTCAGCCATTTCTTTGAATGCATCCATCTTTTCACTCAGGCCCTGAAGACGGGTACGAATTTCTGCTCGTTTAAGACCAAGTTGTGCTTCAATTTCTGCCCGGATATGGGTTTCTCGCTTACGAACATCGATGAGTGCCTTGTTTCGCATGATTTCTTCACGCTTGTCGAGTTGACGTTCAAGTTGAGTGGCGACTTCCTCTTCTTTCCGTGTTCGGAATTCATTGAGGCGCTCCTCCATATCCACTTCGAGTTCGAGTGAAGTTTCTTCTTTGAGAAGGTCAAGGTCGGTTTCGAACGTGAGACGTTCATTACGCAGTCCAGCATCGACTTCAGACATGATTGCCTTTCGAGCAGATGCTTCACGAGACTGGAATTCTAATTCTAAGCGTTCAGACCAGTCAACTTTCTTCGAGTCGTATTGACCCTCGAGTTGTTCGCGGAGTTCTGCTTCACGCTCATATCGGTAACGTGCAAGTCGATTTTGAATTTCAGATTCACGAGCGTTTCGGTAACTGGTGAATTCTTCATCCATTCGAACTTCGAGTTCCGCTTCAACATCAGATTTGAGTGAACGTGATATATCGTCAACTGCCTTCGAGAAAGTAATGTCATACTTTTCTCGTAGACGTGATTTACGTTCTGAAAGACGTTCAGCATGATGCTCTTGCAATTGCTGTTCGATTTCAACCCGAAGTTCATCACGACGACGAGCGATAGCTAATTCTACATCTTCACGCATTCGTTCTTCCAAATCATCGGTTTCTTGACGGAGACGTCCCTCAAGTTCCATTTGCAATTGCTCAGCAATATCTTCTTCAAGACGAAGGCTGCGACGTTCATATTCAGCCTTTAGTCGGGCTTCACGTTGCTTTAATCGAGTACGTAATTGTTGTTCAAGACGGGTGCGAATGCCGCGTCGTAATTGCTCTTCACGTTCAGCGAGGCGGGCGGCATGACCCTCTTCAAGTCGCGTGATTTCGGAAACTTCCATGTCTTTGAACCGTTCTTCCATCTCAAGTTCGATGTTTGCTTCAATTTCACGTACTCGGCGTTGTAGTTCTTGATTGTATTCCATTGCAAGACGTTCTTTCTGAATATCAAGCCGTTGACGGTGTTCATCTTGGAGTTGAGTTTCAATTTGTGCTTTGAGTTGGGCTTTATGTTCTTCAAGCCGACGGTCTTGTTCGACATCTAATTTGTCTTGAAGTGATTCGAGTTGTCGATTAAGGCGTAACTCAAGTTCATCGCGCATTCGTGATTCTTCTCGAGCTAATGAATCGCGCTCAAGTGTACTCAAATCGCGTTCCATTTCTTCCCTCATTTCTTTTTCAAGGGAATCGAGAGTGAGTTCATGTTGTAGCGATAAGTCTCTTGCCAGCGCTTCTTGCATACCAACGACGCGTTCGGTAATGGCTTGTTGTCGAATTCGACGTTCCCGTCGTAAATCGGCTCGCAACCTCTCTTCTTGTCTGAATCGAGCACTTGTCATGGTCACTTGGTCGAGAGAGGATGTAGCCGTCGATGTGAACTGAGAACGAAGTGCGGAAAGGGATACTTTGTCAGCGTTTTCACGCTTCTTGCGAGCAGTTTCTAGTGCCTCACTACTGTTGCTTGCGCTCATTCCCATCGTATCCCATCCACTGGTTCATCCACCTCTCATCATAGATAAGGAGCGCGACAAGAACGCGAGGCTTCACGGCTGTTTACGAAGGTTATGCGACGAACCAAGTCGTTCTCTTCTTCATCTAAATAGAAGCAAATACATCTGTCCTACTTTGAGGCAATGTGTGCTTATCACCCATCAAAAAGTGACCTTAAAACTGGTCTCACAAGCTGGACAATCAATTTGCCGTTCTCCTGGACGCCGCTTCATACGCAATTGACGGTCACAACCGGGGCAAGCGATTTCCACCCGTGCTACAGCAGGAACAAGAGTGAAAGTCGACGAGCATGAGGCGCATTTCAAATGGGCTGGACGTTTATTGACACCAACCACAAGTACTTTTCCACAATCTGGACATCCGATTTTCTCTTCCGCCCATTTCTTTCGTGTGACTGGGTGGTCGATACGAACACGTGCATGGCATAATGAGCAGTTGACTTCTCCAAGTTCATTTGGTAACAAACCGTCACATTTAGGGCATGAAAGTGCCGGAGGAGCAACTCGTGATTCGACTGTTAATTCTTCGCTCATGGTCTCCGCTCCTGTTCTCTCTTCTTGAGGTGTTTGCTGTTAGAACGCCTCAATCACTTTTTATTTGCAATCAATGCAATTCTCACTGGTAAAAAATTCCAAGGTAAATCCAGTTCAATGCCATGCTCTTGGGCCAAGAGCTGAAGCATGAGTTTTGCACCGACTTGATCACGTGAACCTTCCAGTTGAAGGATATGTATTTCTCCACCATCAACTACAGCATCGGCAAGTGTTCCTGGGAGTAAAGAAAGGTCACCAGCACCTACTGAAGTCAGTGTAGACATAGGGACTGTGGAAGGTGAAAGGATTTCGGGCAAATCCACATGCATGGTTTTTCTCCACCAACGTGAACGCCCAGCATCTCGATGGTTTTCAACCAAATTCAACGATGCCAACTTTTTGAGATGATGATAAAGATTGTAACGCTCAACATTCACTTCTGCTTGAAGTTGAACTGTGCTCATTTCATCCTTATTGGCCAAAGCGATATACAATGCTCGGCGAGTGGGATGTGCGAGGGCTGTCGTGACTGGGTCTGCTCGAACTCTTGCCATCTTCCCACCATTTGGGCAGAACCCCCTCTCCGGTTTGAAGATGCCGTGTGAAGTAAGCGGTTTGAGATGTCAAGAAGGGATATATCTCAACTTGAGAAGTTCAAATGCTTCTTTAGTATCCCGCCATAACGAAACAAAAATTGAGGTTAAGAGGGCAAATGCACCTTCACTACCTGCAAGACGCGCACCATTCAAGATGACGAGAATGACCGATGCTTCATGGATGAGAACACCGACCCAAAGTTCCTCATAGAATTGAAGGATGACCGCCGCAACAAGTGAAAGTGTGATGCCAACCGTGATGAAAAGATTACCGAAGAGGATTCTTTGTGCTTGACGTGCCAAGTCAATGAGGTCGGCAAGCATAAGGGGATTATCACTCGGAATGAGTACATCAGCGGCTTCAAGATTGACCGTCTCTCCAGTTCCTACTGCAACCCCTACATCGGCAATAGCAAGGGCAGCAGCATCATTGAAACCATCCCCCACCATCATCGTAATGTGGGTTTTAGAACGGTTTTGAACCCATTGAACTTTCTGTTCAGGAGATAAACCTCCATGAGCAGAAGAGACTGGAAGTCCAACACTTTTGGCAAAGGCTGTAACTGCAGCTTGGTGGTCGCCAGAAAGTATCTCAACGTTGATTGAACGTTTTTTCAATGCTGTAATCAATTCTTTACTTCCCGCATGGGTGTCGTCGTGAATGAAAGTAAACAAAGCAATTCCTTCACCATCTCGAACCAAAAGGCTTGCTCCATGGCCTTTGATTTCAGCCGCTTTGAATGCCTCTTGGAGTTCCTTTGGAACAACGACGTTGAGTTGATTAGAACGATCGAATCGGATAAACATCACTTCTTTACCATTGGCCCTACCTTTGACTCCTGCTTCAATATCTGAAAGTCCAATGACTTGAGAAGCGGATACTTGCTTCTCGATGAGATACTCCATGACAGAGAGAGCGTAGGGGTGAG
>Ga0115000_10003885_pt1 | contig 12390 bp, 18 predicted proteins | sample ArcticOcean_MG_C_6_FD_89690 | JGI IMG/M metagenome (GOLD analysis project Ga0115000, IMG submission 89690) | Marine microbial communities from western Arctic Ocean - ArcticOcean_MG_CB8_128 | ecosystem: Environmental > Aquatic > Marine > Oceanic | place: Arctic Ocean: Canada Basin | collected... | reverse complement strand
TTATTGTTTTTGCGATGGCGATTAAATGCTGACATTCGACGAACATCATGACGACTTACAGATCCTGATGATATCTTACGGGCACGGGTAACTCCTGAATCAATGCCTTGAGATTTGGCCTCTGAAGGGGACATGCCTCCACGACCCCATTCTTTTCTTTGGGATAATCCCTTTTTGGCTGCCGAAACTGCTGATGCAGGTGGTTTGTATGATTCTGCTCCAGCCATCCAGCGTTGAGACTTTCCTGATTTCTTAACTTGCCACATATTGCCATCGTTGCCTCGCATTCGAGTTCCAATCTTTCGCTTAGTAGCAGAAAGTGTGGGTGCTTTACGACCCCCTCTGGTTGCGGCACTTCTCAATGAGTTTGGCTTGGCTTTCTTTTTGGCAGGTGCCTTCTTCTTAGAAGCCTCTATTAAATCCCATTGTTTATTATATGAGTCAATTATGGCTTTAGCCTTGGCGAAATCAACTGCTTTATTCAATTTTATTCTCCCACTATCATTAGCATAGGTTAAAAATGTAATAGTCTTCGTTGCAGAATTATACGAAATAGGAGTTCTTTTTGTTTTCCATTCTTTTGAATGAACTCGCATCCACCCCTGATTCGTTTCAGCCCCAACAAATATAGTCCCACTATCATCCTTTAGATCATCACTCATATAAAGTTGTAGATAATAGTGTTCATTCTTCTTCCTTTGAGCATTAGTGAACTTGATTTTACCCCCCCAGAGATAATCAATTTTTTCTGCGTTATTTTTACCTTGTGAAAAAATGTCCAATGTTTTTGCAGTAGTTTTTGGGGCTTCAAAAGATTCCTCTGCTCTTTTAATTAGGTGGGCATTCATGTGTCCATTAAGACCACGGAATGAATCAAATTGTTTTCCACATACTTTACAGGAAACAGCCATAAACTATTTAGTTACTCACAACTACTTATACTTATCTTTCCATGTGTGGCAAAATAGCCAACTCTTTTCCCTTGGCTTCAACCATAATATCAATACAATGGCCATAGGTAGGTGGGATGGAATTAACAAGGATAGAATGCTTGGGAGTGGGCTTCTCGTTGCCAACGTGCAACTCATGGGACTCAGAATAATGAACAGTGGGGATAATGTCATCAGGCCATGTGCTCATAGCCAACTCTAAAGCCTCTTGCTCGGACAAACCGCCAGTGCAAAACTGATGGTGATGGTAGTCAAAGACAATAGGAACGCCAACCACGGAGTAAACGTGGTCATACAAATCCTGCACGGAGTAAAGGCTGGCACGGTCATCATTCTCAACTGTAAGCCGAGCCTGTGTAGATGGTGCAAGACGAGCAAAGTTAGCACACCAACGCTGCAAAGCAGCCTGTGGTTCGCCGTAAGCACCACCAACATGAATGTTAATCTTAGAATTGTGATCGGCTGGGAGGCCGAGAGCATCGCAAATAGAAGCAGTGGCATCCAATTCTGCAATAGCCTTGACTACGACAGACTCGTGAGGTGAAGCAAGAACATTGAATGGACCGGGGTGGAAACTCAAACGGTGATTGTGGTCAAGTGCATACTGGCCAGCGGTGCGAAGCAACTCGGAAACAGGTGCATACTGGTCGAGGTCAGTAATGGCATATGAAAAGTCAGGGTGGGCGATAAAAGGTAACATCTCGGAAGACATACGAAACAAAGTGATTCCCTTGGCCTCATTCCACTCCAGAATGGTGCGTAAATCACGAACATTAGAAGCAACAAGTGAAGCGATATATGGTATGCCCTTCTCGTGAGCAGTAGCCAAACGTAAAGTCCGATTAGTAGTGACTCGCTGTTTTTTAGGAACTGTTTCCCCACCCAATGTGGAGTTAATACAAGCATAGCCAAGACGGTTGGGTGACATAATTATACCTGTAGTTAGCACCTATATAAAGGCACTGGTCAGATTATCGGTTTTTTAACTCCCATACTTCTATGTAAATATCAGTCCAACTATCTAAACGCATCACTCTTTTGAAGTAGTATTCAGAAGCACACAATTTACAATCAATTACTGGTTCAGGTTCTTCTTTAAAGTCTCCAATAATTTCCCCTTCTGTGCATGGGCAAAATCGACTAATGGTGTATGTCATTAGTATTAATAGTTAAAACTTCAACTATTTGTAGTTTGATCTTCGTCAATCCATTGTTGGAGAAGGTTCCACCAGACGTCATAGTAATGATAAACGGGAATTAAATAGATAGTTAAAATTAAATTAATTGGTCCAGATTGGAGAAAATATCTATCAGACCAATCGCCGGGGTGTGCTAAGAAAAGGAATATTAAAATTACTGGTTGAATCAAAATTAGACCATAAATGGGACGGATTGCAGATTTAATCCATGCCTTCATTATTTCAACCCCAAATCTGTGTTTTATATGAATTGGTATCTCTATCAAAGTGTAGTAATGAAAGTGTTGGGCGACTTGGTATTCTTGCCTTGTTGTTATCCCATGCAATTAAAAAACTGGTGAGTGCTGTTGTGAGTCCAGTAACATAAACATTGACAGCAGAATAATCATGGTCTTCAAAGTCTTGTTGGTCTATCCATTGGCGAGCATGATTTGTTAGCCCATCAAAATCCATTGGGGCTTCAATAAGACTCCAGATAAAATCTTTTACTGGCATTTCATGTCTTGCTTCACAAAGTCCTACGTTTACTATTCTGCTCATAAAATAAAAGAGTTGTGATTACCCTTATAAACATTATTCAAAGAATGTGTGATATGCCAAAGTCCACATTAAAGGAACTGAGTCACCACCTAAGATCCACAATCGCTCCAACCGATTGGAAAACCCATCAGCCACTCCACGAAATTGGCCGGAAGCCTGCTCTGGGATAGCGGCACTGAAGTGGGGGGAAGATTCCAAGATTTCGGACCAAGATTCAAAATCCCGAGGTGGTGGAGGGTGGGGAAATCGCAGGAGGAACTTTTCAATTCGCTCCAAATCCTGCTGGCTGTCGGTAGGTTGTCTGGAGCCTTCCCGTCCTTCATCTTTTTCATTGTTCTCTCCATACCCGATGAACCCTTCCAATCCCTGTGACTTGGTGTTGGCCATAGGTTTCCCTTCATTATCTCTGGTGAGTGCCATAAAGATTCTTTTGCGCCCATGTGTGAATCCGATATCCCTTGCTGAGATTTCTTCAACCTCCACTTTGAAACCCATTGATTGAAAGATGCTACAGATTCTAATAAATGGCTCTCGCTGTTTGAGAACTTCGGAACGCATCTCAAAGAGTGCTCTTTCGGGTTGAACTTCTTTAAAGATTCTTTCAACGGATTCCAATAAAGCGGTGTCTTCAAGACCCCTATCGATGAATGAGCCAATGATGAAATCCACTTGTTTACTCCAAGATATGCTGTTGAAGGTTTCAATCTGATCCCAGATAGGAACTTCATGTAAGTTGCCTGATTCCATGTTCTTGATGAGGGTGGCCACTGCATAAGCCCGTTCTTCAATGATACAAATGGGATTGAATGCTGACCCAATTGCCAATCTGATTCCCAAGAGGGGGCCTCCACACCCGGGACGTAAAGCCAACACATTCATAATTCTCCTGATGAGTTCTATTGTCAACCACCTATATGTAGTTTATTAATACTGTTGGGTATAAAGTGCGTGGCTCGAAATATTAAAGCACTGGAGGAGCCGGGGTGTCGGCCCAGATTCATCCAATCATAGTTTCCATATTCAGGACTGACTACAGTAGTTAATTCCTCCCATACTTCACTGAGGGTTTCGTGAAGGGGTGAAAAAGGAACTCCTTCTATGGGTGTCATAAGTTTCAAAAGGCTTGTGTTCCTGCTATCCCAATTATCAATAATTGGGGTATTGTAGAAAGCATAAAGTTCAACATTGGATTTGGGATTATCTACTACCCAAGTAGCAGCAGAAACACCGCCAACGCCATCTGCAAAAACTACTATCCAAGGAATTGCGGTATCGCTGGTATCTAAGCCCATTTTGTAAAAAGTCGTTTCACTCACCTCACCTAATGGCTGCCATACCCATACATTGGAATCAAACCGAGGATGATATCTCATTCAATCACCTGTTTGTTAATACTGTTATAGATGAGAGTGCCATCAAATAAAAACAACACTCGTTCAGAATTATTGCTATTTTGATATGTTAAGAATTGTATGGGGGTGTTTATGTTAGCATAACTGTAATGTGACGGTTCAGATAATGAATCATTAAAAATATCATCTATTTGTTCATTAGATAATGACAGCAGATAATCCTTCATACTCGTGTTACCATGAGCATTGTCGTAAATAACTTGATTCCATAACTTAATAACTGGTTCGTTAACATCTATATCGGCCTGAGCCCGGGCAAGGTGGGATGACTTCTGTGGGTCGAACGTATCTGTTAGTTCCCAGCGTATACCAATTATTTGATTGTAATCTTTGGCTTTGTATAATAGAAACTTTGGTGTTCCCATTCCTATTTTAAGTAAACGGGCTCCTTTACCTTGCCATTCCTCTCTCCAATAGTCAGCATTATCACTATCGTTTTTTATTTTCCAACGCCTCATGCATATAACTTTTTGTTTTAGTTACTTATATTTTGCCAATTCCTCAAATATAAATAGTTGTAAGCAATAAGTATAATTTATGGGCTCCAAGGGTAAACAATATGGCCCGGATGGGGAGAACTACTCAAAGTATGGACTCACTGCTTTTGAGAGAAGACATCGTAAACTCCTACCAGAGATTTGGTATAAAAACTATTATGGTTTGCTGGGTGGACCTAATATGGTTAAACCAGACCCTGAGTATGTAAACTCAGAAAATGGACACATAGATGGAAATATTGTTATGTCTCGATCAGTATGGCCAATCGGCCATAGAGTAGATACATGGAAGGAGGCTTTTGATTATATGTTGGCGAGCCACAGATTAAAGAATTATGTTGAAGAACCGATTGGGTCCGGATTCGATAAAAAATGGGAGACAAATATAGATGCTCAAGGGCCATTGACTTGGAGTAAAAGAGGTATCAATAAATCTGTGTCTAATAAACCAGACCTTTGGATGGCTGTTGGATATATGAGTTCTCAGGGCACTATGACTTTTAAAAATATGGGCATGATGTGGTCAGATGGAACTTATGAACTTGGTGATGCAGCATACAATCAATTTATGGGTCAAATAGTTCCACCACCTTCAATCAATCAACAAGTGATTAATAGGCGAGTAAACTAACCCAGACGTTTTCCAACAGCATATATTCTATTTTGTGGGTGGTAATGTTGTATCATATTTAAAATCTGTTGTCCTGTATAACTATGCCCAGTTGATGATTGAGCAACGTTGCTGTCCTTGTTTCTATAGGCCAAATCATAAACCAAAATTGGATCTGTTATGAAATACATTTGACTGGTGCCATTAGATTTTTGTTCCCAAACTGAAAATAAACACCACTCTGGATTGTGTGGGTCTTTTGCAATTAATTCTGTGTCGATGTCTTGCCAATATATATTATGAAACATTTTAATCCCTCTTCAATAGACATCCCCGTTGGACTCTATCTTTGTGTCTTCATAGTCTGCTGCTACCCTTCTATATAATTCTAACTTAGAACCTTCTAATGCACCAATAACATCATTGATGTGCTGATAACATAATCCTTTACGCTTTAAGTAATTAATTACTAACATAGTAACCACGTAGTTCATTTGTCCAGCATTATCTATTTTATCTGCTACTTTAATCAATTCAGGTAAAAACTTATCTCTATCGGCATCCTCTATATATGGCATCACTAAGCCCCCACGAATCCAACTAATCCCAAACCAATGATAATAATCAAAACTAATATTGCTAAACGATTATTGGGTTTTGGAAATGATTCTTCATCCAACCATGGGTTATCTTTAGGCATACTACTCACCAAGATCCCACTCAGTAACTAAGTCTACCAATGAACCAGTAGGTGCATCGGCAAGAACATTAGGATCTATATCTTCTAAAACACTTGGTATAATAACAATGGCTTGTCTATCGCATAATGATTCCAAATGTGTATTGATTTTTGTCAATGTAAAATTAGTCCTAAGCATTTGGGCCAAAACTAAAATAACCAATAAGATGTAGTAGATGAACTCCATGATTTCTATAGGTGAAAGCACCCATATATAACTTTAGGGTCATGGTTTATAGCCAGCAGATGGATTGGATTGATCTACAAATGAAATTACTTGTGATTCCCCATTTTGAATATTATAAACTGACAAATATCCCATCTTTGGTTTATACCCTAACATCCTCATGAAATCGGATTGTCCTTGGAATGTTGAAGAAACAATTAATTGTGTTCCTCGATATGGTTCCATCTGATGTGCGTGTGTGTGACCAGTCACAAATATATCTGGCTTATCTAAAATTACCATTTGGTCTGTCTCTTCAGGAGACAGAGCATTTCGCTCTCCCCACATGGGAGCCAAGTGCCTATTACGCAACATCTCTTTCATAGCCTCTGCTGGATTTTCATATGTAACGTGGGCCATACGTGGAACCATGTCATCAATACCTTTGCCATGATATGCCAACAAATCAATCCCTGATAGATTTACTCTGGCTGGGTTGCCCATATGTATTGCATTGTTAAACTTCCTTTGAACTGAGGTTTCTAAAACTGGCTGTGGTTCTGCCGGACGCACAGCATCGTGATTTCCGGGCAATATAACTGGTGTCATATGTGCAGGAAGTTTATCTAACTGACGAGCAAAGAACTCATATTGTTCATAGACATCTGTGATTGACAAATTGTTGTCTTGACCGGGGTAAACTCCAATACCATCTACGCAATCACCTGCAAAAACAATATATTTAATATTGAGTGCAGTTGGGTGGTCACTATTAAGCCAGTCCATCATACGATTCCATTCCTTTGTTAAGAAATATTTAGAACCAATGTGGATGTCTGAAGCAAATGCAATTGAAACAGGATCATAATCTGCACCCATCTTACGAGGTGTATCTAAAAACTCTGGATATTGAATGAAGTCTACAATAAACAAATCACCATCTTTTATAAACTTGCCAGACACTCCAATTACATTGTCTGGAAGTAATGTATCAATGGCTGGATTTTCTTTAGGAATGAATACAGCCATAGAACCTGTCTTGTCCTCTAACTCTACCATACGACCACCAGATTTAGTTCGTCTGATGTTGGAAACTATTCCGATGATATTGATAACTCTATTTTTGAATACTAACTTGTCCTTACGCACTTCGTTAATGTTGGTGGTCTCTTTGAAACCCCACTCATATCGTAGAACTTTTTTAAGTGTTTCATACCGTTCCGAAAACAGATTTATAATGTCACTAAGTTTCCCTGACTGTTCTGACTGGCCAACAATTGGACCTTTCTTGACATTATCTGAATACTCGCTGGCCTTGGCACCCCATGCGCCTTTAGCCTCATTGCTTTCGCTAAACTTGAAGCGACGAGTTCCCATAATAATCACTCTTCAGGTGGTGGTGCGATATCCAGTTGCTCAATCAATTGAACTGTTGCCTGTTCAGATTCCTCTTCAGATTTGCACCCAGTAATCACACACTTACCTGATGAGAACACAAGACAAACAGACTTTGGTTCGTCAATACGATAGATAAGGCCGGGGAAAACTTCAGGTTCATACTCAGTCTTTTCAAAAGGCATAGTCAAGATTAAATGTGATAGGTCAAGATCGTTGCCATATTCATAAGTGACTACAATATTCTGGATGATAATGTCTTCTTCATCATATGGCCACATTTTATAACCATTTTCAGTCAAATCATTGTGGAGAACTTTTAGTCCTTCTGCTACATCTGCTTCGCATTTTGCACCTGTTACAACAGCCTTGCCACTACGGAATAATAGGATGCAAACCTTTGGGGTTGCTACTCTGTAAACCATTCCGGGGAATTGTTCTGCTTCGTAGGTGATACCCAACTTGTGGGAGACATCATACAAATCTATGCTGTCGGTCAATTGTGTGCTGGCTACCATATTCACTATGTTACTCATAAAAATAACTGTCTGCTTCTACCCTTATATACTTACCTATCGCAGTGGACACATTTGATAGACTCTAAAGAAATATATTGATTACAATTATTGCAAATATTAAAACCTTGTTGACGAGCAATTTCTTTTTGTAATTCCCTCATATCAGAACTCGAATCATCTGGTCGAGGGCGGTGTCGCTCTGTTTTAATTCTAATTTCCCTGCTGGGTTTTTTACGCTTTTCACCTTTACGGCGTTGTATCTCTTCACCCATATTAGCACCAGTCTGACATTGAGTATTCAGGGATTATTCCCATGTCTTGAAGTTGTTTCCAAAATGGTCCCAAACTTAATGCTTTGATAACAAACTTACGTGATACCTTAGATGCATATTTTAAATCTACTTCTTCTAAAGATAATTCTATATAATCTAATAGATTGCGTGAAGCGAGTTGAATATTGAAATGTAATTCTGCCAATGACATACTTTGTTTATCCTTGTTATCAAAACTGGATTTTATGATATCCATTACTTCAGGATTAACTTTAGATTTTTCATTTGGTGACCAATCTTCAAATAGTAAATCATAGATCAATTTCTTGTCTTTATCTATGTTGGTCATAACTGCACCTGTGCTTTACTACTATTTAGTGATTGCTACGACCCATATATATCTTTACTCGACGTAATTAGATAGATGCTCGCTAATACTATCTTCAATATTTAATTGAAGTGCAAATACCCAAACCATACAATCCGACAATAGGAAATACTCTAAAAGTTGTGAATCATATTCCTCAGTATCCATCTCAATTGTGTGATATACTACTTGGGCAACAAACCTTTTTACGATGTTATTATCCAATAAGTGTAAGCATAATTTCTTTTCCCAGTTATTGCCCATAGACCACCCACCTTCATCATCATACTCGTCAGGACCTTCTTGGAAAAAACACACTCCTATCTGATCATCAATCCAATTATCTAAAAGATCTCGCATCTCTACAGTTACCAATTCTAATGATGGACTGTCTAATGTAGACTCCACGTATTCTGCCCACTCGATGCTTCCCAATGATTCTGATAGCCTGTGGAATAATGGTTGCCAATTTATTAATACTGCTTCTCTCTTACTCCCAAGATACATATTATAATCTTCAATCTCCATTCTTTTTAGAAACTGTTGAATAAATGATACTACAAATGGCTTTTTAAAATTGTCGTCCGAAGGAGCGAGAGAGTTATATGCCTTCCAGATTGCTTCAAAAGATTCTGTATTTGCTGGAGCGTCATATGCACCCATGTAATATATTGGTTCTGGAAAAATATCACTATCATCAGAAAAAACATAAAATACTCTTTGTAATTGGGTCTCCCTAATGCCAACCTCTTTTTCATAACTAATTCCCTTTATGGCTCCTCGTGTCCACTTCCCTCGCAATATGGTTTTTTTATCTGTATCTTTTCTACCAACTATCCTTTCAGTCCAATAAATTAAATTATTTTTCTTTAATGAATATAGGTTAAATGGATTATTTTTTATTACTGATGATACTTTTTCAATACTAATGGGATTACTCCAATTTATCTTAATGGTTTCTATTAGGTCATCTGGAACTACTTCATACTCAGTTATTGTATTTGGTAAACTGACTCGTGCCGACACCTCATTATCAAAAATATTGCCACCAGATAGTGCACCCATAAGAGAAGTTGACAAATCTTTTACTTGTTCATCTGTGGGGGTTACCATGATACCATCCCACAGATATGGTCTTGGGCAATATCAGTCAAAATATTTGTTCCGATTCCTAAAAGTCCCAAACCAATAATTGAATATAATATAAACTCTTTGGCTTCGCTACCCTTATTAATTATTTGGTGCGTATGGTGTGTTGCTAAGAGAGAACCAAGAATGAATAAACCAGTCCCTACAATCAATAGGCTGTTACGAGAATCCATAATACAAATTGGAAGTTACAACTATTTATATTTACTGCCTGTCAAAAGTTGTTTTAATTCGTAAACATCCCAGTTTACTACACCATCTTTCGCCACCAATCCAATTATTTTGTATAGTGAGGCATCTGGGAGTATTTCGTTATTCCTCATTGGGAATACATTTTCATTCATAAAGTGCAAAGAAAATGGTTGTGAGTCATGTTTATCAGGTGTGACATAAATATATGTATCTTCATGAACACCCATCGCAAGACCCATATTTTGTAAATAAATAACGCCCAGATCTAATAATTTTGTATTTTGCCAATCTTTCGGTAGCCACTCCTTAGAAGGACCCCTAAAATATAAACCCACATTCGACTGAGGTGTCAGCCACGAAGACTTTGTTTCACCAACCATGCCAAAATATGAGGGGAAATTAGGTTCAAACCCCTCGATGTGTGGGAGAACTGGTTCATAAATAAGATCACGAATATAAATATTATCAACAATCAACGAGAGTTTTTTTAAAACTATTTCCTCTTCGCCAGTATCGTTGGGTCCTGCCTTTGCTGGACCAGTTCCATCTATCCAAAGTTGTAATCCAGAATTGGGAATTGGAACCTCTGGCTGAGACATTATTATTATTATGTGCCCACTACTACTTATATTTGACGAATCAACAAAATAACTATTGGTTGTCTTCAAGACCCCAACCTTTCCAAATCATTTGCTACCATAATCTTGACCATTTCTTTTAATGTTATTGTTGGTTCCCATCCAAGAACCTCTTTTGCTTTAGAACTGTCACCACAAAGAACGTCAATTTCTGCAGGACGATAAAACTTTGGATCTTGTTTTACATAAGAACTCCAATCTTCAATACCAACTTCTTTAAATGCCAAATCTAAAAAGTCACGAATACTATATGATACTCCTGTGGCTAAAACAAAATCATCGGGTTCATCTTGCTGAAGCATTAACCACATTCCTTTTACATAATCTGGGGCGTATCCCCAGTCCCTTCTTGAATCAAGGTTTCCCAGTGATATGCTGTCTTCAAGACCCAATTTTATGCGGACGACTCCATCAGTAATCTTTCTGGTGACAAACTCCATGCCCCTTCTTTCAGATTCATGATTAAATAAAATCCCGGAGCAAGCAAACATATCGTAGGACTCACGATAGTTCTTAGTAATCCAATAAGAATATAACTTTGCTACTCCATATGGTGACCTTGGGTAAAAGGGAGTAGATTCATTGGCAGGGTTTTCCACCATCTTTCCAAACATCTCAGAAGTTGCTGCTTGATAGTATTTTATTTTTTTATTTTTATTATTTTCTTGATGCTCTCGAATGGCTTCTAACATTCTTAAACAACCCAGCCCGTTGACATCGCCAGTTGTTTCTGGCATTGTCCAAGAAACTCCTACAAAAGATTGGGCAGCAAGATTATAGACTTCATCTGGTTTGATTTCATTTATCAATCTACACAATGAGTTTTGATCTGTTAAATCACCGGAAACAAAATGGAAGTTTGGGAAGTTTACTAAATGTCCACTGTTTTCTCTGTTGGGGACTGATAGTCTCCGCTCCATTCCATATACTTCATAACCTTTAGTCAACAATAAATCTGCTAAATGGCTACCATCCATTCCATTTACTCCAGTAATAAGTGCTCTCATCATAAATTATGAGGTTCATACTACCTATTTGTATCTATGCTTTCCAACGCTTGACGCTACGTTTGTCTGTAACAATCGTCCACATTTTGCCGTTATTACCTTTTTTACGAGCACCTTTCGGGAATTGTTTAGCAGAGTAAGGAGGGGACTTGCGTTTCTTAACATCAGTGGGCCGATCCTTTTTGCCCAAAACGTATTTAGTAGTTTTCTTGGCAGGGGTTTTTCTAACGCCTCGGCCTGTGCCTTTCATCACATATTGTTGTCCTTTGCCAGACATAATCGGTTTATCCTTTGGCTTAGGCTTGGCCTTTGGCTTGGCTTTAGCCGCAGGCTTTCTAACGCCTCGGCCTGTGCCTTTCATAACATATTGTTGTCCTTTACCAGACATAATCGGTTTGTTCATAGCCGCTACTAATTGCGGATTCATTTTCCATTCAAAAGCCACGGGAGACATACCATAGTATCCGGCTTCATCATCATCACCTTCAGAGTCAGTAACTACGGCGACTTTACCAGTCTTATAATTATGAAGCATTACTGTGTCACTACCATACCCCATAGGTATTACATTGTGACTACCACTAAAATCGAGAGGTCGCCCCCAACCCCAAAAGTAACTGGCGGGACTTTTGTATCCTTTCCAAGAAGAACGGAACTTTTGAAATGACGAGCCACCCTCCCAAGTCATAGAGTTAAGAAACTCATTGTAAACCGATACAACAGATTTTTTATCCCAAAT
>Ga0115000_10003884_pt1 | contig 12390 bp, 15 predicted proteins | sample ArcticOcean_MG_C_6_FD_89690 | JGI IMG/M metagenome (GOLD analysis project Ga0115000, IMG submission 89690) | Marine microbial communities from western Arctic Ocean - ArcticOcean_MG_CB8_128 | ecosystem: Environmental > Aquatic > Marine > Oceanic | place: Arctic Ocean: Canada Basin | collected... | reverse complement strand
TGACATCTGCTCTACCTGTAACTATCATTGTTTGTTTAACGACCTTTCTTTTTTTCTTTAATATTTCAACTACCAAATCTACTTTTCCAGGTTTAACTGTAATCAAACATAATGCTTGCATAGATACAGTAGGGCCTTAAACCTGATAAAGATTTCTAGTCTACGGCTTCTTGTGATCTTGCTTCTTCAAGATATGCTCTACGCTCTTCGTTTACCTTATCTTGGTCAATAACAATATCGTCATCAACTATTACAATTCCACCATCACTAGGCTCATCATTGATTTTTTTAACTTTTGATTTACCTGCTTTGGTTGTTTTTTTAGCTTTAGCCGTAACTTTTTTTGCAATTTTTTTTGTAACTTTTTTTTCTGCCATGAATATCGAAAATCTTGGGAAGCTGTGGCTATTAAACATTCTGTCATTTTTCGGACATTTTATGCTTGATCTACGTCTACTTCTATGGATTCATTGGTGATCTCTGTAATTTCTTGAAGAACTATTTTTTTAATTTCATCTATAGATCCAACTTGCCCTGAAATCATGTAATTTAGCTGATCTAATATTGAATATTGAACACGGGCTCTTAAAACCTCAAGAACATCTGTTTCAACTGTTGGATGAAATTCACTTATCCACTGATCTAACTCTTCATTTTCAATCATATTTTTGGTTCTTTTATCTTAAATTTATCTTCTGTGCATTTTTTGTTTTTCTTTTTTTAATAATTTTATACGATTATTGAAAATAGGGTACTCTCAAGTCAACAATTAACTCTTGAATGAATTTATCTTCAATCAATAATTAACCATACCATTGGGAGGTGAAAGCAAATAGCAAAATTAAGCGATTATCAGGTAGTAAAAGATTCTGTATCATTGGCAAAAATTGATGGTCAATCCTTTACCATAACTCACATTGAAGATTCTAATTATACTCAGGGTGATGAGGTTACACAAGGAGTAAAACTAACAATGAAAGAATTTTTTTCAGTAGATGGCAATCAAATGAATAAATTCCATACTACTCGGGTTGCCATTGTAAAGAAATTTTCTAATCAAAAACTCAGGGATGATATTAATTCAAGTAAAGAAACACTTTGTGTAAAATGTATTTCTGAGAAATCAAGTTCTGGAAAAAGTTTCTTTAATTTGGTTGATGCGTAGAATTTTTTGAGAATAATTCTTCATCCCTTATTTTTATTTCCATAATTTCGTAAACCTTATTTTTATCCTTAATTCTAAAATTTTTTATTTTTTTAAAATAATTCTTAATCTATAGTGAATTAAATCATTAGATTAATTTTTTTACTGGGCAGTCCTACTCAATTTGTTGAATTTTAATTGTGTATTCGCCTCATGTGATTTTAAGTGCAATAATGTTGAAGAAATAGAATTCCTAAAACATTTGAAGGAAGAACATTCTGATGAACTACTAAAAATTTCAAAAAAAGAAAACATATCAATTAAAGCAGTAGAAATGATAACAACATCTAACTCAAGCGTGTTCATTAATTCTAATTAACATAAAAAATAGGAATAGATTTTTTGAATCATGTGAGTGAATATCCAATATTTATAAAATTAATTGATTTTTGAGAATATTGGATCTAAAGTAAACTAAATCAAGAGTGCCAGGGGCATGAATTGTAATTCTTGTTCAGTTCATGTACCAACAAAGACGTTTGAAAGGCTCTTTCTTCTTGTATTTCTTGATACATCATGACCACATTAGGTATGAATTTGATATAACATTCAATGCTTGAAAATTATTCACAGATTGATCTTGAGAAATCATCTTTATTTTAAAACAACAAGAACGAAGTGAACATAATGGTGAACGTAGACTAAAATCTTTTTAAAATTAGATTAATCTTCTAAATAGCAGATATCGCTGATGATGTTATTGAAACTCGTATTAATTATTGCAATAATGGCAGTTGTAATGATCGTAGTTATGATTCCAGGTGTTTTTGCAGTACAAGACAATGTTACAATTGAGGGTAATTTAGATCCCGTAAACCGCACCGAAGAGAAGTATGTCGTTCATATGCCATCATCGAATGAACATCGAGATATTGTTTTTTCAATATATGATTCAGGAAACATTATTTTTAGTCAAGAAACGTACGTGAGACCAGGGTCCGAACGCGCAATTTTCACTGTAAATTTTTTTCCACCTTTATTTCAAGACAACACAATATACACAATAGATGTTAAAGGACCTGGTCTAATTGGAAGAGAATTAATTACAATTAATGAAGGCTTTACAAGTTATCAATCACAACAACTACCTAATGTTGAACCTGATGCAACACCAGAAGCTAAAACATCTGATGATAGAGAAGCTGAAAAGAAAGCAGCTGAGCAAAGGGCAGCTGAAAAGAAAGCAGCTGAGCAAAGGGCAGCTGAAAAGAAGGCAGCTGAGCAAAGGGCAGCTGAAAAGAAGGCAGCTGAGCAAAGGGCAGCTGAGCAAAGGGCAGCTGAAAAGAAAGCAGCTGAGCAAAGGGCAGCTGAAAAGAAAGCAGCTGAGCAAAGGGCAGCTGAGCAAAGGGCAGCTGAGCAAAGGGCAGCTGAGCAAAGGGCCGAAGCCGCAATTAGAGCCGCAGAAGCTAAAGCAGCTCAAGACACATCTAATTTTCTAATAATAGCTGGGGCTGCAATTGCAATTATTTCATTATTGGTTATAGTGAAAAAAATGAAAAATAAAAAATCCACATCAAATGCTTCGCAACGTACCACCACTAACCCATATTCTCCGCCAAACCCTCCTTCAACAAATACTGAAAGTTCAACAATGTTCTTTTACGAATGTCCAAGATGCCACAGTGCAGATATACAGAACAATCCTGATGGTTCGGTGAACTGTCCTGATTGCGGATACAGAGGCTAATTCTAAATTTTTAGGAATTAGAATTTCAGTATTCATGTTAGATATTGGAATATGTCTTGATCTTAATTATTTTTGATGATGAATCAATGCATATTCTTAAGTTCTTCAAATTTAAGTAATCATATGTCCAGTTTAATTGAAGATGTAGATGAATTATTAGAAAAAAATATTGGAGATACTTGGAGATTAAAACATATCAAAGAAACTCTTGAAAACAATACAATATTGTATGTATCAGATAGACAATATCTAACTAATCTATGTAAAAGTCACCTTGATCAAAAAAACCCAGAACATAAAAAACAAACTTATGTTAAAAAACAAACTTATGTTAAAAAACAAAGTTATGTTAAAAATCAAAACCGTGTTAAATATTCAGAAAAATCCGAGGAACAGATGTATTCTGAAAATGAACAAATGGTAAATCAAAATTCTATGGATGATGAAATTATAGAAGTAAATCAAAATACAGTAGCAAGTGAAAATACAGTAATAACTGAAAATACTCTGAGACATGATGAATTAAATTCAGATGTGCAAGAAAGTGCTCTTTTCTGTAATAATTGTGGAAATAAAATATTAGAACAAACACAATTCTGTACTGATTGTGGAAACTCTTTAGATAATTTAGTACAAGCCAATATGACTACTCCGCAAAACTATGGACAAGGTAGAAAACCTAGTGCTGCATGGTACTTACTTCCACTTGCATTCTATTTTATTGGAGGAATAATTGCTTGGGCTTGTCTCAAAGACAGAGATCCTCGTATGGCAAAAAAGAATCTTATTCTTGGAATTATTGTGACTATTCTTCCCGTAATTGTAGGATTAGTTGCTGCTTTAGGAATTATGGCCATCCCTTATTCGGGATTAGCTGGTTTTCGCTAGTACGTTATTTTTCCAGATTTTTATTATTAATTATGGTTGGTGACTCGTCCGATACCATATCATCATTTTTTGATGATAGAATTATCAGCGAGATGTTATCTGATCCACCTCTTTTGTTTGCAAGATCAACAATTTGTTGACATGCGTTTTGTGGATCATTTGTATTACAAATAATTTTATGAATATCTTCATCAGTTAGATGTGCAATAACGCCATCACAGCATAACAATAAAGACTCATCAGTATCAAGTGTAAGTTTCATGGTATCAGGTTCAACAGATTCCATGATTCCAACTGCTTTTGTTATTACATTTTTTTGTGGGTGCTCTCTTGCCTCTTCCTCGGTAATCTGTCCTTCATCAATTAATGCCTGAACATAAGAATGATCTTTTGTCACTCTGCGTATCTCATCATTACTAATCACATATGCGCGAGAATCTCCAACATTTGCAAGATGGATGTTATTTCCTTTTACAACTGCACATACTGTAGTGGTGCCCATTCCAGATGATTCTGGGTTCTTTGTAGTATAATCCAAAATTTCCTGATTTGCATTTTTTATTCCATTTTCTAAAAGTTCTGTAAATGAAAGAGCTCCAAATAATTCAGGTATGATTGTTTTTGTTAATGCGTTTAGTGCTATTTTACTTGCCTCCTCTCCTTTGGCAGCACCACCCATTCCATCAGCAACTGCAAGCAAAAGAAATTTTTCACTTTCTGAATTAATACCAAAGGATAGATCCGCTGCAAGAATAGAATCCTCATCAATTTTACGTACTTTTCCTATGTCTGTAATCATGCCAATTTTTCTAGAGTTTGCATCTGTGTTATTTGTCAAATCTTTTGTCCACATTAGATATCATTGTGTATAGAATGTAAAACTTAGGTAAGGACCTTTCGTTTCATTATATAGCAACGCAACTTGGTCATGGTTTCTTAGAATTTCTTTTTTTAGATGTACCATGGGCATCCATTTTCCCAATCTATTGATGGCTGATCTTCTATGCTGATCATTGTTTATCACACAAAGTTCTCCAGAACTATTTTTCCAAATTCGTATATGGTGTTTGTCTAACATGTGTGCAGGATTCAAACTGCACCTGCATCCGCTAGGACAGTTCCATCCCACAAAAATATTGTTTCCTTCATTGTTGCTATTGCAACCATCATTATTCTGACTACATTCTATAGGATTATGATTTTTTCCAATAAGAGAACCGTTTGGATTATTTGATATTCTATACTCTGAACCTTGTAAAACAATTCGTGCTTGTTGCAATCCTTGATGTGAACCGTTATTTTGAAATGAACCATTAGAGTTAGATTGAATACGTAAAGGACTGATGTTCCCCGATTTTGAAATTGAAATTGTTTTTAATTTAATTTTTAATCCGCTTGCAGTATGAATTGTATTGTGTTCTGGATCAATCATTTCATTAACTAATTCAGATAATTGTATGCTGATAGAAGGTTTAACTTCGTGAATTTTTTTTGTCATTTTTCCAGTAGGCGTCTCTAACCTGCCTGGTTTTATTCCAGTTGCCATGAAAAACATAACTCGACCTAATGCATAAAGATCACATTCTGCAGATGCACGTCCAGACTGTTGTTCAGGACAAGTCCATCCTGCACTGTTAATACTTGTAGCATTATTCCCTTGAACCTTAGAGTTATGTTGTGTTGTTCCCTGTTTAGCTGTACCAAAATCAATTAGCACGCACCGTCCATTTTTTGTTGCAATTATATTTTCAGGCTTCATGTCACGATAAATTGTATTATGCTTATGCAAAAATTCTAACCCTTCTAAGATATCTAATGAAAATTGTATTACTTCACTTTCAGGCAGCGGTGTATTTGAAACCTTATTTTTAATTGTACTTCCAAATAATTTTTCCATTGCAAAGAAAAAATCCTTTGCATCACAGGATTCATCAATATATTGAACAACACATTTTGGTTTTAATTTCTGAAAATTTTTTAGAACTTCTGCTTCCACTTTTAGTTTGTCAACTACCAGAGAATAGTAATTTGGAGCCATTAGAGTACCATCAGGCATATGTGTAGTTGGAAACTTGATTACTACTTCTCGGTTATTCTGATCTTTAGCTTCGAATACATGACCCATACCTCCTGAAGCAAGATGTGATGTTATGGTATATTGTCCAACTTTACCTATGCATAATTCTCCTATACTTTTCAATAATTCAAACCTCAAATAACATTAAAACATCCGAAACTAATATTTTGTCTCCACTTTTTAATTCACGTTCATTTTCAGATAATTTTTCTTCATTAACTATAGTGTGGTTTTCACTAGGCTTGTTTTGTACATTAGTTACTCCGTCTTTAATAAAATATTTTTCATCTTTTTTGTATATTGTAAAGTGTGATCGTGATATGGATTTTTCATCTTTTTTTGTATATTTTTTAAGATCTGTACGGCCAACTAATCTTTGGGAATCATCAATGAGCAATATGTCATGATCATATAGAATTAATTTTCCTTGTGTTTTAAAATTGGATCTAGATTCTATTTCAATATTTTTAGAGGGCGGATGATCTGAAATTACATTTGAGGATGCATTTAATTCTAAACCACATGATGTGCAAAAACGCTCATCATCATCATTTTCTTTTTCATTGCATACTGGACAAATTTTCATGTTTTAAGTTAAAGATATTTTTGGAAACGCATTATAGATATTCAACTAATTTTAAAAATCATATTTACTACAGTAGACATGCAAATGTTATCATTAGAATGTAATTCAATTGATCCTTGTCCAGTTATGTCTTTCCCATTTACGGTGGTATGATTTCCACTAGGTTTTTCTTGTACAGAAGTTTTATCATCAACGATATAGTATTTTCCATTTTCAGTATAAAATGTAAATTGTTTACGTGAAATTTGTAGTTGATCAATATTTTGAGATTTTAAATATTCCGAAAGATCCATTCGACCAATTGCTTTTTGGTTAAATTCAAAATAGATTGGTTGTTCATTCCCCGTCACAGTAGGAATCCAAATAGCACCGCGTATTTCCTCGCCTGTATTAGCTTGAGACTCACTTGATTCGCCGTCTAATCTTTTCAAATAATCTTTTTCATAATCGTCAAATGACTGTGATTTAGATTCTATTTTTGATTCAGATGCTTGAATGTTGGATGTGCTGGGATATTTGTTACCGCATGAATCACAGAAATTCTCATCAGGGATACGATTTGCATCACATTGAGGACATTTTTCCATTAGTTACCTGCCTCCAAATTATTTACTGGGTTTCCACATTTGCCACAAACTTTGGATGCTATACGTAATTGTGCATTACACTTTTGACAAATTAAATTTGAATTAGACGTAACATCACTATTTCCAATTACAGTGGTTTCATGTAGTACTCTTTTTTGTTCTGATACGGACATACCTGGTTTTATATCCCCAATAATTTTTTGCGCGTTAATTAGAGTTGCATGGGCATTATCATTCATCAATTCATTTGTCTCTTGATCATCGAGGTTTTTAAGAATTGTCTCAGCCATCTGTGTTGCCTCTAAATCACCTTCTAATCCTTTTCTAAGCAATACAGTTGCTTCAGTACTGGACAACAATACTCTTGGACTAGGATCCACCTCCAAATTATACAGTTCTTTGTCATCTGTACATGATATCATTGCAGTTTGATTGGAAATTTCATGACCTGCTTCTGTAATGGCCGCAGTTACAAGCGATAAATTTTCACCTTCTACGGGCGGAACAGCTATTCTAATTGCAACAATTTGTGATTGATCTTTAATAATATCTTTTAAGCCCATAGAAACTGTATTACCTGAAACAAGTCTATCCGTTGTACTAATTTCTTGAAGTGTAGGTTTTGTAATTGCTACAGATGCCAACTCTGCACCATCCATCAAAGTTAATACTAATTGAGGGTTTGAAATTACAGTATTTTGCATTTCTGTTACTTGTGTGTTGACAATAGTTGTTAGTGCATTTGTATCTTGTACGTGCTCCCATTTTCCACCCCCACACTCTGCAATTTTCATTAACAGTGGACCGTTATAGTCATCACCAATTCCAAAGACATCTAAGGTTATTCCATTTCGTCTAACTTCTTGAACTATGTTTACAAAATCATTATCATCATAAGGAACTACATTTGGTTCTCCATCAGTAAACACTTCAATTCTATTTATCATGTTTGGAACAGATGCTTGTTGAAGTAATTGAAATGCCATTGCAATTCCACCATGTAATGCCGTAGCCCCGCCAACATCAATTGAACGAATTATATTTTCAATATTTTGATCTGATGCCGGAGTTGGATTAAGTATAACTTGAACTTGTGTCTCAAAAATTACAATACTAACTAAGTCATTTGGAGATAATCTTTTTACAACATTAATTGCGGCCTCTTTTGCATCTTGAATTTTTTTTCCATCCATGGAGCCACTACAATCAATTGCAAGAGACACATGATGGTTTCTTTGAATAAATTTTGTAGTTTCATCTGGTGAAATCTCAACGGATACAAACAATGCAGTTTTTTGATTACATTTTACATGTTGTCTATTTTGAGACAATTTTAGATTTAACAATGATAAATTGTTTTTTTCCTAATTAATAACACTGATCATATGACATGAATAAATTTACCAAGGAGGGCGACCATTTTGACTAACAAATTGATTATATTTACTACATTCACTATTTGCATTAACCATTGAATAAATCCATAGAACAAACCATCCAATAAGGAAAAGAAATCCAATTCCAAAGAACATTGTAGAAGCTCCTACGATTATCAGAATCCATCCTCCAATCATCAAACCAATTCCCTTGCCAATTTGACCCAAGTAGAGGTGACCAACTCCACTGGTAACAAGAAGAATTGAAAAAAGTATGGACAGAAGATTTGTAGTACCTGAACTTTTGTATAATCCTCCTTGTGGATATCCTCCTTGTGGATATCCTCCTTGTGGATATCCTCCTTGTGGATTTACCCCAGGATTAGAATACTGAGGTGGGGGGGCAAATGTTGTTTTAACATGACCGCACTTTGGACAAGGAGAAAATTTTGATGGCAATGGTCCGCCACATCCTCCACAAAATCCACCAGATTGAGGTGGAGGAGCAAATGTTGTTTTAACATGACCACACTTTGGACAAGGAGAAAATTTTGATGCTAAAGCAGTTCCACAACTACCGCAAAATGCACCTCCGCTTGTTCCTCCAGATGATTGTGATCTTTTTGGAGTGCCACATGATGGACAAGAGGATGAAGTAGGCGATAGGACTGTATTACAATTAGTACAAGTATCAGACACAACCAATTTTATAATTAATCTAACATAAGGTTATGGAAACTTTTTCTTTCTAGCATTTAAAGCCATGATGAACAAATACACAGAAAACAACACACATCCTGCTAAGATTGGAATATTGAATTGATGAATCCCTTCCTCAATTACTATTATGTATGAAATTATACTTAATAGAATAACAGTTAAAATCCAAAAAAAGTCATGCAGTATTAATCGCTCATAATAATAGATAGTTTGCCAACGTTGAAGTATACTTTTTTTAATAAAACCAACTGCAAAAAACATTGGTACTCCCGCAGCAATAGTCGTTGCAATTGAAATGACAATCTTGTCTTGTTTAACATTATCAAGTATAAAATTAAACAAGGTTTCATCCAGTACTGCAAGATAAATCAAAAAAAACCCACCTAGCAAAAATGGAACGTCTGATAAAATTAGTCTGTTTGAACGATTAATCATTATCTACCATACCCTCCTACAACATCTCCACATTTTATACAAAATTTAGAGCTTGGACGATTAGGATGATTGCATTTGTTACAGATATTTTTCCCAATCGTAGACCCACATTTTATACAAAATTTAGAGCTTGGACGATTAGGATGATTGCATTTGTTACAGATATTTTTCCCAATTGTATCTAATTTTGATGTTGATTTTTTTACATTTCTTTTTACGGGCTTGTCTTGAACTTTTTCCATCATTGTAGTAAAACCTCTCTCGATTGTAGGAATGAATAGTAAAACAGGTATAGCTAATAAAATCAAAATACGACTTGAATAATGGGATACTGGGGATATCAAAACATCGGCAATTTCATTAAATGTTTTTGCCAAATCCTTGCCTGTAGGTGCATCATAGTATTCCCCTCCTGTAACTGATGCTATTGCCTTTAGTGTTTGAACATCAGCAAAATCACCATAACCCACAGAATAAATTGTTACGTTGTTTTCTCTTGCAATTCCAGCAGCTAATCTAGGATCCAATCCAATATTAGAAACACCATCACTAAGTAAAACAATTATTTTTCTTGCATCTGATCGTGTATCTTGTGAAAGTGATTGAGTTGTGATGTGTATACCATCTCCCATTGCAGTGCCTCCTCCAGGATACAGTGTATCAATCCCACCTTTCAATTTTTTTGAATCATTGTCAAGTTCTACTATTATTTTTGAGATGGGACTTGAATCATATTGACCAGTTGACCCATGGAAAATTGCTAACCCCATTCTATGATTTGATGATTGATCCAACTGAAATGTATCCACAAACTCTGATGCCGCTTTTTTTGCAAAAGTTATGGGACTGTCATCTGTTACGCCAATTTCATAGCAAGTGGTTAACCCATCACCATTTAGACAAGTGCCCATGCTACCTGAAACATCAATAACCAAATAGATGTCATATTGAGGAATTTCTTTTGTATCCATTTCCTCAACTGAGAAATAACTAATCATTATTGCAAAAACTAGAATTGTAAATCCAACACCCACTTGAGATTTTCGTTTTAATTCAGGTTTCAATGAATACTGATTATTTTAAATTAAATAAACTTGATGTGAAATTAACCTCTGTATCCGCAATCAGGACAGTTCACCGAACCATCAGGATTGTTCTGTATATCGGCACTGTAACATTTTGGGCATTCGTAAAAGAACATTGTTGAACTTTCAGTATTTGTAGGAGTATTTGGCGGAGAATACGTGCTAGTTTTAGTGGGTTGTGAAGTATTTGCTGTTGGTTTTTTCTTTTTTCTTTTTGCTAATGTAATTACTAATGAAATACTTGCAATTGCAATCGTAATTATTAGTAAGTTAGTTAAATCTTGAGATGCTTTAGCTTCTGCGGCTCTAATTGCGGCTTCTGCAACTCTAGCTTCAGATGTCCTTTGTTCTAAGGCTCTCTTTTCAGCTGCCTTCTTTTCAGCTGCCTTCTTTTCAGCTGCCTTCTTTTCAGCTGCCTTCTTTTCAGCTGCCTTCTTTTCAGCTAAAGCTTCATTCCATTGTTTTTCTTTTTCAGCTAGCTCAGCTGCCTTCTTTTCAGCTGCCTTCTTTTCAACTGCCCTTTGTTCAGCTGCCTTCTTTTCAGCTGCCTTCTTTTCAAATGCTTTCCACTCAGCTGCCCTTTGTTGTTCAGCTGCCCTTTGTTCAGCTGCCCTTTGTTCAGCTGCCTTCTGCTCTGCTAAATATTGACGTGGGTTTATTTCTAAGATTCCAATATCATCACCTCCATAACTTACAGAAATATTGTGCACACCTGATCCCCGCAGATAAATTTCCCTTGTAAAACTACCATCATGTTCAACTAAAAAAAAAGTTGGATTGGATTCATCAGGTGGTGAATCAGAGTATAATGGATTATAATGGGTACTAACTATAATCTCCCCTCGGCATACCAGCATCCCATGGTAAAAGACCACTGTGGTGCAAGTTTCCTCGTTTTCAATAAAACCATAAACAATAATTGCAACATTACCCCATTGAGTAGATTGATATGAATTTTCATCTATGGTGGCAGATCCAATATTATTAGAAACAGTTTCTGCAAAACCATTTGGAATCATAACTCCAATCATAGCAACTACAACTATTGCAATAATAAATACAGATTTCAATATCATTTTCAAGTACGGCTGTTATTTATGAAATTATTTCTAATTTTAAAATAGATTCTGGTTTACAAATTGTAACTGTATTGATAAGTGAGTTTTTAAAAAACTGATTCTTTTAGTATACAGTGTTTTCAAAAAAATTACTCATACCAATTATTCTAGTAATTATTGTAATTGGTTTTATCACAATTCCATTTAATCCCATGTGTTCAGGAGAAGCACAATGCATTACAGGAAAGGTTACCAAAATTATTGACGGAGACACAATCAAAGTTGACGGTGAATCAATTCGATTTGCATTAACTTCAACTCCTGAAATCTATGATGAAAAAGGAATGCTAGCAAAAGAATTTGTTGAGAAAATATGTCCTATTGGCTCTACTGTTTTAGTTGATGAAGATGATATGCAAACTGAAGGAAGTTATGGTAGAATGATCGGTTTGATAAAATGTAACGGTAAAATTTTGAATGAATCTGTTTTAGAATCAGGTCATGGTGAAATATCTACTAGATATTGTAAAACAAGTGAATTTGCAAACAGTGATTGGGCAAAACGTTTTGGATGTTAGATTTTCAAGAATATCAGACTAAAGTAAACTAAATCAAGAGTGCCAGGGGCATGATTTGAACAAGCGACAGCCCGGTCTTCAGCCGAGTGCTCTTCCAGGCTGAGCTACC
>Ga0115000_10003882_pt1 | contig 12391 bp, 11 predicted proteins | sample ArcticOcean_MG_C_6_FD_89690 | JGI IMG/M metagenome (GOLD analysis project Ga0115000, IMG submission 89690) | Marine microbial communities from western Arctic Ocean - ArcticOcean_MG_CB8_128 | ecosystem: Environmental > Aquatic > Marine > Oceanic | place: Arctic Ocean: Canada Basin | collected... | reverse complement strand
CTTGAACTACAGCAAACATATCCAGTTCCTATCAAACAACCTGCCAGCCTCTTCCCAACAGCCCCTCTCATGGTTCGAAACCGAATCGAACCTCTGGAACGCGGCCTTCGAAATGGACCCCTTCCTACCCGATGAGCTTCTCCCATCTCGCTACAAAGGCAAAGAAGCCTGGAGCCTCAGAAAAACGACCTTCGCTAACTGGAGTCGAAACCTAGCAACCAATCTCCACCCGTCAGAATAAACGCCCAGACCAACACCAACCACTCACCCATACTATTGTTACCATAAAAAATGGTAAGGTTACTATTTTTTATGGCAGATATCGGACTCGGTTGTTGCCGTGAGTCACGGAGGGATAAAAACATTTCGCATGTCCACGCAGAAAGACATGGACGCTATATCTTACGAGGCAAAGACCCTCCCCGACCTGACAGCCATCATGGGTACTTCAGCGAATTCACCTAGAACAACTAACTCTCCCTTCCAAAAACCCAAAGGGTTTGCCATAAAAAATGGTAAGGTTATTAATTTTTATGGCATGGATGGATTCTTGTCATCGTGATTACTAGTACCTATTGCAACGGTCTTGAAAGGAAATGCATATTTGAGTACCTAGCCTCAGACCTGTGCCGCTGTAGCCTTGCAATAGAATGAATCCAACCGCTACCTTTTCCGTTCTATGATTAAGGCCGCTTCGGTACAGTTCAATCATCGTCCAAACGATAAGGATTATAACCTCCAGTAGATCGACAATTTCTGCAAGCAAGCGGCAAAGGATGGAGTCGACATACTCGCCTTCCCAGAGATGCGTATAACGGGGTATTGGCACGTGCGCAACCTGAGTCGCGATCAGGTCGAAGCCCTGTCCGAAAACATCGAGAGTGGACCATCGGTCAAACGCATCAAGCGTCTCGCCAAAGAATATAACCTTTTAATAGGCGCTGGGCTCATAGAAAAAGCTCCCAATGAAGAGCTCTACAATTCCTATGTCGTCACCCTCCCCGACGGCCGTATTCACTGTCACCGCAAGCTGCATTGCTTTAGTAGCGAACACATGTCTAGCGGTAGTGAATACACGGTTTTCGATACTCACCTTGGCGTCAAGGTTGGCATCCTCATTTGCTACGACAATAACCTAGTCGAAAACGCCCGTATCACCGCGCTCGAAGGAGCCGACATTCTCCTCGCTCCCTATCAAACAGGTGGCTGTGGCTCTCGTAGTCCGCACGGGATGACAACGATCGATCCTTACCTATGGAAAAATAGAGACGCCGACCCTCAATCCATCGAAGAGGCCATCAAAGGCCCCAATGGACGCGAATGGCTTTTGCGCTGGTTACCATCACGCGCTCATGACAACGGAATGTTCATTCTCTTTAGCAATGGCGTGGGCATCGACGATGACGAAGTCAGAACAGGCAATGCGATGATCATAGACTGCTACGGCCGCATCGTCTCCGAAACCTGGAAAGCGGATGACGGCATGGTCGTCGCCAATCTAGACCTCGAACTCCTCGACCGATGTACTGGCCGACGCTGGCTCCGCGCCCGACGCCCCGACCTATACTGTCGACTCGCCGAAGCCACCGGGAAAGAGTTCTCTCCCAGAGAAGCTCGATTTTCTCAAGAGAGCACAGAATAGACCGCGTTTCTATTTCTCGAACACCCTTCCTTGTAGACCGAATATCGATTTCGCAGTTTACATTTAAGAGTATTCCTACGAGTACCACGGGCTGCAATTTTGCAGAGAACGCAACGCAACGCATCATGTTCGACCTTTTTCGTAACAAAAACACCAATTTCAAAGACGATTTGCTCTCCGGTCTTACCGTGGCCTTGGCCCTCGTCCCGGAAGCAATTGCATTCGCATTTGCAGCTGGCGTCGATCCACTCGTCGGCCTTTGGGCAGCCGTATTCATGGGCTTCATCACTTCTACCTGCGGTGGTCGCCCAGGGATGATTTCCGGAGCGACCGGAGCAATCGCCGTCGTAGCAGGCAAAGCAGTTCAGCATGGCGACACGCTTGGAGAAGGACTTGGTCTTCAGTACTTGTTCGCGGTCATCATGATCGCAGGTGTGATTCAAATCCTGTTTGGCGTCCTAAAGCTTGGTCGCTTCATTCGCCTGGTTCCGCATCCAGTTATGATCGGATTCGTCAACGGACTCGCGATCGTGATCCTGATGGCTCAATTCCCATCTTTCAAAAGCCTGGCCACAGGAAACTGGCTTGCTGGTCAACCATTGGCGGCGATGGTCGGCCTCGTAGCCATCACGATGATCATTATCCAGTTTTTCCCAAAAATCACCAAAGCGGTTCCTTCTTCTTTAGTGGCGATCGGCTCGGTAGGCGTAATCGCATTTCTCTTCTTTAAAGACAGCGCGACCGTTTCCGACGTCCTAGCTCAATCGCCAAGCAATCCCGAAGGTAAGCTTTCAGGATCCTTTCCTCTGGCTCATTTGCCTACAGGCATCGCTTGGGCAATCGAGTGGCCTTTCCTACTCAAAACCGCGTTTATCGTATCCATGGTGGGCATCATTGAATCGCTGATGACTCTCCAACTCATCGACGAGATCACTGAAACGCGCGGGCAAGGCAATCGCGAGTGCGTGGCCCAAGGCGGCGCGAATTTTCTCTCGGGCCTTTTCGGTGGCATGGGCGGTTGCGCGATGATCGGACAATCCCTCATCAATATGAAGTCCGGCGGACGCGGACGGCTCTCTGGCATTACTGCCGCTGCCGCGCTTGCGACTTTCATCATGATTGCCGGACCGATAATCGAAGTTATTCCGATCGCTGCGTTGGTCGGAGTTATGTTCATGGTTGTGATCGGCACATTCGAATGGTCCTCCCTCAACACATTCGGAAAAGTTCCTTTCTCTGAGATTATCGTCATCGTAGCCGTGACGCTCGTCACCGTCATAATGCACGATCTAGCGACCGCAGTTTTCATAGGCATCATTCTCTCCGCCCTCATATTCGCTTGGGAAAGTTCGAAACACGTTTTCGTGATCATCGAAAAAGAAACCGAAGACGAACGCATTTATTCGTTACAAGGCCTGCTCTACTTTGGATCCGTTCACGAATTCACGGACAAGTTCCAAGCCCGCTCCGATGTAAAGAACATCGTTATTGATTTTGGTCATGCCCGAGTCTGCGACATGTCAGGACTCGAAGCGATCAATTCACTCGTCGAACGCTATCGTAAAGCGGGCAAGAACCTCCGCCTTCGCCACCTCTCGCCCGACTGCCGTAACATGCTTAAGAAGGCGAGTAATCGCGTAAACGTCGAAGTTCTGCCAGACGATCCAAACTACTCGGTCGCCAACCTACGAAGCAGATCGAAATAAACCAATTTCAGCTAGAATCCTAGTTTTTCTAAAGGTAGCGGCCGATCTTCCCGCAACAGCGGGACCACTGAACGATGAAATCGTTCAAACATTGAATCCGATTAACCGGTGGAGGTTTTGGAAATGATGGACGCTCGGAGATCGGCCGCTACCTGTATCAAAAACAAAACAGCCTCTGGAATCAAGTGATCGAGACGCGCCTCATCCTATTCGACGGTAAACTCCAAATAGGCATAGCGCGGCGGTCTCAAGTGTTGCGCGGACGAGGGATAAATTCATATCGGGGTAATCCCAGGTTTAGGTTATTGAAGAGAAATCGTCTAAGACAATAGTGTGAAGGTGTAAACCGAGACCTTGGTTTCAAGAACTCTCGATTTCGCTAGAGAATCGGATCTAAAAACCACCCATAATGTAGCTTCGTAGACTGTGAGCTTCGTCTTCGTTAGCTTGAGAAATCCATCGGGTGACATCTCCGATTGATACCAATCCTTTAATCTGATCCCCATCGACAACCGGCAAATGTCGATGCCGGCGTTCCGTCATCGCTTCCATAGTCTGCTCGAGTGTCGTCTGCGGAGTAATCGTCTCCACGTCCTTCGTCATAACATCAGCCACCGACGTTGACGCCGGTGACAATCCTTTAGCCACGACTCGCTGCAATACATCACGTTCGGTGAAAATCCCGACCAATCTGTCCTCCTCCAGGACGATTATCGATCCAATCATGAGGCGATTCATTTCATGAACGGCATCGAGAACGGTAGACGTTGAAGAAATAGAGAAGATTTGAGATGCCTTCTCGCCGAGGAGTGCGGAAACGGGTACATTCATAGGAGTATTTAGTAGCACGCAAGTGTACGGAAAACCAAATCGAATACAACGACCGAATTCCGCTACAAGAATCATGCCGCGCTGCGAAAGAAGACTGCCCTACTGATACTCCCCTTGTAACAGAATCCTACTTACGCATTTGAAGAGACATTTTATCTCTCTGCGCCTTCATCGCCATATACCGTTCAGGCTCGCTATCGATCAAATTACTCCGCTCGTAAGGGTCATCCGAGAGATTGAATAGAAACTCTCCTTCAGTGGGTGTTTCCAAATATTTCCAATCCCCCGTACGCATCGCGCTCCACGGTTTCCTGTCAAGTTCCTGATGCGTTCCAAGCTCCCAAAACAAGGAACGGTCTTCCCATCGATTTCCCTCGAAAAGCGCAGGGCCAAGCTCTCGACCGTCCAAAGGATCGTCCTCCAATTCAATCCCAGCCAAATCGCAAAACGTCGGAGCCAAATCTAAAGAACTGCACAATGCTTTATTACGCGACCCAGCCGCTATTTTACCCGGCCAACGCATTATACAAGGTACTCGTAAGCCGCCTTCGAAAAGCGTCGCTTTATCCCCTCGATACGGCTCGTTATTGCCGCCGTAAACGGGATCGCCGCCATGGTCGGTCAGAAAGACCACGAGCGTATCCTCCGCCAATCCATTCGCCTCAAGAGCATCCATCACCCGCCCCACTCCGTCGTCGAGCGACACAGCCATAGCAGCGAACTCGCGCCTCACCTTATCCTCTATAAAAGACACGCGTTTCAGATCCTCCGCTTGCGGCTGCATTATATTAATCGGACTCTGAGCGCTTGGGCTCCAACCTTTGCCGAAATGCGGGGCATTGTAGGCTAGATAAAGGAAAAAAGGATCGGCATCGATTTCTCGCGAATCCAAAAATGAAATCGCTTCATCCGTAATCAATTCAGTCGCGTATCCATTTTCCGAAACATATTCTTCCTGGTGATACCAATCGGGAATCACTCCATAAGTCATCGTAAAGAAATCGATGCAACCACCCGTATGTCCAATAAACGAATCGAACCCATGGCGAGTTGGAAGCAGCGACTTATCGCCATGACCCAAATGCCATTTCCCAATCAAAGAAGTATCGTAACCCGAATCGCGCAAACGTTCCGCGATCGTCGTCTCCCCAGGCTGAATACCGGTCATCTTATGTTCGTCTGCCATAAACATAAGCGCGCTTAACAATTGGTGCTTCGAGCGACTCGGATTTCTTCCTGTCAGCAAGCCGAAACGCGAAGGCGTACAAATCGACGAAGCCGAGTACCAACTCTCGAATAATGCCCCTTCACTGGCCAAACGATCGATATTCGGCGTCGGAATCTCGCTACCGTAGCAACCTACATCGTTAATTCCCTGATCATCGGTAAAGACTAACAAGATATTCGGTCGATCTGCAGAAAACAGCGGCCAGCTAAAAAGACAAAAAAACAATACAATCCTGGGGTAGAACATGCCGAACTATGCTCAATTTCGACCAAACTATGCAAGTCTTCAGCTCGATACCCCAAACAAGCCTCCCTAGACTATTGACCCAGACGAGCCAGCTTGCGTATTAATGATCCACTTTTGGAACCGAAACCAACCAGTCCTTCTATCGTTCAAAGCGCCGTTGTTCGCCTCCACGCTGACGGAAGCGCTAATACGATCAACGACGATGTGGCAATCGAGGAACCCCTTGAAATCCGTATCGGCAACAACCCCTTCGTCGTCACCATGCGCACTCCCGGACATGACGAAGAGCTGGCAGCCGGATTCATGGTCACCGAAGGCATCGCTGGCTCCAAAACCGATTTTAAGGAAATCAGTCGCTGCAAACTCTCGACGAACCCCGAGAACACGATCCGAGTTCGCTTCAGCGGATCTATCCCCCTCGAGGATATCCAATCCAATCGATTTGGAGCCATTTCCTCGAGCTGCGGCGTTTGCGGAAAAACCTCCATCGATTCGATCAAGCAATCGTATCCAGAAATTGACAGCAAATGCGTCATCGATCGTAAAACGCTCCTTGCTCTACCCGATATCCTCAGAAAGAACCAAATAATTTTCGACCGTACAGGTGGACTGCACTCGTCAGGTCTCTTCGATAGCGAAGGCAAACTTGTATGCTTGCGCGAAGACGTAGGACGGCACAACGCGCTCGACAAAGCCATTGGCTATGCAGTGCTCAATGATCTCTGGCCTCTGGACAATCACATACTCCTCGTGAGCGGTCGGGTTTCCTTCGAAATCATCCAAAAAGCTTTGGCCGCTAGAATACCGATAGTAGCTGCCGTTTCCGCCCCTTCATCTCTAGCGATTTCATTCGCCAGAGAATGCGGCCAAACGCTTGTCGGTTTTCTCCGTCACCCGAAGATGAACGTCTACTCCCATCCGCAACGCATCAGCGGGTAAGGCGATTTCGCATTCATAAGACTTTACTCGACAGTCCCAGCAATCGTCTGCATTAAAAACTAGGAGGTCCCAGTTATCAACTCCTCACCCATCGCCGCATGATTGCAAACAAACTACGTTTCACTCTTTTCACCCTTTCGGTCGCCCTATTGTCCAACTGGGCACAAGCAGCCAAACCGAATATTCTCTACATAATGTCCGACGATCACACATGGCAGGCGATCGGCAGCTATGGCAGTCACCTAAAGGAAGTTGTTCCAACCGCGAATATCGACCGACTCGCTAGCGAAGGCATGCTTCTGAAAAACGTTTTCTGTACCAACTCAATTTGCACTCCGAGCCGAGCCACGATTCTCAGCGGCCAATACAGCCATAAGAATGGCCTCATGACCCTCGACGACAATTGGGACCGGGACCATCAGCCCAACATGGCGACTGAGCTCCAAAAGGCCGGATACGAAACAGCGATAATAGGAAAATGGCACCTTCACTCCGAACCTGTTGGATTCGACTACTACAAGGTGCTTCCCGGCCAAGGTCTCTATTTCAATCCTCTGCTCAAAGAGAAAGGCAAACCTTGGCAGGATCACAATGAGGGAGGCGAAGTCTACGAAGGACATTCCAGCGACGTCATCGGCAATGAAACCCTTAAGTGGCTCGAGGAACAAAGGGATGACACTAAACCTTTTTTCCTCATGTGCCACTTCAAAGCTCCACACGGTCTTTGGAAACCCGCCCCTCGTTTCGACGATTTATACGATGGCGTAGACATCCCGGAACCGCACAGTCTTTTCGAAGACAACAGCGATAGATCCGAAGGTTCTCGAACCTACGGCAGTACAGTTGGACCCACAAACCAAATACGCAATCGCGTTGACAGGATGCAAAACGATTGGTGGCCAGGAGGACCTCTCGACATAACGGGAATGGACGAAAAAGAACAAACTCGCGCCGCCTACCAGCGCTACCTCAAAGACTATTTGAAATGCGTGGCAGGCGTTGACGAAAACGTTGGCCGCCTCCTTGACTACCTTAAAGAGCAAGGCCTAGAAGATGACACGGTCATTATCTATACTGGCGATCAAGGTATGATGCTAGGAGAGCACGATCGCGTCGATAAACGCTGGGGGTTTGAAGAATCGATGCGCATGCCTTTCATCGTTCGCTATCCCAAGGAAATCGAAACGAATACCATAAACAAAGACATAATAAACAACGTCGATTTTGCTCCAACCATCTTAGATTACGCTGGTGTTCGAGCCCCCTCAAAGATGCAAGGTCGGTCCTTTCGGAAAAACCTTTCAGGCAACACTCCCCAAAATTGGCGCCAAGCCACCTACTACAGATACTGGATGCATCGCGCTCACCACGATGTCCCCGCTCACTACGCGATCCGCACCGAACGATACAAACTCATTTTCTATTATGGACTCGCGATTCATCCACGCATGAACGAAATCTGGGCAAGCGGCACTGGAGAGCACGTCAACCAAACGAACCTGCATCAGGTTTCGTCGTGGGGAGCGACTAAACCTGAGGCCACTCCTGCGGGCCTCGAACTGTACGATCTAGAAAAAGACCCTTACGAACAGCAAAACGTGTACAACGACCCCACCTACGCGAACGTCGCCAAGGCAATGAAGGCGCAGCTTCTTGCGATCAAGCAGGACGTAGGCGATCTCGATGAACCCTATCCTGAGCTCATGGAACGCCGAGCCGCCGCCTGGAAATAGTGCAAGGATCATTTCTTCGATTTACACGAAGCAACTTACGAGCGACACTCTCGCCTTTATGACACGCTCCCTTCGCCACAACCCCTCTAGGCATCCGAACGTAAAAAATACACTGGTCGCTTTGGCCATTTTTTTCACGTTCATATTCGGAAACGCAGCCTCTGCCGCAGACGATAATCCCGACTTTCTAAAGCCGGATACGAATATCGTCTTTCTAGGCGACAGCATAACTCAAGGAGGCACTTACATCGCCTACATAAACGCATACCTGTGGAGCCGCTATCCAGATCGTCAATACAATCTCATAAATCTCGGGCTTGGCAGCGAAACCGCTAGTGGACTTTCCGAACCCGATCATCCATTCCCCAGGCCCTGCATTCACACGCGTATTGACCGTGCACTAGCAGAATCCAATCCGGATCTCACCTTCATCTGCTACGGCATGAACGACGGAATCTACTACCCGCCTTCCGAAGATCGAATGCTCGCATACAAAGAAGGAATGACGCGACTCATCGAAAAAGTTCGCGCCACAGATTCAACGATCATCCTGCTGACGCCACCTCCATTCGACGCTGAAACCAGGCGCCTTAAAGGAAGACCGCTCCTCGGTCTCGGCATGGTCGAATACAGCTACAAGGCAGCCTATCAAGATTACGATCATGTCCTCAAGAACTACTCCGATTGGATTCTTCAAGAAGAACTCGACATCGATCGCGTCATCGATATCCACACTCCGCTGGAAAATGATATCGCCGAGCATCGACTGTCCAATCCAGCTTATGAATACGGAGACGGCATCCACCCGAACGAGCGAGGTCACTTCGTTTTCGCTAGAACAATCCTTGAAGGACTAAACGCTCCCGGTGTCGAAATTCTCCCCAACTACAGCGATCTTCCTGCCGATAGCCCAATATCTAAGGCAATGCCCTTGATTCTAAAGCGACACAATTCCTATAGCGCCGCTTGGCGTGAGCACGTAGGTCATAGTAAACCGAATAAAGAGAGCGTCCCGAGCCTGAAAGAAGCCACGCGCCAAGCCCAAACAAGCGAGGTCGAAATCCGCAGGGCGATAAGTTCTCCAATTGCGAATTGAGTTTTGACCTGTTCTCCATGAATTCAAATCACAATTTGTTGCGAACATCCATAGAACGAACTTGTCATCACGAAATCTCAAACGATGAAAAAATCTCCCTACCCAAGAATTGCCCTTTCCATAATCTTGTTCGCGAGCGGATTCCTTGCTCACGCGCTGTTTTTCAAGTCCAAGCCTCCAGCCCCTGAGAAATCAGTCGCCGCTGCTCCTAGTCAAAATGCGGAAATCGACTCTCTCAACACCGAACTAGCTGAACTTCAAACTGCGTACGCTTCGCTACAAACGCAAATCGAGCAGCCTGTACAGATAGAAGAAAGCCATTTTTCAGAAGGAATTACAATTAGTTCCAACTCAGCCAGTGGCGTCGTCGCCATGCCTTTCTCCGACGAGCATTTCGAACGAATGATGAAAGCCCAAGTAAACGGACAGCTCGATATTTACGCTGCTCGTCTAAACTTGTCCGCAAGTCAACGCTCGCAACTCGAAGAGATCATGCTGCTCCAATTCTCTCAAATGGGTCCCATGATGGGTGGACAGTTCATGCAGGAAGGCGGCGAAACCAGCGATTCTCATCGAATAACCCAGAGCGATATTGACGACCTCGCGAGCGAAATCCTTTCCGACGAGCAGCTAGCCGAATACGAAAAAATGCGAGCCCAAGAGAATGCATCTCGTAGTGAAATGATGGCGACCGCTCAATTAAGCCAAATAGCGCCTCAACTCGGACTGAGCGAAGAGCAAAAAAATCAAGCCTACGGGATCTACTACGACCAGTCGATAGACATGCAAACCGACACCTTCGACCCTCGGCAATTCCAAGAAGCGCAAAACCAGTCTAATGAACGAATATCCGAGATCCTCGACGATCAGCAGAAAGCGATTTTCAAACAGCTAAACGAAAATCAGTCTTTCGGAAATTTCACCGTCATAGCGCAGTAACTCGTTCAACGGCCTCTAGCCTTCCTCGACTTCGCACTTTAAAGAACGATCGAATACAATCGTCCCAAATGGAATGAAAGACATCAGGCCGGCTATAAAAGCTCTACTGAATTTCCATTTGCGCTGGTACCACACGATAAGCAAGACCACAACATAGATAACAAACAGAAGTCCGTGCAGCCAGCCAACAACTTTCACTGGTCCAGGCATACCCGCGTAATACTTTAATGGCATACAAATAGCCATTAGGATAATGAGCGAAAGCCCCTCTAAGAGAGCTACTTTACGGAAGAATTGAAGAAATTTCATTGTCTCAGAAAATCAAGCTACGGTCTGCCTCAGCGTGCCGAGACCTTCAATTGAAATCTCGATTCTATCGCCCGATTCCAAAGTAAAATCAGTTCCTGGAACAATCCCAGTCCCAGTCATCAAATAACAGCCCTGAGGAAAGCTCAGCTCTCGAAACAAATAACCAGCCAATTCTGCAGGTTTCCGCTTCATCGCCGAGAGTTCGGTTTCACCTTCGAATACAACTAAATTCGCCCGGCGAATCGTCAGCGAAACTTTCGTCGATGCAGGTAGTTCAGTATCCAAAACGCAAAGACAAGGACCCAACCCAGCAGCGCCTTCATAAGTTTTCGCCTGAGGAAGGTAGAGCGGGTTTTCACCCTCAATACTGCGAGAGCTCATATCATTACCAATCGTATATCCGATGATTTTTCCGTCTGTCGACAAAGCCAAGGTCAACTCCGGCTCAGGTACGTCCCAGCTGGAGTCTTGACGAATTCGGACACTCTGCCCGTGTCCCATAACGCGATGAGCAGTGGATTTAAAGAATAACTCAGGCCGATCCGCATTGTAGACGTTTGCATAGAAATCGCTACCTCCAGTCGTTTTCGATTCTTCCATACGGGCCAATCGACTCGAAAAATAGGTAACGCCTGCCGCCCAAACCTCCTGCGATCCAATTGGTGGCAACAATTCACTTTCAACTGCCTCGAGGGCCCGATCATCCGAAACAAGATTGTATTCGTTCAATTGAGAGCGAAGCGCGTCGCCTTGAAACAATTGATCCCAATCGACTTCCCAGAAGCCGAACTCATCGTCGCGAGAAACCACGACGCCAGAAGTAGTACGATAAATGCAAGTAGTCATAGATTTGACTACAAGCAAAGGACGTCAATCGCTTGCAAGCAAGCCCCTACTGAAACGGCTTACACAGCCTGAGGGAATACTGTCGTATGCTAGGGTTGCCTGTCCTTAGGCAAGCGTATCGGTCGATGCGAATTCCACGACTGCTTGGGGACAAGCAGCCATACCATCTTTCGATGCCAGAATAATAAGCAACAGAAAGAAACCTATCCTAAGCAGCGTCCTTCTTTTCCGAGTTCGGACTCTTCTTTTTGAGCTGAGCTTTCTTTCGGCCTTCAACTACGCCGCGATCGATAACAACCTCTTTCACGTCATCGCGAGAAGGCACTTCGTACATGACCTCCAAGGTAATGCCTTCCATAATGGAACGTAAAGCGCGGGCTCCTGTTTTCAACTCGATAGCCTTTTCAGCGATCGCTCGAACCCCATCTTTAGTAATCCGGAGCTTAACGCCATCCATCGCGAAGAGTTTCGAGTACTGTTTGACCAACGAGTTTTTAGTGCTGAGTAAAATACTCTCCAAATCGTCTACGCTCAATTGATCCAAAACCGAGATAACCGGTAGGCGGCCAATGAACTCTGGAATCATTCCGAATTTCACTAAATCCTCCGGCTCCACTCGCTTCATCACTTCCTCGCCCTTCATTTCGTTGGTCGTTTCCGCCCCGAAGCCAAGAGTCGTTCCGTCCGAACGGTTAGTGATTATATGATCCAAGCCGACAAACGCGCCGCCACAGATAAAAAGGATTTTAGAAGTATCGATTTGCACGTACTCCTGATTCGGATGCTTGCGTCCACCTTGAGGCGGCACATTGCAAACAGTTCCTTCGAGAATCTTCAAAAGAGCCTGTTGTACACCTTCGCCCGATACGTCTCGAG
>Ga0115000_10003872_pt1 | contig 12397 bp, 10 predicted proteins | sample ArcticOcean_MG_C_6_FD_89690 | JGI IMG/M metagenome (GOLD analysis project Ga0115000, IMG submission 89690) | Marine microbial communities from western Arctic Ocean - ArcticOcean_MG_CB8_128 | ecosystem: Environmental > Aquatic > Marine > Oceanic | place: Arctic Ocean: Canada Basin | collected... | reverse complement strand
TATACAAGTAAACGGTGATGAAGCTAAAGAATTTCTACAAAATATAGTTACTAATGATTTGGAAAAAGTATCACAAAATTTAACTATATTTTCATCAATTTTTACCCCTCAGGGTAAATATCTATATGATTTCTTTATCTTAAAAGTTGAAGAAGGATATCTTTTAGAATGTGAAAAAGAAGCTGTTTTAGAAATTATAAAAATATTCAATTTTTATAAATTAAGAACAAAAGTAAATCTGGTTAATGTTACTGAAAAATATAATAGTATTATTATTTCTTTAGAGAAGTTTAAAGAAATTAACAAAAATGAAACTTTAAAAGGATCCACTACAACTTATAACAAAGAGATTATGTTTATAGATCCAAGAAATGAAAATCTTGGTGCAAAAATAGTCTCAAAAATTGAAAATATTGAAGATGTATTTAAAATGCTTAATTTAAAAAAAGTTGACAAAGATAAATATTATAAAAAAAGTTTTGTTTTAGGAATTCCTCAGGTCAATTTAAATAAATTAAAAGATAAAATATTTGGAATAGAAAATAATTTAGATGAATTGTGTGGAATTGATTTCAAAAAAGGTTGTTATATTGGCCAAGAAAATACATCAAGGATAAAATTAAGAAAAAAATTAAGAAGAAGGATTTTACCTATCAAAAAAATATCAGGAGAAATTTCTGAAAATGACACTATTAAATTTAAAGATGTTGAGGTTGGTAAGATTATGATTGCTGAGCCGCATGCTTTTGGTTTAATAAAAGTAATTGATCCAAATCTTAATGAATTTATTAATAATGATTTAATATGTGGAAACGCAAAAGTACAAGTATTAAAGCCTGATTGGCTTTAATTAATTTTTATAAAATTTTATTATTGATAGCTTATTGTTGTAAAAAATCTTTAAGACAATTATTAAATTCATCTGGTTTTTCTAGGTGAGCGTTATGAGAACATCCCTTAAATATTTTTAATTCACTATTTTGTATATTTTTATTCAAAAAATCTACTTGATCAAAATTATATGATTTATCATGGTCTCCCCAAATTATTAATGTTTTGGTTTTTATATTTTTTAAGTTATCAAGACCATTCCACTTCTTCATGGCTAACAAGGCGTTGTCTGCTGCTTCCAAGTTGGTTGCTTTTCCTGCGTTAGAACAAAGATAAAAATATTTAGAGTTTTCTTCTTTTACAAACCATGTCTTGGCAATTCTGTGGGCTGTTTTTTCTAGACCAATTTTTTTTAGCTTTTCTCTAGATTTGTCAATGCTTTCAAATCTTCCTGGCATTTCTCCAATCGGACCCGTCCCGTAGCAGACTAGCTTTGAAACTTGTTGTTCAGCTATTTTTGCTATTTCTTGAACAATCATTCCTCCCATTGAATGACCTAATAAATAAAACTTTTCTATCCCTTTTTTTTTTAAACAATCAATTACAATTTGAGCCATTTCAACAATGTCATTACAAGAATCAGATTTGTTACTTTTTCCAAAACCAGGAAGATCAAGTGTAATAACTCTATACTCTTTTTTGAAATACTCAATTTGAGGTTCCCACATCTGTGCTGAACCCAAAAAACCATGCACTAAAACTAAAGGAAACCCTTTTCTAGTATCTCCTACATATATATCTTGCATAATTGTAATAATTTAATACTTAGATAATATATTATTTATATGGGTAAAAGAAAAATAACTGACACCTCAAACCTAAAGTTTAAACCTTTCGATCGTTATGGCTCAGTAATACCAGGAATGAGTTGGCATAAAATAAGTTTTGAAAAAAAGAATGGTTATGGAACTTATATCTCAAAATTAGATCCTGGAACTAAAACAATCCCTCACACTCATCTTGGTTTTGAAGAATTTTTAATTTTAAAAGGTGAGCTTATAGATTCAGATGGTGTTATTTTTAAAAAAGGAAACTTTGTAACTTTTAAACCAGGTAGCAAACATTCATCTTATACTAAAAAGGGTTGCTTAATTTTAACTTTTATGAGAGGTATCAATAAGCCTTCTAAAAAAAAATAAATCTAAAAATTTTGAAAGAATTGTATTAATATGATTGGGATTTTAGGTGGGATGGGAACTCAAGCAGGTCTAGACTTCTGCAACAAATTATCAATGTTAAATAGAGGTAAGATTGACCAAGAATATCCTCTTTTTATTTTGTACAATAAATCAAATATACCGGGTAGACCAGAGTCAATTAGCTTCCATGCCGAATCATCATTTAGTGCTTATGGTGAACCTAAAAATTTAAAAAAATATAATAAAGTTTTAAAAAGTTTAATTGAGGGATGTCTTTCGCTTCAAAAGAGTAAGTGCAAATTTATAGTCATTCCATGCAACACAGCTCATTACTGGTATGATGATTTACAAAGAAAAATTAAAATACCAATAATAAGCATGCCTAAAGAAGTTTTTCTTCATGCTAAAAAAAAATGTAAAAAAAATTCTAAGATAGGTCTTCTCGCTACTGAAGGAACTCTAAAAACTAATGTTTATAATAAATATTTTGACAAAAGTTTTAAATTAATCAGGCCAAAAAAAGATTTGCAAATAAATAATGTTAATAAAGCAATAAAGTTTGTAAAAATGGGAAAAATTAAAAGTGCAGAAAAAGTTTTAAAACCTGCAATTAATTATTTAATAAAAATGAAATGTAAAAAAATCATACTTGGTTGCACTGAATTGCCAATAGCAATTTTTGCATTTAAATCTTTTAAAAAAATTAAACTTTCTAAAGTTTTTTTAGACCCCAATTTAATATTAGCTAGCGTTTCAATGAATAAATATAAAAATTTATAGTTAAGAAACTAAGAAATTAATTATATTCAAAAAAACATAAATAGATAAAAAAGACATAAATATTACAATTATTAAGTTTATCTTTTTCCAAATTTTTTCTGTCTTAAAATAATCAGATAGATATTTAGAGGCATATCCAATAGCGAAAAAAAATAGTATTGAAGAAATAGATGCTCCTAAACCAAAAAATAATTTTTGTTTTAGAACAAAATCTTTAGAAAAGTTTCCTAAAAAGAAAACAGTGTCTGAGTACACGTGGGGATTAAGATACGTAAAACCTAATGTTTTGAATATGATTGATGATAATGAGTGATGTTTTTTTTTAACTTTTAAAATTACTTTATTTATTTCCTGATTAATCTTTTCCCAAATAAAATGTAATAAGAACACTAAAAGTAATAAATTTAATCCAAGTTCTATTAATGGTGTAAAAAAACTTTGAAAGTAATGAAAGATAAAAATTCCTAAAAAAATCAATAAAAGGTCAGATATTGAGCAAATTAAACAAACAATAAAAATAAACTCTTTTTTTAAACCTTGTTCTATAACAAAGATATTTTGAGCTCCTATTGCTAGAATCAAACTCATACCTGTAATAAAACCTAATATTATATAGCTCATTTTATTTTGGTGCGGCTAGACAGACTCGAACTGTCACTGGGAAAACCCACTTGGCCCTCAACCAAGCTTGTCTACCAATTCCAACATAGCCGCATTGTGCGTCAGAATAAAGGAATGACAATTTATCTGCAAGTTGATACATTTTAAATATGGAATTAAGTTCAGATATTAAAATTTCTACAGATCCTATTTTTAATAGAATTTCTAAAGTTATTCCTGAAATTGAATGGAAAATTCATGCTCCATTAATCTATAAAATTAATAAACTTAAAAAAGAAAAAAATGCAGTTATTCTAGCTCATAACTACCAAACACCTGAGATTTATCACGGCGTTGCAGATTTTTCTTCAGACTCTCTTGCGCTAGCAGTTGAGGCTTCAAAAACTAAAGCTGATATTATTGTTATGTGTGGCGTCCATTTTATGGCTGAAACCGCAAAGTTAATGAGTCCAAATAAAAAAGTATTGTTACCAGATATGAAAGCAGGTTGTTCTCTATCATCTTCAATTACTGGAGAAGATGTTAGAATGTTAAAAAAGAAAAATCCAGGTGTGCCAGTTGTGTCTTACGTAAATACTTCAGCAGATGTTAAGTCTGAAACAGATGTTTGTTGTACCTCGGCTAATGCTGTGAAAGTTGTAGAATCTCTTGGAGTTAAAAAAGTTATTTTTTTACCAGACGTATACTTAGCAAAATATGTAGCCTCAAAAACAAATGTTGAAATTATCTCATGGAATGGAACTTGTGAAGTTCATGAAAAATTTACAGCAAAAGAAATTAATGAAATCAAAGAACAAAATCCCGGGATTGTTGTAATAGCTCATCCAGAATGCCCACCAGATGTTATCAATGCATCAGACTTTGCTGGATCTACTACAGGTATGAATGAATACGTCAAAAAAAACCAACCTAAAAAAGTAATGATGGTTACTGAATGTTCTATGAGTGACAATGTTCAAGTTGAAAATCCAAATGTAGATTTTATAAAACCATGTAACTTATGCCCTCATATGAAAAGAATTACATTAGCAAAAATATTAGACTGTTTAGAAAAAGAAAATAATGAAATATTAATTCCAAATAACTTATTAGAAAAAGCACGATTATCTGTAGAAAGAATGACTTCAATAGGTCGTTAATAATCAAAAGTGATAGATATAGTAAAACAAGCAATGTCAGAAGACTTAAAACCTTCTGGAGACATTACAACTAATCTCATTAAAAATAATAATAGAATTAAAGCAAAAATTATTGCAAGACAGGATTGCATAATTGGCGGATTGGACTTTGCAAAAAAAACTTTTAAATATTCTGATAATAAAACTATTTTTAATATAAAAATCAAAGATGGAAAAAAAATAAAAAAGGGGAAAGTTGTTGCAGAGATTTTTGGTAAAGCTAAAGCAATTTTGGAAAGCGAAAGAGTGGCTCTTAACTTTCTGAGTATAGTCTCAGGTGTAGCAACTATAACAAAAAAGTTTGTTGATAAAACTAAAGGTAAGTCATGTAAGATTTGTTGTACTAGAAAAACTATACCAAATTTAAGAGCTCTGCAAAAATATGGTGTAAAATTAGGTGGTGGTCTTAATCATAGGTTTAACCTTAGCGATGAAATTTTAATAAAAGATAATCATATAGCTATAGAAGGAAATATTCGGACCTTAGTAAAGAGAGCTATTAAAAATAAAAAAGGAAAAAAAATTACTGTAGAAGTAGATAATCTCAACCAACTAAGAAAAATAATTGACTTAAAATTTGACAGAGTTTTGTTTGATAATATGAGTCTTAAAAATCTTAGAAAAGGTATTCTTTTAGCAAATAAATTTTATGTTACTGAAGCTTCTGGTGGTATAACTTTAAAAAATGTACGAAGTGTTGCTGCCACTGGAATTAAAAGAATATCAGTTGGTCATATTACTCATAGTGCTCCTGCGGTAAATTTTAACTTAGAAATTTAAAAATTTATTTTTTTTTTAGATAAGCTTGTGCAGCAGCTAAGCGAGCTATTGGTACTCTATAAGGAGAACATGAAACATAGTTTAATTTAGCATTTTCACAAAATTCAATACTAGCAGGGTCGCCTCCGTGCTCACCACAAATACCTAGTTTAAGATTTTTCTTTTGTTTTCTTCCTCTTTCAGTAGCAATCTTAATTAATTCTCCAACACCCTTGTCGTCTATGCTCACAAATGGATCTTTGTTAAAAATTTTATTATCTACATAATCGTTTAAAAATTTACCTGCATCATCTCTACTTATGCCGAACGTAGTTTGTGTTAGATCATTAGTTCCAAAACTAAAGAAATCGGCATATTTTGCAATGTCATTGGCTCTAAGTGCTGCTCTTGGCAATTCAATCATTGTTCCGACAAAATATTTTATTTTTATTTTGTATTTTTTTTGAACTTTCTCAGCAATTTTTTCAACTAAACTTCTAAGTATCTGAATTTCTGCTGCTGTAGACACTAAAGGGATCATAATTTCAGGTATTACTGCCTTAATTTTTTTCTTTTTACATTCTACTAAAGCTTCGAAAATTGCTTCACATTGCATCTGATATATTTCGGGAAAAGAAATACCCAATCTACATCCTCTGTGCCCTAACATGGGATTTTGTTCATGAAGTTCAATGATGCGTGACTTTATATCGTTGTTAGAAATCTTTAATTCTTTAGCCACATTAGCAATGTCTTTATCAGCTTTAGGCAAAAATTCATGCAAAGGTGGGTCTAACAATCTAACAGTGACTGGTAAACCTCCCATGATCTTAAAAATTTCTATAAAGTCATTTTTTTGAAAAGGAAGTAATTTTGCTAAAGCATTTTTCCTATCTTCTAAAGTATTAGATAAAATCATTTGTCTTACAGAAATAATTCTTTTATCATCAAAAAACATATGTTCTGTTCTACATAAACCGATACCCTCAGCACCAAAATCTCTTGCAACTTTTGTATCGACTGGAGTTTCTGCGTTCGTTCTAACTTTAAGTTTTCTATATTTATCTACCCATTTCATCAACTTTGAAAAGTCACCTGATATATCAGGTTTAACTGTTGGAACTTTGCCCAACATAACTTTTCCACTTCCACCATCTATGGTAATTAGATCTCCTTCTTTTATTTCATAATTGGCAGATTTAAATAATTTTTTTTCGTAATCGACTTTAATTTCATTGGACCCAGAGACACATGGTTTTCCCATGCCTCTTGCCACCACAGCTGCATGACTAGTCATACCTCCTCTTGCTGTTAGTATTCCCTTAGCCGCATGCATTCCACTAATATCTTCCGGTGAAGTTTCTACACGTACTAATATTGTGTCTTGCATTTGTTCCTTTAATCTTTCCGCTTCCTCTGCTGAAAATACTACTTTTCCACTTGCCGCTCCCGGGGAAGCAGGTAAACCAGATGCTACTACTTTTTTTTCAGCTTTCTCATCTAAAGTAGGATGCAATAAAGAATCAAGAATGTTTGGATCAACTCTTAAAATAGCTTCTTTAATTGAAATTAATTTTTCTGAAACCATGTCTACAGCAATTTTAATTGATGCTTTAGCCGTCCTTTTTCCTGAACGAGTCTGTAGCATCCATAGTTTTTTATTTTCAACAGTAAATTCAATATCTTGCATATCTCTATACTTTAACTCTAATTTTTTAAAAATTTTTTCTAGTTGCTTGAAGTTTTCTGGCATTGATTCTTCCATGCTTAATCCTTTTGAACCAGATTCTTTTCTTAATTTTTTCGATAAGTACTGTGGCGTCCTGGTGCCAGCAACAACATCTTCACCTTGGGCATTAATCAAATACTCTCCAAAATATTCTTTAGTTCCTGTTGATGGATTTCGCGTAAACGCAACTCCTGTGGCACAATTTTCCCCCATATTTCCAAATACCATTGCTTGAATATTAACTGCTGTTCCCCAATGATCAGGTATATAATTTATTTTTCTATAGGTTTTTGCTCTCTTACTATTCCAAGATAAAAGTACAGCACCTATAGCTCCCCATAACTGCTGTGTAATATCTTGAGGAAATACTTTTTTTGTTTTTTCTTTTACTACAGTTTTAAAATTTTTTATTAAACCATCCCAGTCATCTTCTTCCAATTCTGTGTCTTGGATAACTCCTTTTGTAAGTTTATAATTATCAATTAGTTCTTCAAAAAGGTACGATTCTACACCAAGAACTACATTGCTATACATTTGGATAAACCTTCTATAGCTATCTTTTGCAAATCTTCCATTCGAAGTTTTTTTTTTGAGAGCAATAACAGTTTTGTCATTTAAACCTAAGTTTAAAATTGTATCCATCATACCAGGCATTGATACTCTTGAACCTGATCTTACAGAAACTAGCAAAGGATTTGATAAATCTCCAAATTTTTTTTTTGTTATTTTTTCAATTATGCCAATTTCTTTTTTCACTTGTTTAATAACTTTAGAAGGGATTTTTTGATTATTTTGATAAAAATAATCACAAATTTTAGTTGATATAGTAAAACCTGGAGGCACAGGTAAACCTAGTTTAGCCATTTGAGCTAAATTAGCTCCTTTGCCACCAAGTATATCTTTATTATTAATATAACTTTGGGAGATTTCATTATTAAATCTAAAAACTAATTTTTCCACTTAAGCACCTTCCATTTTTGAAAAATCAGCAAAACTATTATAGGTCTTACAGAACATTTGCAAGAGCTCTAATCTATTTTTTTTAATATTCATATTTTGATCATTAACTATCACATTGCTGAAAAAATTATCAGTTTCAGGTTTTGCCCCAGCTAACATTTGGAGAATCTCTTCATTGTTTCCTTTTTTTTTATTTAAAATTAAATATTGACGAATCTCAGTTATTTTATTAAATAAATTTTTTTCCTCTTCTTTGTCAAACAAAGAAGATTCTGGTTGACCTATAATAATTTCTTTTTTATTTTTTAATTCCTGCGCAACGATATTTGAGGCTCTCTTATATATTTCGATAGTTTTTTTAAAATTTTCTTTTGATATATTTTTATTTATAAATAAAACTTTTTTATAAATAGTTAAAAAATCACTAGTAGCATATAAAGATTCAGTAGCTTCTATAACATCATTTTTAATTTTTTTATCTCTGAGTAAATTTTTAAATCTTTCTTTTAAAAAAATTAAAATATCTTTTTCAGTAGAGTTATTTTTAAATGCTACATTTTGATCTTTATATGTAGATATTGAATAATTAATTAAATCTTTTATTTGAATTGATAGCTTATTTTCAATAATAATTCTTAACAATCCAATAGCTGATCTTCTTAAGGCAAAAGGATCCTTTGAGCTAGTTGGTTTTTCGTCGATTCCAAAAAAACCTACTAATAAATCTATTTTATCAACCAGACTAATGGCAGATCCAATTATTTTTTTGGGAACCTCGCTATGAATGCCAATTGGTAAATAATGATCGCTAATTGCTACCGCTATTTCTTCTTCAAAACCTTGCTCTTTTGCAAAGTATTTTCCCATCGTGCCTTGTAACTCAGGAAATTCTCCTACTAAATCTGAAACCAGATCTGCCTTACATATAGATGCGGCTATTTCAGTTTTTTCTTTATTAATATTTAATTGCTCGGATACTAAACCCGCAAGTTTTCTTAATCTTTGTGTTTTGTCATAAAATGTCCCTAGTTGATTAAAAAAAGTTAAATTTTTTAACTTATTAACTTGTTTAACTAAACTTTGGCTTTTATTTTTTTCCCAAAAAAAATTAGCATCTGCTAACCTTGCTTCTATTACTCTTTGATTTCCAACTTTTATATTTCCTTTTTGATCTGGTAAATTGGCAACTAATAAAAATAGATTGCTCAATTTGTCATCTTTTTCAAATAATGGAAAATATTTTTGATGTTTTTGCATTGTTATAATAAGTATTTCTTTTGGTATTTTTAAATATTTTTCATTAAATTTACAGATTATAACATTTGGTTTTTCAACTAAATTGACAACTTCTTCAACCAATTTATCATCAAATTTATTTTGTAGATTTTTAGCTGAACAAACTGAAATAAATTTTTTAAGTATTATTTCTCTTCTTTTTTTAGGATCTAAAATAATATTTTGAGATTTAAGAATACTTGAATATGAATCAAAATTTTTTATTTTTTTAATCTTTTCCCCACTAGGCTCATCTAATAGAGTTAAATTGCTGCTTTTTAAATGATAAAAATTAAAATTTAAAACTTTATTATTAAATAGTGCCGCTATTGATCTTAGTGGTCTTCCCCAATATAAGTCATAGTTAGCCCATTTCATTGATTTTTTCCACGAATACTCTTTAATTGAATTGGGAATAATTAACTGGAACTCTTTAATAAGATCAATGTCTCTGGCTTTTATATCAGCAAAATAAAAATCGTTTTTTTCAATTTTTTTTTTATAAATATTTTTTTTGTTTAAATTATTTGATTTTATAAAACCATCTAAAGCTATTTGAGGAGAGTCAACCTTGGGGCCTTTAATAGTTTTTCCTACTTCCTTTATTTTATTTGGTATTCCGTTAATAATAAAAACAAGTCTCTTTGGTGTTGAATAAGATTCACTTGTATTAAATTTAATTCCTTTTAATTTTAACTTTTCTTCAATTATACTTTTTATTTTTTCTCTAGCGTCTTTCTGAAGTCTTGATGGAATTTCTTCACTAAATAATTCTATAAAAAGCTCAGGCATAACTATTCTTGACTTTCTAGCCAAGTTTTGCCTGAACCTTTTGCCAAATCTCTTATTCTTGAAATGTATTCAGCTCTTTGAGCTACACCTATCACTCCTCTTGCATCTAAAAGATTAAAAATATGACTTGCTTTTAAACATTGGTCATAAGCAGGTAATGAAAGTTTTTTTTCTAAAAGAAACTTACATTCATTTTCGGCAGCGTCAAAGCTTCTCAATAAATTTTCTGTATTGGCATATTCGAAGTTATAAGCTGAAAATTCTTTTTCTGCTTGATAAAATATATCTTTATATTTTATTCCTGAGTTGTTCCAAACTAAATCAAACACGTTTTCTTTTCCTTGAACAAACATACAAATTCTTTCTAAACCATAAGTAAGCTCTACGGAAACTGGTTTACATTCAATTCCAGCCATTTGTTGAAAATAAGTAAATTGAGTAATCTCCATACCATCACACCAAACTTCCCAACCAAGACCGGCCGCTCCAAGTGTTGGGCTCTCCCAATCATCTTCAACAAATCTTATATCGTGGTCTTTTTCATCAATGCCTATTGTTGCTAAACTTTTAAGAAAAACTTTTTTTATATTATCTGGTGAAGGTTTAATTATAACTTGAAATTGATAATAATGCTGTAATCGATTTGGATTTTGTCCATATCTACCATCGGTTGGGCGCCTTGATGGTTGGACATAAGCAGCACTCCAAGGTCTTGGGCCTAATGATCTTAGTGTTGTTGCAGGGTGAAATGTTCCAGCTCCTACCTCAACATCATAAGGTTGTAATATAACACAACCTTCCTTTCCCCAAAATTTTTGTAAGTTTAATATTGTATCTTGAAAATTACCTACATCTTTTTTAATTTTTTTTGGCATTTAAAAACCATATCTTTGCCAAATCGATTTTTCTTCCAAAAGATTCAGCAAATAATCAATTTGATTATCTCTTGTCCCAGATAACTTTTTATTTAACCAGCTTTTCGATTTTTCAAATTTTTTAATTATAACGTCTTCACCATATTTTTCTTTTATAACTTCATCTGCATTACCTATTCCATCAATTAAACCAAGTTTTTTTGAAGTGGCGCCCGACCAAAACTCTCCTGTGAATAAATCTGGATTACCATCTTTTTTAAGTTTGCTGGACCTGCTGTCTTCAACAACTTTAATAAAATCTGAGTGCAGCTCTAACTGAATTTTTTTTAATCTTTCAATATCTTCTTGTTTTTCTTCAACGAAAGGATCAAGAGTGCTTTTGTTTTTGCCAGCTGTATAAACTCTCCTTTGTATTCCTACTTTTTTTATTAAATCTTGTAAACCAAACGATGAATAGATAACGCCTATAGAGCCTATTATTGAACTTGAATTAGCAAAAATTTCATCACCAGCGCACGCAATTAAATATCCTCCTGAAGCCGCAACATCTTCAGCAAATACCAAAACTTTCTTTTTATTTTTTTTTGCTTGTTTTCTAATGTAGCTATAAATTAAGTGCGATTGAACAGGTGAGCCACCAGGTGAATTGATCGAAATTGCAACAGCTTCCGCCTTCTTAAATGAAAATGCTTTTTCTATTATTTCTTGTTGACCATTAAAATCTAAGCCTTGCTTAAATTTTCCTACAGAGCCTATCACCCCAGACAATCTAATATGAGGAACTATTTTTTTCTTTTTTAAAATTTTAAATATTGAAAACATTTGAAGATATACAATCTAGTTATCATATTTTTTAGATGCTTTAAAATTTTAAGTAAATTTTTAAAGCTACCTTAGGTTGTAATTTTATGGGTGCGTCATTAGTGATTAAAAGAGTTTTTTTTATTTTGAAATAAAAAGCTATAATTATTTATATGGGATCAGTTATACCGTTAAAAAAAGAAATAAATAATTCGTATTTGGAGTTAAAAAATCTTGTTGGTAATAAACTGGAAGATGTTAGTGGCCTTATAAAATTAAAACTAGCTAGCGAAATTAATTTAATACAAAAAATGACAGATCACCACTTAAATTCTGGTGGGAAAAGAATCAGGCCGCTGTTAACTTTGGCTGCATCAAAGCTGTGTGGATATAAAGATGGATCTAGAGATATAAATTTAGCTGCATGTGTAGAATTAGTTCACGGTGCAACTTTGTTGCACGATGATGTAATTGATAAAAGTGATATACGTAGAGGAATTAAAACTTCAAATGCAATTTGGGGAAACCAATCTTCTATATTAGTTGGAGATTATCTTTTTAGTAGATGCTTTGAATTAATGGTCGAAGACGGTTCAC
>Ga0115000_10003867_pt1 | contig 12411 bp, 6 predicted proteins | sample ArcticOcean_MG_C_6_FD_89690 | JGI IMG/M metagenome (GOLD analysis project Ga0115000, IMG submission 89690) | Marine microbial communities from western Arctic Ocean - ArcticOcean_MG_CB8_128 | ecosystem: Environmental > Aquatic > Marine > Oceanic | place: Arctic Ocean: Canada Basin | collected... | reverse complement strand
ACACTGGATGTGGAAGCGATGCTTAGAGCAAAACAGTCCTCGTTGGATTGCAGCAACAACCGTGTTCTTTGGCGTGATGATGATGCCAGTTGGTATCGCATTGCACATGATTCTGGTTCGACCCTCAAAAGAAAACGTCGACTGAAACTAATTGATTCAATACCATTCTCTTCGCTTTTGCAGCATGAATGGTTTTTGGAAAGATTCCTGTTCCGGTTCAAAGAGTTCTTTTTACGGAATATTGAAATAGAAAGTAACAGAGCAACGCATGCGGTAATTCCTGATTGGCATCCATGTGGATGAACAACACAGAAAAAAACGCAAACCGAAACAGTCGACTTGAGACTGGAACTGAAGCAGAGGCCGTAGCGCTAAACAGGCAATTACCTCCTGCAGTAAATTGGCACTTTTGGCCATGGTGCAATTACGGCTGCAAATTTTGCTTTGCAAGTTTTGAAGATTTACCTCAAGCAAAGAAATTACCAAAGTCTCAAGCGATGGAGATTCCTGAGATGCTTGCAAAAGCAGGCGCAAAGAAAATCACATTCGTTGGAGGAGAGCCGACTCTGTGTCCTTATCTTGGGGAATTACTCGTTGAAAGCAAGCGGGTAGGCCTCACGACTTGTATTGTATCGAATGGGTCGAAATTGACCCAAGAGTTTCTGGGGAAATGGAATTCAGTCATTGATTGGATAGGACTGTCGATAGATGCTTCGAATGACGATATACATCGACAAATTGGCCGGGGATTAAAGAAAGACCTTTCTCGTTCAAAAAGCCATCATCTTGAGGAATCTATCGCAGCGTGGAACCGTTGTGTGTCTCATGGTATTCGGATGAAACTCAATACGGTTGTTTGTCAACAGAACAAGGACGATGATATGATCCGTTTGGTCAATCAACTTCAACCCGAACGATGGAAGGTTTTCCAAGTACTCCCGGTGAAAGGTCAAAACGATGAGAACATCGATTCTATGACGATTTCGAGTGAACAGTTCAATTCATGGGTTGAAAGGCATCAAAAGAACAAGAAAGAAAATATTACCATGATTTGCGAACATAATGATTTGATGCGCGGCTCATATGCGATGATGGATGCACTTGGACGCTTCTACTCAAATACTTCCGGAGGGCACCTTTATGGCCCATCTGTATTCAAAGATGGAGTAGTATCTGCTTGGCAACAAAATGAATTCTTAGAAGAGAACTTTCAATCGAGGGGAGGAGAATACGATTGGGAGAATGCTCGACGTTTACCAATGGCATCGAAGCATGATTTGGAGGGGTGCTGATGGGAATACATTTGGTCGCTTTTGGTGGGCCACGAGGTTGTGGGAAAAGTACAATTGCTGAATTTTTGGTACAGAATCACGGGTATGAGCGAATTGCATTTTCAGACGTATTACGGGAAATTGCAGTATTGGCTGGGACCCAATACATCGACAATCGAGTATATCTTTCTCAACTTGGCGAGGTGATACGGCGACATGATCCCCAATTTCTACTGAATTCAGTAAAGGAGAAAATTCTAAACTCGCTTTCAAATATTGTAATTGAAGACATACGTTTTCAGTCGGAGTTAGATTTTTGCGATGAGTATTCTATGCAGACAATATATTTCACGGTGCCTCGTAATGAACAAATACGTCGTGTTCAAGAACGAGAAGGTTGCAGTGTCATTGAAGCCCAAGATATGATTTCTTTGCGGGATGAGGGTCTCCTTAGTTCCGATTCAGGCTGGAATACTATCATTCAATCAGAGGGAGATTTTAGAAATATTGCTGAACAAATAGTCAAGAATGCCTCCATGATAATGGAGTGATACATAGAAAATATGATAAATCAATGAGTACTAGAGTATATGTGGAGTTTTTAAATTTAGACGAATTGAATTCCATCCTGGAAATGAAAGAACACTTTTCAAAAGATGGAATTCCCGATAGCATTCTGATATTTTCAATCAAGCCGAATCAAAACTGGAACGACTTACTCAAAGAAATCCGTGAAGTCTTCCCCAAACATGAAATTCAAAAAATCGATGATTTCATGAAGGAGTCAAAACTTACAATCTCTTCTTTCAAGCATGCTTACTTTATTTTCAATTCTGATTCTGGTGATGGCGAGAACGAAGAGCACCGTCTTCGTATTCGTGAGCATATTCTTGATGCGAGCCGCGAAAAGGTCCTGAAACAGGCAAGTTCAGCGTGGACTGTTCTTGGTGATGAAATGGGCACTCCTGGAGACAATATGCACGGTAGATTTCTTTATTCCTGGGTTGTAATTCCTCCAAAGACCAAACTGGCTCCATTACCGATAAGGTTTCATTGCGCTGGCAATCCACAGATGACTGAATTTGCAATAAAAGAACTCGTAAAGCACCCAGAGATAGAGATCTTCTGTTTTGAAGAGCACGGGGATTCAAAACGTGAAAAGAAATCACAGCTCCGTGGCATGCCGCACTTAGATTATTGGGAATATACTTCGCCACTCGTAATTGAGAGAATATGTAAAAAGAGTAAGGATGAGCAGAAAGTAAAAATCTTTGTGGAAGAAGCCGGTAATTTAAAGCCTAATGGAATTCGTTTTAGACATGTTGTTGACAGGTTAAGAACCCAATTGGAACCTTCAAGGCCGGAGTGGGAGCGGCTCGAAATTGAGGAGATGCTATGCCTCAAAAAAGATGAACATCCTTGGCACGGATATCCTGATGCGATTGGGGCATTCCTTCGCGATCGCCTCGGTTTCGGTTTTCACCAAAAATACCCCGGATTCAAAAAGAGAATTAAAGTCATACCTTATCGTAGAAAACCACTGCATGAGGGTGTTCATCGACTCCATCAGTCCTCTGGGGAACCCCTCAAATTTCTCAAAGAATTACTAGATCTACGTGTTGAAGATTCTCGCGATTATGTCGACCAGTTTTTTGGAGAATTGATCGACCAACATACTGCTAATTTAACTCCACAAGAATGGCGTAAATTTGGAAAAAGTATTCGTGATAAAAATAATGAAAGATGTCATGAGGCAGTACGGATTATATTCGAGAATTCTAAACCCGAGGTGATATACGAACATTTGATTTTATTGGAGAACCTCAACGCTAAATTTGAACTTTGCATGACTGCTCTTGGGAGAGCGAACCATGATGGGGATCACAATTCTGCGAATAATTTTATCAAAGCAATTGAAGAACTTGTTCTTGAAAATGGTATATCTCCTGAGCGGAAAAAAGATTTCATCCTTCTAAAAAATGGTATGTCAGCAAACATTTTTGACTTTAAATCGGCATTGGAGTATTATACTCAAAACCCTCCACAAGATATTCGAGAACACCAATTTGATTCGAACAATATGAAGTATTGGAGTGACAATATGCAACACTTGGCGTTCAATGGAGAAGCTGCAAAGGCTCTCGAGATTTCAACAGAAATAAGAACATGTTACAGGGGAGAGGTCGACGAAGGTCACGAAATCCGGCACACAATATATTCAGCAGAATTACTTGTCGAGTTGAAATTATTTGAAGAAGCAAAACAACTACTTTTACAGATATCGGATGAAGGCAAACAAGGAAACTACTTTATGGCAATTTGGGCGAAAATACTGGCACTCAATGAGGTAAATAGTGAAGAATACAATATTTGGAAAGAGAATATTGAACGACTATACCAGTATAACTGGAACAAAAATCATCCGAGCCAACGTATACTCTACTGGACTGCAAGAGTTGCTAAAGAGAACGGGGATGACGATTTTGCGAAGCACTGTGGAAGTCTGTTGAGGGAGTTGACAGATTCACATTCAAATCTCAAAGACGCATTCGGGGTCATATTGAGTTGCCAAATGACGGATCTCTGTCAACGAGGTGTTCTTTCCGATTTCGATTCAAATTCGTTCTACCACGAGGTATTCGATAATTCCCACGAATCCACGCAACGTTGGTTGGAATCAAAAAAAGGTCTAATGGAGGAAGAACCACTTTCTGCGCTTTATTTCAATTATAATTAAACAAATACTTCACAAAATCGTCGAGCATGTGCTGTACATAAAGTTGGTTCAATTTCGGCGCACCTCCCGTCTTCGCAAACGGACCGCTGAAAAAGGTAGAATCTTGAGAAAAACTCCAAATCTCCCTGTCACGATATACCGAATAATCCGGGGTAGCAAAAATTTCACCTAGTTGGTGGTAAGGGTTTTCTAAAATGGCTATGAATGCAGATAATTGGTCTGCATGCTGTTTTCGAGTTTCTTTTGCTAAATTTAAAAGTAAAATACTTTCTTCAATAGTGAGTCTTTCCCCAGATACGATCTTACCTACCAACGGATGTGCGAGTATTTCGTCATATGAAAAAGCCTCCGCAAGTGAACTTAGAATGGTTCCGAATGGGATAAGAGCAAAAGGCATTCTATCAGATGAAGGGTTTTTCGATGTGGAAAGGACATACAGAATGTTCCAATCAACAAAATGCCTCTGTGAATAATACTCGGATAATACACTGACGAGAAGCCCTCGAGTGTTTGGATTACCGTCTTTGATCAATTGAAATTGTTGAGAACCCTTGTCGATTTGAAGCCCAGAATTCAGCCACCGTAAAGCCATTCGAAGGGTTGCGCGATATTTTCTTTCCATTTTGAGGGAAGAATGGATATCGTCTATACTGTTTTGCATTTCCTCTGACAGGTCAAGAAGAGAACTGAGTTTCCTAGAGCCGAGTTGTTGTGGAAGCCATGGATGAGGTTTAGATTTTATAATCAAAGGTTTATCGATTTTGAGATAGGAAGCACATTGTAAAAACCTCATCCAATGTGACATGTTCTCCTTCTCGAGGGGCACTGATTTAGAAGGGGTAGTCTTCCACCAGGCAAATTCTCTTGAATACATGGCATTCGACCATGTTTTGAAATTCTGAAGATAATTTTTCCTGTGTTCTTTCATATCAATTTTTGAGACTGAATCGGAAAATTGGTTGGAACATATTTCAAAGAATTTACGAGTGTTTTCCTCGAACGGCCTCTCTTGAATGCCTCCTCCAGGCAAGAGCTTTATTCCATCTTGAATCTTGAGTTCAGAGTCGTAAAGAGAAAGCAGTGCGTACATTGGGATGAATTTGGTAGAGAGGTCCGGTGTAACAATTGCAGCTAAATTATATCGCTCAAAGAGTGAATCGTATTCAAAGTCATTCCCTTTCACAAGTTCATTTAGCATTCCCCACACAACTTTGCGGTTTGATTCTGTATTGAAGGAGAGGACGATTGCAAAGCACGCACTCAATACGTTTGAAAGACAGATTCTTTGCATGGCTAAATGACTCGGATTCTGTACTTTTCTGATCTCTAGTAATTCTAACGTAGGTCCAATAAAACCAAGTAAATCTGTTATTTGTTCGATATCATTGTAGTAATCCGTAGGTTTTCGAATTTTGACCCCAAGAACGTGAATCAGTTGATCCCACCAAGTTTGAATCAATGGTTCAAATTCTCCGGTATCGGCCCAATCCTTCAAGAGAGATTTCAACATGTTACTGCTCGGTGAACTCTCCATAAACCAATGTAAGTGATAAATAATACGCCCATTTTCCCCATGTTCTTTTACAGTAAGATTCTGACATAAATCAATCCAGTGTAGTAAACATCTTGAAAATGCATTCTCATCCAATTGTATTGACGCTCCGGAGTGTGAATCCTGAAGATGATAGGTTTTTTCTGGTTTCCGCTTCTTCTTGAGATCTCCGGAAGGCACAGAAGGAATGCCATTTTCTACCGGAATTAAACTATACACTCTCGTAATAGATTCTAAGAAAGGTCCAAGTGATTTGAATACATTCCCAATCTCTTTGGATTTAATTTCTGCCCCTAGTTCCCAAAAGGAACTGTTTAATTCCCATACATCAAGTGAATGGCTAACATTTGTATTGTCAAAGTAGGCAAGACATCGTTCAATGAATGGTGCATCGATATTTTGAATCATGAAGAGAAGGATTGAATCGAAAAAATCAGTTGAATCTAATGTAATAAGACCGGAGAAGTCTGTTATTTTAGGAGAAATGTCGTCGAAGTTTAATGGTTGTATTTTTCCGACCAAGCCTTCGTTTTCTTTCACTAATTCTGGATCTAACAGTAACTCAAATTCTTTAGAAATGAATTTTTGCCTTGAATCCTTACTCAAATTGAATTTTACTTCTATCCCAAATATCTGACTCAATAAAGTCTCGGTGATTTGGGGGTGCTGATTGAACACTTCAGGTTGTAAAGATTCATGAAGAACCTCATGGACAATATGTGGTAGATCTCTGCACATATCAGAATATATGTTGTAAGGGAGAGTGTGAGAGTTCGATACTCGTCCACCTTCAATTACTGGCTTAGCATATACAACCAAACTTTGAAGGAAACGTTCACAAATATATTTTGATGAGGTTGTGAATTCTAGAACCTTCATATCTGGTTTGATGATTCCATTCCGGAGACCATGAAGTATTGTTGGCGGCGATGATGGCCCGATATCAAGATCAACTGCACCACTCAGAATACTTGCACTTCTTAATGGGGACTTCGATTTCTTCATTTCTTTATCCCTGTTCTCTAGATAACTTCGCCACTGATTTACGATGTTTTTCAAATCAGAGCCACTTTTCATTTGCTCTGCTTGAATCGCTCGCTGAATTCGGGAAAGTGTAGACGTATCGCCAATATTTTCAGGCAAATATAATGCCTCTTTTAATTCCGGAAGGGTGGCTGTTTCCGCATGCAGAATTTGGATATCGAGAGTGTCCGACCATGGGGAACTATCCATTCTATGGGGATTGGGTAAGTCAAACGATTGAGTATTCCGAACCCATTCGTCTTGATGTTCATGTTCCGATAAGCCATGACCGAGATTATTTCGAAGAAGAACAAGAAGAGAAAACTTCGGGCGTGAGAACACTACATTCATTCGCGTACGAATATTTCCATACAATGAGTGAAATAATTCTCTCAATTTTTCCGATTCTGGTGTGTCTGATTCAAACCATTTTTTAATTCGAGTTTCTACGACTTTAGCTGAATTTTTACCACCTAACCCCACTGCAGAAGCCGCTTCATCGCTCAGTAGTTCATAGGGTTGAGCGACAATGATTCCGTCAAACTCTAACCCTTTCACAGATTCTCCAGTAAACATCGGGAAAGATCGGAATTCAGACAGAGTTGGCTCAAGATGCTCATAAGGAGTGATAACTGCTACATTGGAGGTCTCAGTAATTTCAGATTCAATTGATTGAAGTGATTTAATGATTTTCTCGAAATCGGATTGTTTAGGACAAATACAGAATGTAATTTTAGCGTGTTTGTCGCGAACTAGAATCTCAGCCGATGGTTGCCCCGGTTCTACTTCATAATCCTCAAATGTAGTGCCGTAATATTCCCCGAATGATTGTCGCATCGAATCATTAAATTTAGTAATTTTCGGCGCATTTCTCCATGGAGTGCGTAATGTTTCAATTTCCATTTTTCTATTTAGATTCATCACTATGTCTGACAAATTTTCTAACTTCTTTTGTGAAAGCCATAAAACGGTTTTCTGAAGGCATTGATGGGTCTCTTCTCTGAAGTGTTTCCACTCAAATCCGCTTCGATTCACAGTCTGTAAACTATCCCCTGCAACCAAAATTCTTTTTGAGTCAAAATCGTCTCTGGTAAGGCAGAGAATAAAAGCAAGCACCGAAGGTGATAAGTCTTGTACCTCATCAATCATCAATAAGTCATGTTGGTATAATGAGCGTTGTTCTGGATCCATCTTGCCTAAAACATTTATAGCATCAATACAAGCATTTTCCAAAATCTTCCATTTTGAAAGTTCCGATACGACGAAGGAATGGAATTGTTTTACTTGTTGTTCGGATTTAATTCTTCCGTCACGTGATTCCGGTTTAGTGAGGCGTTTACCAAATTGGTCGTGCCAAAGGTTTCGGAAATCATGCCAAGCATCTCCAGTAGCTGGTCGCTTAGCCCCCGGTTGTTTGATTTCGTAAAAGCTGTTCAACAGATTTCTAAAAACACGATATCCGAGAATTCCAAACTTTGGGGTACTTTTCGGGAATAAATCCGGGTTTTTTACAAGATGAGGCAAAAAGGGTTCGAGTATTTTTCCAACACTTACAGCCCCCAAAGTCGAATGGTTTACACGATGGATGGCATCGGTATCTGCGAGACCAATGTAATTCGTTTTATCTTTTTTATAGCGCCCCCATTCTCGGTCAAAGTGGTCAACTAGAGGTTCACTGAGGGTTACATAACGCCAATCAATCGTGTCGGAACGGCTGGATGTCAAATGGTGTCCGAGGAAGTTGAAACAGAAATACGTCTTACCAGTTCCTGGTGCTCCATTCAAAAAGAGGCCATTGGTACCTTTTTGAGTTAGGAATTTCTCTAGAATCGCTCGCTTTTCGGTATTCTCGCCGGGAGTCAGAATTGGCCCGGATTCTGATTCACCTGTCGGCGGAAGATGTTCTCTCGAATATGCGATCCAAGGGTTCCATGCTGTGGGAAGATCTGAACCGGTGAACCTCACATCTGGATGATATGATAATATCGCTCCAGTCCAATGTATGAGTGATGTAAAGTTTTCATCAAATTCTGGTCCAAGATTTGATTCAGTATCACGTTTTGTCAAATTTCGAACCTGAATAGATGGATATTGATCAAAGTCTGAAGATTCCGATTTAAACAATATTTCTTCAAACAGTAATTGGTGAGTAAATTCAAATCTACGCCCATGCTGCTGAATAAGTCCATAAGACTCACAGACATTTAATATTGAGTTTAGTTGTGACAGGTCGAACCCTTGAGATTCCAGACGTATGCGTAACTCTGAAATTGAAAATACTAATCGCAAACCTTTGAGGTTCTCATTCGCTATTGCCTGAATACTTTTTTCAAAACAAACACGGAACTTTTCACATTCAGGGGGTTGAAGTTCATATGATGTTTTCAATCGGAGTAAAATTGAGTCGAATAACCAAGAATAATAATGCGAAGTAGGAAGGTTTGACTCTAGCATCTCGAGAGGACTTTTTTCGCGTATATTTCCATCGAAATAATAGGATTCAAATACTTTAGCAAGTTGGAGAATAAAACTTTGATTCAAATGCTTTTTATCATTTTCTTGAAGTAAAAAACGATTTGCGAACAATGGGACATTTACTTGAAGACCGAGTGTCCAATCAGCCCATGCATCTACAAATTTTAGATTTGATGGATCGATGCCTGGCAAATATTCCGTGATCGGTGGGAAGCGTTGCATCACCTTTCGATTCAACTGAGGGAGTTCGATATCGACAGTAGACCGTGAGATGTGTTTGGCAATCTTCGGCTCAAACGTCCGCCATTCATAGGGCCTGCATGTCCAAACTAATGGGACTCCAGCATCCGTAGCTTTTTCGAGAAATGTACTCCACCGTTCAGCTGTTTTCACTGATTCTTTGAGCAACATAATATCTAATGTGTCAATAAAAATAATTGGTTGGATTTCATTCACCTGCATGTGCTTAGTAAAGTCTTCAAATGTTTTTGAGTACTCTTCTAATCGGAAATTTTTATTCACCGAACCACTTACAATATCGTTCCATATTGTATCATTTCCTTCATCCGTTCCAGTTCTTGAATATTGAAGTTCGCTGTAGAGAGGATAAAATCGCACACCGGTTTCTTTAGCTTTCTTTACTACTGAATGGATTACTCTTCTTAATTCAGTTGTTTTACCTGCACTTGGTTCACCTCGAATTAAGAAATGAACTGGGCTGAATTTAGATTCTATGGAAGATAAGATTAACTCTGACATCCATTGGTGAAACACTTGTGTATTCGTCGAAGATGAAAACGGGTACAATTCATTCGCCCCCCACCCGCAGGATTGTAATTTTGTTTCGATTTTACGTTGTACATGAGAATTTACTGCCTTGCGCGGTACAAGAGTAAAATGTTCTTTATGGGTATAATCCAAAATTGAATCAAACGATTCTTCACTCAATTCTTCCATCCAAGATACCCTCCTTGTTCTTTGAATTCTAAAAATCTCCTTCGGATTTCAAAATTAAGTTGGAAGAGATTGAAACTCTCAGTTCTTGTCGGAGAAATCCAATATTGATATTCTTCTTTCGGTGTTTCAGTCTGCGAACCGTATCTCCCGTTAGCCGTCACCAAAACAGTTAATTGTTCAAAAACATTCCAAAGGTAAGGGCTAAAATTATATAAATTGGAATCTTTAGATTTTTTACTCCAATTCATAAATTTAGCATGGTTGCCCAAAATATTATATCCACTACTAGCATCAAATATTCCTTTGCCATAAAAGGCATTATTGGATTTGATATCTTGACCGTAAAATTTGTTTAAAGAAGCGAGAGTAGATTTCAAGTCCTCTTCCAAACACCGCTTTTTCCAAAATTCTAAAAGTTGAGTTTTCTCTTCATCTAGGTGAGAAGATTTGGGTTGATTAGTGGTGAGTTTCCAAATCGCATTTAATATCTTCAAGGATTCAACAACTTCTGGTTCCAGTAGTTCTAGATTCGCGCTATACAAGTCCTTACGAATCGAATCAAGCCAATGATCAAAATTCAATCGGTCTGCTACTTCATCCTCATATGAATGGGGGTATGTACGACGGTCAAACGATTTTGAACTTCGGATTTGGCGGTTTTTGAGATTCTCCAAACTCTTTTGCCAATTCTTTTGTTCCTTTGATGATGAAGAAGGGGGTATCTCGATATCAGCAAGACATTCTAATTTCCTTAATGCATGTTGAATATCTGGTATGACATCCTCCTTTGGTGGAGATAACATAAATTGAATCATTGCTAAAGTAACATTGACTCTACTTGATTCTCCCATAATTGTATCCAATTTTTGATTGATTAAGATACATTCATCGCCGACTAAATCTTGAACTTGAGTGAAATCTGAGCAATTTACGAGTATTGATTTAGAAAGAGTTTCCGAAATCATTTCAAAGACGGATTTTGTATCTTCTTCCTTCTCAAATCCGCCACATACAATCACAAGGCATGAATTTTGGAGATCGATATCTTCTACTTGTCCCGGTTTACTTATCTCATCGAAATGAATCGCCATGGGTGAATCCTCTGATAACTGCTCAAATCCAAGTAATCGTTCAAATTCCTCCGCGAGAAGGTAACAATCATCGAAAGATTGTGCAGGTGCTCTCTCTGGAGCATTATGGAACTTTTTGTGCTCGTCGGAGAACAGCGATGAAGCAAAATTAGGCAGAGCCTCTTTTCCAAGAAAGAGTATGGACATCTTCTCGCCTACTGCAGATTCGTCGTTTTTCATCTCCATAAAATCACCCATCCTATTCGAGATTCGACCCTTACCTTGAACCGTTGACTGCATCACTGGAAATATACTTTTTGTAGAGGGGTCGTGGTTCATAATACCACACCCGCAAAATTACAACCGCTGCCGTAAAATTCCATCTTCATGGGTGCAGCACCAAATCCTTGTGTTGGAAAAAGGCAAAAAAATGAAAACAAAAACGAAGACTGCGTTGAGATGATGCCAATTGGCACCTCTTCTTTTTCCGAAATTGAATACATCCGCATGGATGACCCGATTACAAACCTCCGTGTAGGTAGGGATATTTTAATTCTACCACAGTCACGAATAATCAAATTGAGTAAGATTAGAAACCAGGGTAGAGTGAAGTCAGGCCAAGGCTTATCGAAAAGAACGAATCTCAGAGTCATGGTGAAACTCGAATGCCCGCATTGCGAGGAAATTATCGTGCTTGGAAATAGAGAATAAGGAACGTTTGAACGCCCTCTTTGCGAAGGGATGTTTGAATATGGAACTGAATCTCAGCCACTCAACAACAAGCCATCCGGTAAAGCGAGTACTGCTCATAATGTGATGAAGGTTTTAGCAGGACTAAGTCCCGGAATGGGCTTCTTAGTGATATCAGCAACAACGATAATCTGCATAATGGTTTTAGCTGCAATGGCACCGTTTATTTTCTTTATTATCGAAATATTGGCTTGAGTCATTGCTGTATAACGAGAGATTCGCACCTACAAATAGAATTTGTTGTTATCAAATCAACCTTGTTTGGCGGGATGTCTTCTTGGTTTTTACAGAAGCATTCATGCCCCAAAGAATCTCGACACTTTGCCATATCGCATGGTCGATTTTCATCGCCAATGCGCCTTGAAGAGTCGATGGATTTTGCGAATCGTGTAAAATTGAAACAGTCCCATCTTGAGGCAATCCGTCAACAGAAAGAATTCCCATTCGCATTTTTTCCTCTATATCTGCAACTGTACTGATTCGTTGTGATTCGCACATCGAGGCAACACGCTGTTCCATCCAATGCGGAAACGAACCGTCTGCAAGTGCATCGAGGTTATGCTCCTCGGCAGAGTT